>Ga0307516_10005140_pt1 | contig 15796 bp, 18 predicted proteins | sample 19_EM_MG_FD_203310 | JGI IMG/M metagenome (GOLD analysis project Ga0307516, IMG submission 203310) | Populus trichocarpa ectomycorrhiza microbial communities from riparian zone in the Pacific Northwest, United States - 19_EM | ecosystem: Host-associated > Plants > Roots > Unclassified | place...
CTCGATGACCGTTCCGCTCAGCCAAACCCTGCTCGGCGAGAAAATCGACCCGTTCGGGCATTGCATCGCGAACTTGAACCCCGAAGCCTTGGTCACCCAGGACCGAACCGTCGCCCAACAACAGCTTGTCTAGCCAAGTGGCACCGATGGCGCGCACCTGCAGACCAAGGGACAGATGCGACCGCAGCTCGATCACCGCTCCATTATTCTTCTGCGTGTCATGCGTTCGGACCTTCTGCAGTAGGTCCGGAGGAACCTTCCAAACACCATCGGTGATGCGCTCCACAATACCGGCGCGGCGCAACGCTTCGAGCCGGCGCACGTGCGCATCTACAGTCGCCTGTGGGTTGCGATCGCGGGCTTGCTTTAGTTGCGCCACGTGGTCAGAGGTCTTGTAGAGCCCGCCTCGCGCGACGGTCGCGATTCGGCGATCCACTGGCTTCTCCTGGCTTGGCGGCCGTGCCTCCACGATTCCATGTACGGGCAGGTCTGCAAGGTCGATCCCCGCTGGGAGCTTCAGGTAATGCGCCCGTCCGTCGATGCCATCGACCACCAAGTAGCCGCGGTCGTGCAGTTCGTCGACCAGGCCCTTGCCCGCGATCCGACCGATGACGGAGGAAGTCAGCCGCTCCTCGATCACGCATTCCCGCCGCTGGCCCTTGAGCGCACGGCGCACGGTTTCCAGCGCATCCTCGCGCTGACCCATGTTGTCGAGTGCGGTTGCCATCCCGGGCTGGAGCTTCCAGCGGTTGGCATTCACCCGCTCGGCCAGGCCCATGCCTTCGAGTCGCTGCAGCCGTGCCCGCAGGGCGTTCTGACGCTGCCGGTCTTGCGCGTTGCCCGTCAAGTCGATGCCATCGACACCGGCTTGCCGAATCAGCGCCCGGTCCAAGCCGGTCAACCGCTGCTGGTCGACCTCCCGCAGCAAGCTCTGACGGATTTCTGCCTCGGTACGCGGCCCTAGCCATTCGGTGGCGATCTCGCAAGCGCGCTGGCGCATACCGTGGGCCATGTAGTCGGGGGCGATCACGAGATCTTCCCTACTGGTGGCAGGCCCGCCCGTATGGCCATTCAATACGATGTGGGTGTGTGGATTGTCTGTGTCCCAATGGTCCACGGCCACCCAGTCCAGTCGGGTCTCCAGGTCGATCTCCATGCGGCGCATCAGTTGGCGAGTAAAGCCCTTCAGGTCTTCCAGCTCGAGTCCATCCTCGGCCGAGACGATGAAGCGGAACTGGTGGCGGTCGTTCTGCCCGCGTTCCCGGAAGGCCTTGAGGTCGGCCGCATCGGTGTCCGCGCCGTAGGCCTGGCCCTTCTGCCCCCCACGGGTGACGCCGTCGCGCTCGATGTAGCGCAGGTGCACGGCCACAGAGTTCGGACCGGCGCGCCGGAGCACGACGAAGCGCGACTTGACGACCATTCGCCGGGCGTTGGGCCCCACGCGACGGCCAGCCAGGGAGGCCGCAACGCGGCCGCGTCCGAAGGTGTTGGCGGGTCTGCCAATGCTCTTGCCCGAGGGCTTTGCCCCCGTCTTCGATACCTGCTTGAGAACCTGCGAAACGAAGCGCTGCGAGCGCAGTCCGCCGCGGGACTTAGGCGCCCCGGGCTTGAAGCGAAAACGGTCCTCGTTATTGGCAGCCATGAAAACCCCAGCGCACCGTGGCGTAGCGCACCGTAGACGGCACGCGAAAAACGCCGCTGTCACGTGGATTCCAGCCTTTGCGCGGCACGCGCAAGACCCCTTGCGGTGCCGCCGCAAACCCTCGTGCAGACTGGCTTTGAGGGGCGCGGCGTGCCACCCCTTTTATCTGGCCCTCTGTCTCCGCCTTCCGCATCCGCTCCCGCCTCCGACCTGCCGCCAGCCGTGCGCAGGGCGCGCATCGCTGCCCGAGGGGCAGCGGTGGTGCAGCGCGTGCTGCACGCTGGCACCGGGCTCCCTGCACGACGGAGTGCAGCGGGAGCGCATGCCCGGCTGCAGTTCGGCGGCGTGTTTGATGACGCGAACGAGCCAAGCTCATGGCGCGCTCCAGGTCCACAGTGGCCGCGCGATACCCAGCACGGCAGACGCCGCGATGGGGCCGAAGTAACGGCTGTCGAAGGATGCCAGATTCGTGTCGCTGAGCAGAAAAAACTCGCCCGCAGCAAGAGGCCGGCATTGGGCCCAGACGTGCAGCGACCGGTGTGCTCCGTCATGCGTCTGCACGGTAGCCACTGCGGCACCGTCGATGCGCACAATCTGTCCCCGAACGCACACCGATTGCGGCGCGACGGCACCGACACGTTTAAGGATTGGCACGCCGTTCGGGAGATAGCCGCGCTGTCCCGCAAACGCGGCCACGCCGGCGGGAAGCCGAGCCAGCACGATGCTGTCGACGCGCAGCGAGGCTGCGTTGTCGATGCTACCGACCCGATACCAGCCGCGCGGCACGCTGTCCGTCGGGTTGTAGACCACGAACACACGCTCATACACCCACATCGTCATGACGACCGGGGCGCACAGCGCAGCCAGGCAGATGCCCATGCAGATGAAAAGCACACGCCGCGTCATCGGAACGGCCCTCGCGCAAGATGCGCCGCATGCCGTTCGGTGCTGTAGTGCGGCAGCGACTGGCGTGCAGCCAGCCGGTTGCCGACCAGGCGCCAGTACGTGAAGGCAACTGCGGCCGGATCGATGCCCAGCGCTTCGATGGCGTCGATCACTTCGAGCACCACTTTGACTTGTTGCTCCCCGTCGGCGCGCAGCAGAATGCGCGCGCCGGGCGTCACGCCAGAGATGCGTTGTGCACCATCAAAAGGCGTCGGCGCCTGCAGCACCATGAGCTGCCAGAGCGCCGTGCCGTAATCATTGCCGATCCACTTCACGCGGCAACACACGACGTTGGACTCGAACGTCGCCACACGCCGCCAGCGGTCCAGTGTTGTCTCGCGCACGGGTCGACCGAAGCGCAGCCAGACGTTCACACGATGCTCGACGAAGGCGAGCGAGACCCGCATCTGGACCGGCCGCGCCGGCAGCGCGGCCTGGGACCAGGCCTGCACAGTAAAGGGCAACAACTGCGTCATGGCTGACCTCCGCCGTATTCACGCTCCAGCAGCTCGCGCAGCATCTCGGCTGCAGTGACGCCGCGTTCGAACGCGATGACCTTGATGCGACCCCGCAGCGCCGGCGTCACGTCGATGGTGAGCCGAGCGGTGTAGATCGACGCCTTGGCGGCAACCTCTGGTGCATCGGCCTGCCGCACCCAGGTCGAGGCCGGATCGGCGGCTGGCTTGCGGCCGATGGGGGCCCGCTTCGGCACTGCCGATGACGCGGATATCTTCATCGCAGCATTTCCTGCACAGCCTGCGCCAGTGCCGCTATCTCGCGCGCGGCGGCACACTTCGGTGCGGCTTCGCATGCGAGTCGGCCTGCAGCCACGCTGTCGGCAAAGACGATGCGCTGCGAGACTTCGGTCTGTAGCGCGGCAAACGGCTGGTCGGCCAGCGCGGCGCGTGCTTCGCGACCGATCACAGTGCCGACCACACGCCGGTTAATCACGAAGGCCGCGCGGAGCTGCGGCCTAAACACCCGGGCCTCTGCAATGAGCGTCACCATCTCGTGGCTGGCCCACACGTCGTAGGCGCTGGGCTGAACAGGGATCAGCACCAGGTCGGCCGCCAGTAGCGCGGAGCGCGCGAGTGCCGCAACCCTCGGCGGGCCGTCGATCACGACGTAATCCACCTCCAAGGCCATCTGCGGCGCTTCCTGGTGCAACGAGTCCCTGGCCAGCCCGAATACGCCGTAGAGCCGCTCTTGACCGTTCCGAATCCGCCGTTGCGCCCAATCGAGGGATGAGCCCTGCGGATCGGCGTCGAGCAGCGTCACGCGGCTTCCCGTCATCGCCAGCTCGCCTGCTAGGTGCGTGGCAAGCGTGGTTTTGCCCGCCCCGCCTTTCTGGTTGAGCAGCGCGATCACCTTGCCAGGCCGGTCTTGTCTTTCTGGTAAGCATTTTTCGGGTGTTTGGACTGCCTCCAACAAGGCACTGCTCAACTTTTGAGCAGCTTCGGTTCGCGCGCGCGTGACTTCCATTTATGTATCCCTTTAGATGTTTAGGGCGGCCCAAAACCGTTGCTGGGCGCGGCTTTCCGGCCGATCAGTGCGGGCGATCCACCGATAGTTCTGCGGGCGATCCACCGAGGGGCGTGCGGGTGATCCACCGAACCCATCCCCACGCCATCCACAGGTTCTTCAACAGAAGCTGTGGATAAGTTGCCTTCGGAGGGTTCGGGCGGACCGGGCCGAAAGGCGAGCCATTCGGTCCCGCCGCTGCGCTCCAAAGACAACAGATAGCCGGGCAGCGCCTGGCGTCGCACCAGTTGGCGCACCTGCAGCGCGAAATCGGAGTGGCGCTGCAGACTCCCGGATTTCAAGTGCAAGTGGCGCATCTCGAAGCGCCAGCCGGCAGGCTGTCGGCCGCCGTGCTTGCGCACCACCCGGTACAGCCAGCGCTCGATGCCGCCTGAAAACCGGAAATACGTAGGGTCGAGGGTGAGCACCAGTGCCTCGTCCATCACGCCGGTAAAGAACCAGTCGGCCAGGATCAGCTCGATGCCATCGGAGCGTCCGTCAGGCCGGACGTACTCTTTCCATTCGTTGATCCAGGAGAAGCGGTGCGTGCGCTTGCCGCCGTTCAGGCGCTCGCGTTGGCGCAGCGTCGTGGCGACGGTGGTGGACTGCAGACGGTCCAGAGCGGCGCGAAGTGCCAGATAGTCGCTGCGGCCTGTACCCCGCTGCGCAAAGCGCAGGATTTCGTAGGGCGTGGCCACCATCAGGCGCGAAGGCTTTATGCCTTCCCTCTTCGCCTGGATGATCTGGCTGGCAGCCCAGATCAGCACGTCGGCGTCCCAGATGGTGGCGATGCCATGTTCGGGCACGCCCTCGACGGTGAGCGAGATGCCGCCGGCCTCGAAGCGGATCGGCACGATGCGCGGCGACTTGGCCAGAGAAAAGAACGGGTAAGCCATCAGGTCTTGCGCATCGCGCAAGGCCATGTCGCCGTGCGGCAGCGCGCGGAACAGCGTGAGCTGTTCGCGTTCGCTCAGGCGCTTGGACATACGGTGCTGCCCCCTCGTGCGCCCCGTCAGCGGACGGATTCGCGCTGCACGTAGCCGGGGTCCGAGGTCATGCCGTAGGCGCGACTGTCGGCCCAGGCACGCAAGTCAGTGGCCGCGTAGACCACGCGCGCGCCGAATTTTCGGAAACGTGGACCGCCACCCAGTACGCGCTGCTTCTCCAGAGTACGTGGCGAGAGCCGAAGGAATGCGCCGGCTTCGTCGGTAGTCAGGAATTCGAGATTGGCGGGGACCGCTGGGACCGCCGAAGCCGCAGAGGACTGCGGCGCAGCCGCGCCCGCCGTGGGGGAAGAGAGAGAACTGCCAACTGCCATGACGACCTCCATCGCTGACGATGGGCCGCAAACCATTCGCGGCCCGATAGAGACAGTCTCGGGAATCTGGCCCGGTCAAGGCAGGGAGAGATTCAGCGCACCCGTTCGTCTCCGGGGAGCTTCGCGTGGGGATGCGAGACTCCGGCGAGGGCCAGGTAGCCGCGGGTCACATACGCCTCTGCTCGCCGAAGCAGGTGACGCACCTGAGCGCGAAGTTCACCATCCTCGTGCCAACGTAGAACAACAGCTTCGAGGCCGAATAAGGCCTGGGCGATGTCGCGATGCGAAGCGCCCGCATGCGAGGCGTCGAACGCCTGCAGGGCGCGTAAATGAAGCAGCGCGGCGCGGGACACTGCCCGTGCAGGGTCGACCTGCGGCGTGTGGCCTTCCAAGGCCTGCGCTTGCGCGGAAAAAGTGTCGAGCTGGCCACGCAGGTGCGGAGCCAGCGGTGCGGCGCTCGCGTAAGCGGCGCCGTCAGCCAGGAAGCAAGACAGCGACAAACGCATGCGATGCGCTTTGAGATCGGCAATCAGCGCCAAGCCGGGGCCGTCCAGCGACAAGCGCTTGCGGCCAGGTATGCGCCATAGGTCGAAGCGGCGAGCCGTTGAATTGCGTGCGTGCGCAGGACGCACATGCAACAAGTCGTCGGAGGACGACAGCCACAGCGGCTGTGCATTGCGCGCGTCCTTATCAGGGTGTTCGGCGGCACGCAACCCCCAGCGGGAAAACGACACCCCGCGGTTGCGGCGCACCCAGTCAGAGCGGTAGCTCGGGTGGCGACGCAAATACTCCCAGGCGAGAGCAGGGTTGTCCAAGTCCAGCACATAGAGATAGGCGGCGGACACGCCCCATGGCGCGGCAGGCAAGTCTTCTGGGTTGAGTTTGGTCACAGAATCCTCCTTTAAAAGTGGGACACTGCCAGAGGTGAGGGGAAGTAGGGTCGCCTTTGCGGCGATCCCTCGTCGCGCATTTAGCGACGTTACAACGACGCGTCAGTCGTTGATCGAACCGTCGCGCTGTGCGTCGGCCAGATAGCCCGATAACGGCTGGCGCGGTTTGAAGTGCGGATCGGCCACGATGCGCATGCCGCGCGGACCTCGCACGCCTTCGAGGGCCAAGAGGCTGACCTGCGCCAGCTCAGGGCTGCCAGTGCCGACATCGCACAGGCCGTAGGCCTTGTCTCCATCGGCGTCGAGTTCGGTCAGCAGCCAGGCGGCGCCGGCATCCAGGGTGTAGAGCTTGACCACGGGCAAGGGGTCCGGAGCGTCCCCGCGCGCCCGCATGGCACCGTTGGCCAACATCTGGCTACGCTGATCTTCAGTGAGTAATTTCATAGTTTTCTTCGTGGGGTAGCTGCATACTACTTTCCACTTAATCACGGCGCAAGTGCTTCGACAAGGGCGCTTATCGAAATGAAAATATGAAACGAGTGCGCCAAGGGGTCATCGATATTTTATGAGTTAAAGATAACGTGGTTTAAATAGACTTGAAACACGACGCTTCTGTGCATGCAGAAGCAAGGAGTACAGCGCGGACGACCAACCGGCGCGACAACATTTGAGTCAGGCCCGGCACGGGCTTTTGGCGATGCCGTGCGCAGCCTGCGCACCGAGGACGGCATCGCCCAGGAAACCTTGGCGCACATGGCGGGCATCGAGCGCTCCCACATGGGGAAGATTGAGCGCGGCGAGCACATGCCAACCCTGGCCATGATCTTGAAAATCGCCCGCGCATTGGGCCGCAGCGCCGGCGAACTGATGCTCGAAACCGAGGCACGACTGCTCAAGGAAGAGGGTTAAGACAGGACTGGCCGCCAGCCGTCGCCGGCGGCCAATGGATCGATGCTAGGTCACGATCCGCCCAGCCAGTCGCGCCTCACACGCATACACACTCAAACACTTCTGCGCTTCGAAGTGCAGATCCCGTTCAACGGGAAGTCCGAGCCCGCCGCGCGCAGTCTCAATCTCCGCCAGGCTGACCCACCCCTGCTCTGGAAAACCCAGACCTAGGTCGCACAGCCCGAATGCATGATCATGGTCGTCCGGGTCGATCTCGGTCAACAGCCAGGTCGCCCCGGCGTCCGGGGTGAACAGCTTGACCACCGGGGCGGGATCGAAGTTTTCCTGTTCGAGGGACTGCCGACCGTTGGCCAGTAGCAGCGCACGTTGTTCGTCGGTGATGAGTTTCGTCATGGTCTTCTCCTTGGAAGGAATCAGGGCGGGATTGCCCGAGACCGGAAGCAGCACGGCGCAGCACAGCCGTCAGGGTTCGACAGACGGCCGCCCGGACGCCAGCGTGCAAGGCACGCGCAGACCTTGACGGCGAGAACGACGTGATACGGTGAAGGGAACAGCAAGCCAGCCCTCCTCCTCCCTGCTATTGCAAACGCAGTGCGCAGCGCCGACGAGCGCGAAGGCGTCAGCGATGAAAGCCCGAAGGGGCGAGACGCCAGCTGCGGCTCGATGCGCAGCACGACATCGCGGCCGGCATCGCCGGAGACGCACAAAAACGCTTGGGCTGGATGACGGATATGTGGAGAGTCGTAGAGCCGCGATCCGGCATTCAAGAAACCCTCCGAAGCGCAAAGCCGCCTTCACGAATCGCCGCTGAACCGTGGAATCACAAAACCGTGAAAGCGGATTGGCGAGCAGACGCAGATACGGGTTTACTCAATTGGGAACATCCGCAAAGCCGCTAGTCAGGTGCCAGCCCGTTCCATCTGCTCACGCGCAGAGGCGGCACCGAGCGAATACTATGTCTGTATGGAAGCTTCCCAACAACAACCCTCTGACGATCCCCTGGAAGTGATGCTCCGTCGATCAGACGAGCTGCACGAAGCTCTGCTGCACCTGCTTGACGGCGCCGAATTCGATCCCTCGCCTCGTGGGGAGGCTGCCTTCGGCATGTGCTCCGTGGCACTCGAGCATGGCCTCAGCCTTCGCGCCTTGATGGCGATGGGATTGGCCACGTCGGCGGTTGGCCTGATGCGGTTGCAGTTCGAGGCCTTGACCCGCGCCATGTGGCTGCAATACGCCGCCAACGACCTGGCCATCGAAAAGCTCTGCGCACCGCTGACCATCGAGAGCGAGCAGGCCGCGAAGAATCTCCCCTCGGCCAGCGAGATGATCGATCAAATCGGCAAGCGTGTCGGCCCCAGCGTGCCCGCAGCCGCGCACCAGATGCTGGCGCACTTCAAGGACGTGTCCTGGCACGCCATGAACTCTTTCGTGCATGGCGGCATCCATCCCCTGCGCCGGCAAGCCGAAGGCTTCCCGGTTCACCTGGCCCTGCAGATCCTGCGCAACTCCAACGGCCTGCTCACGATGACCGCCATGGCCCTGGCGGTCCTGACGTGGGACGAAGCCGTCACCAAGCCCATGAACAAAATCCAGCCTGCGTTCGCCGACTGCCTGCCTGACCTGTTGAAGTAGCGGCCTGGTAGGGAAAAAGCGCCCGGCTGGAGGCCGGGCGCCGAGGGCGACGCTCAGTCGCCCTTGCTGCGCGACCAGATCAGGCTGTGCGCGCCGTCCTCGCCTTCGACCAGGCGGGCGTAGATCGTCGCCGGGAACGAGGGGTCATCCAGGGTCACCGACAAATAGGGACGATCCTGACGGCTTGTCTTCTTCCACGCCGCGCCGATTTCGAAGTTACCGGCGACGATGCGGTAGTCCGGGGCGTTCTCGCTCTCCTTGTCGTTGGGCACGATCTTGACCTTGACGTTGAGCGTCAGGGTGCGAACCGTGCCGGTGTAGCTGTCGTTCTGTGCGGTGAAGGTGCCGATATTGGCCATGATGAAGTCCTTTCGAAGTTACCCAGGTCGCGCCCATCGCGGCCTTTTGGCGTGGTCCGATGGGTGAGGGTCCGGGCGCGCCGCACCGCAGGCCGTAGCGCAGCGCAGGACCGGAAGGCCCGAGAAATTTGCCTCGCGAGGAAGACCGCAGGTCGGGGAAATTTGTCGGGCCGGACGGTTGCGGCGAACAAGCCCGAGGGGGCGCATAGAGCCACCGTGTCCTCGCCAGGATTCACGACAAATACAAGGCCGCTGTGGGTGTGATCCTGTTTCAAAAGAACGAGTGGCCCCAGTACGGTCACCGCTGCGACAGCGTGCCGGCACGGCTCCCGCAGCGATCCAGTTCCATGGTGGTCGAAGCAATGAGACAAGGAAGAACGATCCCGCAGCATCGTCGCCGGAACTTCGAAATCGGCGCAGCGTGAAGGAAATGCGCGGTGGATGCCCTCTGGGAGCCACCTCCGTCACGGGTAGACAGTTTGCCCCTTTATTCAGGATGGCATGCATGACCACTGAGCGCAGCAAACTGAGTCGCATCCTTCGCTCCGTGAACGGCGTGCGCCTCGTTGTCAAGCTGCCAGGGATTGGAGGGCCAAAACCTTTGTCGCGATGCGCAACTCCATCTGTGTCCGATGAACCGCCACCAGCGTGACTGTGGCTTCGCAGACGAGTTCGTGCGCATCGTGGGCCTGAATGCGGAATGTGGCGCTCCGCTCTCCCAACCGTTCGAGCCATCCGCGCAGCCGCAGCGGTGACCCCGGCGGAATCGCCCCGCGATGATCGATACGGATCGAGCGACCGACCACCACTTCAGCGGCGGCATCGACGTGCCGCTGCATCTCACGGATGCAAATGGATTCGACCACCGCCACCAGGTACCCTGTGGCAAGGCATTCGATCAGTCGCTCCGCATAGCCGCTTCCGTGAGGAAGCCGCGAGAAAAGCGACTTCGCCGTCTGATCCTCCGGCACGGTATAGGACTCTTCAAAAAAAATGTCGCTGACGCCTTGGTGGTTCATAGGTATCCGTTTGGGGTTGTCGAAGGCTCGATCGGCGGGCTGGATTGCCGGCGATCGGTACTATTCGATGCTCCCGTGTCCGGGAGGCATCCCCAACCCACCGCAGCGAGCGCGGGCGTAGGGCGGCATTCAAGGCGCAGAGGACTGGGTGTTCCGGATACCCGGCCAACAGCCAGGGGAGCGACGAACCCACGGTAGCGCGGCGAGCGCTCCCGCGTGCCGCCGGCACGCCTAGCTGGAGGTAAACAAGCGCGCAGCGGGTAGCGGCTCCATGTGCTGGCCGATCAGGCGCCGCCTGGTCGGCGGTATTGAGGGGCGCCAAGCCTGCGCGGCGGGGATTGGCTTTAGCCAGTCCCCTGGAGAACCTCCGACCACGCGCGCAGCGCGCACGACAAAAAAAATGAATCTAAGGGCCAGGACGGCGCAGCACAGTGGTCAGGGTTCGAAGACGGCCGCCAGGACGCAAGCGCACAAAGTGCGCGCAGACCTTGACGACGAGAACGGCGTGAAGGGAATCAGCAAGCCAGCCCACCACTACCCTCCGCTGCTAAAAATCGGCAAGCGAAGCGCGCAGCGGAACACGCGCGAAGGCGTCAGCGATGGATGCCAAATGGGCGTGACACCATCGGCGGCGCGATGCGCAGCAAGACAGCGCGACCCGGCGATGCCGGGTGATGCACATTTGTCTTTTCACGCATATGCAGCGATCCGTGGCAGTGGTCCGTCTGCATGGCGGAATTTCTCGAGCTTGGAGCCCGGCAATGCCCATGCGAGAATGCTTGAGCTTTAGATGGTCCTTCAAGCAGAGCCCAGAGCGGAATCCAACCATGAGCGATCAGGTCAGACTGGTACGTGTATTCCTCTCGTCGCCTGGCGATGTGGCTGACGAACGCGCGCTCGCACGGCAGGTCCTGCATGATTTGAGTTACGACCCACTTCTGCGCGGCTGTCGCCTCGACGCCTAAACCCTTAGGCTGCAGGAGCCAGGCGATGCTCCTTCAAGAGGTGTTCACCGATAGCAGAACTGACGGTCTCACAAAACCCGGAAACCACAAGCGCGTCTGTCAGGAGCTGGTAGTAGTCAGTGACACCACGCGTCCTGGCCGTCGCCGCAACATATTTCGTCAGAAGATCGGCCTGCTGGGCGACAACGCCCACAGAGGGAACCGCCAAGCCGTGGCCGATTCTGGAAACGTTGCGGGACTCGATGAAGTCGTCCACAGCTTTGTAGCTTGTTAAGTCAAGACGGGACACCAACGAGCTCTTCACATTTCCCCACATGGCACCCAGACCCTTGAACTCAGTGTTGTCGCTCTTCCACACCCTGTGCTCGAAAAAGTAGGCCCGACCCGTCGCCACGTTTTCCCAAATTGCCAGACACTCGTAACCCTTAAAGAGCAGCGCGAATGCCTCGTTTGGGCGATGCATAGCCAGTTCGTCTGCGGCGCATTTGCAGTAGAAGGACGTCTGAATCACGAAAACTCTATTGGTGTCCGGCCCGTAGCTGCTGCGAGCCACCTCGTTCAGGAAGCCCCTGCGAGTTGGCTCAAGGACGTCCAGTAGTTCCAGGCGTCGCGCGAAGCTTCCCGGTCGCGTCAAATCAGCCCGCACGGAAGCGATGTTCCCGGCAGAAATGGTCCGGAAATATCCCTCGGTAACGAACTGCTCAGCGAGAAAAAGATCATGCTTGCGAGAAGCGGTATGAACAAAGTCCAGCTCCGTCTGCACAATGCGCGAAAAGAGCGTGGCCGCGACGGAAACTGTTGCCGCCAGATCCCCCAGCTCCTCTCGCAGTGGCAAATCGCGGAACTGCGACAAGGCCGTTGCAACGTCGTACAGCCGCCCCCTGGACAACGCTGCAAATACGGAGCTCACCCAAGCCATCGAACGAGCAACCGGGATCACGGCCTGCAGCGGCGGCGAGCCGGCAAACTCAATCGGCTTGATGTCTTCCGGCTGGCAGCGCAGTGCCATGACCAAGATTCGCAGAAGAAATTCTTTGCGCCCAGCGGAGGCAATTGGGAAGCGATAGACGATGGCCTCGCCGCCGTGCTGTTCGGTCGCGTAATAGCGCAGCTCCTCGGCAGCCTTCACACTCCCAAAAAAAAGCCAATGCGCCACTTCCCCTTTCGGCGGACATGCGGCGACAAATTCGGGCCCTGAAGCCAGGGCCGTGGTTAGCACGTCGCCATTCGCGTAGTCGATGACGATGCGTGCGCTGACGACCAGATTACTCATCGAAGTCGAGAACGTCGCTTCCAGTAGATTCAGTCACCAGTTCGACAGTGAGGTTCAAAGCTTTCTTGAGTTGCTCCCGCCCTTCGATGAGGTCTGGCTGAATACGCTCAGCAACCATCGAATCGAAAGCCTTGGAAATCTTTGTCGCATCGATCTCTCCGTTCTGGGCTCTCTCGATGTCGACTTCCTTCTGCCGGAGGGCGTCTTGGAACTGATTGCGTTCCTTCAAAGGGATCGAGAGGTCGTTCGCAAAGCCGCTCTCGAAAGCCGATAGCCGACGTGCACTGAACGTCGACAGCAGCTTCTTCAGCGAAGCAAGCCCCACATCCTGTAGTGCCTTGACGGTCGCATCTGCGGACGGGCCGGATACGCCCAACGCAGATACCAGTGCTTCGGAAGCTCCTGGCGACTTGAAGCAACCCATCATCAGCCATGCCAGCGCGCGACGGGATTCCACGCCCTGGTTCAACCGCTTCTGCGTGTACACCAGGTACTGCAGGTATGTGCGATCGCTCGAAAACGCGAATCCATCCTTGGCAAGAGCGATATTCAGCCACGTCTTGACTGCCCTTGCCAAGTTATCCGTATTCGGATCCAAATTCTTGACAAGGGAGATCAACTCATTGATCGCTTCGAAAACTGCCTTCTGAAAGATCGTGCGAGTAACCAACGGTCGGTCGGTGGACTCAATCGCAAATCCCAAGCTGGCCAGATACTTCTCCTCGAACTCCAGAAGTCGCCCCCGCACACCCTTGTCGCCGTGGTAATCGGCGTACTCGAGAAGATAGGCCTCTGCCGCTTCCGCGGCAGCACCAGGCTTTCCTTGGCTCTTCATGTCCACTCGAATCGCCTGCAGGTTTGCCAGAAATGCGTCGCGAAGCTTCTTGTAGGCATCAGCCTCAAAGAACACGGCGTTCAGCAGGGGGACCAGGTGCTTTCGGACTTGCTCCTCGATCACCGGCTTCTGCCGAAGTGTCAGGCGCTGGTAATTGACACGCTTGGGCTCGTCATCGTCGTCGAACAATTGATCCTTGACCTCGGCAATCCGCAGGAGCTTCTCGAAGTGCCGGGTGAAGTGGGCATCCAATTCGGGCGTGATCACGCCGATGCTTGTGAGCGAGTAATTGCGGGTGACGGTCTTGGACTCCTTGTTGTTACGCACGTTCCATTCAATCTGCGCCAGTCCTTCCTTCCCTTGATGCTCCAACACATGCTTGCAGAACTGCCGAGAGGCGATCGCGCTGGTGTCCACGTCGTTCAACAAGTGCTCGAAATGGCCGCTGACGCGCTCGGCCGTCCTGTTCACATCGAGAAAAAGCTTTCGGAACACCTCGTGAATCTTAGGTATGGCGTGTCCCTCGGATGCAGCCTGATTCGCGACAGTTGCGGTGCACATCGGCGCGTAGACGATACATACCGCAAAGGACATGTTTTTTAAAATCTCCGGCTTCGTCGTCAAGATATTGGAGAGCGTCACCAAGCGATGTTGGCCATCGATCACGACGAGCCGGACTCCCGACCCTTCGTCGCCAGCAAGGCGGGCTTCGAACTTCACCGGGTCGCGCTTCACTTTGCGGTAATCGGGTTTCTCATCCTTCTTGCAAACCGCCGCGGTCACTGCATCCACACCTTGGTTGAGGATGTGCGTCGTCCGAAAGTGACCGTGCCATTCGCGCACCAAGTGACTGGCGTTGTTGCCTTGCCCCTCGCTCTCGGTTTCGTAGAAGTCGTCGATTTCGTTGGAGGTGACTGGTACGACCGCTGCGATGATTGGCGGAAAGAAGATCGCGCCTTCCGCCGCATCGAGTTGCTGCTTCGCTTGTAAACCACGCAGGTACGGCTCCAGCTCTTCCGCGATACGCCGTTCATCGATATCTCGTTGGAGCAACATGTCGAAGTTGAGCTTCTTGCTGGGCTTCAACCTCTTGGCCAGTGTCAAGTTCTTGATTTCATCCGGCTTAAAAGAAACCATGAAGTACTCGAGCGGGAACGACCACTCCGTTCGGAACGTACCGAACGAGCCTTGGCGCTCAAAATCATAGGTGTGGTCAGTGGCGAAGTCGTCCATAGGGATCCATGTGAAACTGTGGTGCTCGTCGAGTCCACCCCGACGCACCGTGAAGTAAAAAAAGGGGCGCTAAGCATTCTGCGCCGTTGGCGGGGCGCTCCAAAACGTTCGATAGCCGATGAGGAAGTCTTCGATGCTGGAAGGAGGGAGCATCTTGTCAAGGATTTGGCGCATGCCGTACGCTGCGTAGAGGTCAAGCAACTTGTCGCCGGCCGTACTCAGTCTCGTGGCGGATGCGGGATTGAGCAGCTTGATCATTTCGTCCTCGACACTCGCTCGGTCACCCGCATCGATTCCCTTTCTCTCCAGCTCGGCATCGATCAACAACCCCGCAATGATGTCGGACTGGGAGGCGTACGCGTCAGGGTACTCAGCGACGAAAACTTCGCTCTCTACCTCTGGTTCGCTTCCGAGTTTCCTAGCCTCCAAGCCAACCATCAGGCAAGCGTAGTAAGCGTCAAACATCAGGAAGCGCGTCGCGCTGGATTCCCGTGTTCCGATGAGCGATTTGAAGAATGATCGCGCGTCAAGAGGCAAATGGAAACTCATGATGCCCCTTCAATCGAATGGAACGTGCGGAAGGCATCGAGACCTTCCCGGGCTTCCGCCGCGGCTCCGTTGCGCCATATCGTGAGAAAGCGGACACCCTCTCGCGCATAGAACGCGTCGGCGAACCCCTCGCGCTCGCTTGAGATGACGAACATGATCATCTGCCCGAACAAATCGGGAATGAGCTCGCCAACCTCACGGCGCACTGCAGTGTCAAGCGACACCGCAGGGCTGTCCACGATGAACGGAAGTTGGTACGGTGCATCCGAGAGGAGTGACGTAAGAAAGGCGTAGGCGACAGCGAGGCTTTGGCCCTCGCTGACCCCTTCCTTCTGCGCCAAGCCCGCCGCCTCCAGTTCGAGGGAGCCGCCAATTTTCGCGACGCGAAGGGCTTCGCTCGGCGCTAGCACCGCAAGCTTCTCATTGGTAGCGGCGCGCACGTGCTCGCGCAGGCCGTCGAGTGACCGCGCGATCAACTGACCGAGTAGCCGACGGGTTACCCCGGCCTGGTGGGTGAAGTTGCGGGTATTTGTCGCCGTCGCAAGCTTGCCTTCTGATCGCTTCAGCTCTGCCTCGCACATGGGAAGGTTGTTCTCGGCGTTGCAGCCCAGACTCCGCTGCCTTGTGGGCTCTCTGGTCGAAAGCCGCTCAAGTTTTTCTTCGAGCGTTGGCAGCTTGTTCGAGATTTGCGATAGCTCAGCTCTCC
>Ga0307516_10005141_pt1 | contig 15791 bp, 26 predicted proteins | sample 19_EM_MG_FD_203310 | JGI IMG/M metagenome (GOLD analysis project Ga0307516, IMG submission 203310) | Populus trichocarpa ectomycorrhiza microbial communities from riparian zone in the Pacific Northwest, United States - 19_EM | ecosystem: Host-associated > Plants > Roots > Unclassified | place...
CTGAAGTGGCTGTTCCACCTGAACCGCGGTCGCCTTTCTCGTCGTCATTGTTATACCACTACCGACTCTATCTCGGGTAGAGAGAGACCTTACGGATAGTCACCCAGTATGGCCACATACCCCAGAAATAAGTACATTTTTCGGTGCTGCGCTAGGGACCACTTTCAAGTACATTCGGGGTACTCCGAAAGTACTGAAATCAAGACACCACGGTACGTCTCTTAGGGACTGAAAAACAGTCCGGGTGATGCATTGTCGGAAATGAAAAGGATCAATCCCACTTTCCGGGTGTGCCTTTTTTTGTCAACGGCACCCCAAAAGCTGGAATCACTTGGCAGTTGATGGTCACAATCGCTCACTCGTACAGCATATTTGACCTGTGTTATGGAAGTTGAGTATCATACACCAAACCGCGTGTGTAAAGGGTGTTTGTGCAACAAGAATGATCAGGGCGCTAATGACCTCTTTCCATCATGATGACGATGAAGTTGGATCTACAAATGGAGATGAAGGGTGAACCTGTCACCAGTGACCCCAAAAACGTACACCTTGAAATCCTATACGAAATGGACGAACCGCTAAAATGGATAATAAAAGTATCCACCATCCGAGTCTAGTGTGAACGCAGTTCACGGGTCAAGACATGGGGGAACGTGAAAGGGACGGAAAGGCGAACAGAGGGAGAATGGGTTTACCCCTTCGCGCTCTGCTAAGGAGTCGAGAGGCAGTCCGAGGCCTCCGACGAGAACGGTGATGTAACCCCAGGGTTACGCTTCCTTTGAATATGAGGGCGCTTGGCGTTCCGGCTAGTGCTGGATCTCGAGGGTGGTGGGTGCGGTTTCCTTTTCGGCGTACGGGAAGACAAGGATGTGCGCGTGGGGGGGATCCGACTGATGCCACGAGGGATGGGTTTGGGTCTGTTGCGCAAGAACGAAAAACGCAACCAAGGCTGCTTGGCGACGGATCGCAACGGTGGCCGTCCAGCTTTGGCTCGAGCGAGATCCCGCAATTTGCGATCGGCCTTTTCTTTCTGTCTGTGAACCCGCACAGCGGCAGCTTGTTTCATCTCCTTGATGCCCCGATAACGCATGGCCTCGTTGTCAAGCAATGTTCCACGTATCTTCGTCAACCATCCGTGGACGGTCGACGGCAATGGCACATTACGTGGCCGGCCGTCCGAGTGGTACTACAGATCGTAGGATTGAAGATTAGCCGTACAGATATCGGATCAGGGAGCTGAGAGACTTGCAGATTCCCAAACGACCTCGGGCATCCGCATGTTGAAGAGTAGATGGGTGGGGGGCAAAGAAGATACGGGGGGGTGGAAAAATGTGAGGCGGAGGGATCGTGCGGTCTTATATACCAAGCGTGGATCTCTTCGGGTTGTCGGAAACCACAATCCCGGCGGGCGACGGACGAGCTCAAGCTCCAAGCGTTTTTTTGACGTAACATTGAAACCGAGTAGGGTCCGACACGTGGCCCTTTCGGCCCAAAGGATGGTGGTAAATTGGTCTTTTTGTTGGATTTCCACCCACGCTGGATGGCCACTGTCTCGTAAATCCCGTAGAGAAAGACACCCACCCGATACCCATGACGCCAGAGTCCACGTCGGCGTCGTGGGGGGGCGCGATCGACCCGAGAGATTGGACGTCCTATGCCTCGACAATTCCACGAGGAGTGGAGTTAGTCGGGACTGAGGTCCTCATCAACTGTCTTACCCCACGGGAAGACTAAGATCGCTACAGAGGGGTCGCGGGATCCAACCTGATAACCCTAACACGAGGCTTCGGAGCGTCGTATCAGACACCACCAGCGAGCAAGGCAAGACAAACTTCCCAAGCCATGGGAAGAAACGGTGGTGGTGGGAGTCCGGAGTGCGGGCTTTCGATTCGAGCGTGGGGTAGTACCGAATCCTCTCCTTTCATTAGGGCACGGCAAAGAGCGCGTTTTCTCTCCCTCTCCCAACGACGATGCTTACTGTACCGTAGGCATCCACCCACACGCATCACACGAGCGAGCACCGTCTCGGTTTCCCGAGAGCCGGGGTATCTGCTCGCCTCGTGTTGTCCACGGGTGGGTGGAGTGTCTGCCCCCTCCCTCCAAAGTATGCTAACTCCTGAAGCTAACTTACGAAGGATCACGGTGGCCATTTGGCACCGACTTACTGAGGCCCCCTGTTCATCCTCGCTCGCATCTTTCCTTCGATGACTCAGCCGCGTTGCCTCCCGTGCCCGCCAACCGAATCTGGATTGAATTCTGTGCCCCAACGGCTGGCGCCTTTTTGCCTCGCGTGCGTAGGCGCTTTTTGGCTGTCGGTTCTCACGTGCGGCACCCTGAAAAGCGCGCGTTCTACTTTTGCAGTGCTGTGCTGTTTTTGCTGTGAATAGCTTGTGCGGGCGCCTCAACCCAACGGTCGATCGTCCACGCTGGTTTTGACTTCTGTCCAACATCGTACGCTCGCCGACATATTTCGCGACGCGGATTCCGCTTACTTCAATCCCGGTATGCCACTACAAAAGTACTCGACTCGACGACCATGGGATGTCTTCAGACTGCTCCTGGTTCCTGGGGCGTTCTTCCGTGGAACCCCTCGTTCTTCGCTTTCTTTCTGTACATTCCTCCCGGATATACCCTTTCGACACTCACGATAGGATGGGTTGGAGGAACGTCGATGCGATCGCCGATGATAAACTCCCGTTGGGAAAGTATGTACTTATCCCCCCTTTCCATCGGAACCCTTCTGTGATTAACGTTCCTCTCCCGTTCTCCTTACAGTTTGATTGCTGCGAGGGCCACTCACACATTATCTAAACGGGGGGTCACCCACATAGTCTCTGTCTGCACGGACCATATCCCAGCTGACGTTCCTGCTGGCGGGATCAAGGAGCTGAAGCTTCCGATCCCAGACATCGAATACGTGGACCTGCTCACTTACTTCCCCACCGCGTGCCGGTTCATTCACCAGGCCATAGCCAAGGGAGGCGTGGTTTCGATGCATTCCGGCGAAGGGAAGTCTCACTGTGTCACTGTCGTGGCTGCATACGTAAGTCCCTCTACTACCCTGGTCGCATTGTGCATCGACCACCGACATGGCCGGGATTCCAGCTGATGACTACACGACGCATTAGTGCTACCGATCCGTAGAGTGCGTGCGCACGCCTGGATTGGGCCGGGCTTCCAGGAGCAGCTGGTGCTCTGGGGGGTCTGCCAGTACAATGTCACGCCAGACAACGGGGTTTACAAGAAGTGGCGCGTGAAGATTGACAATACCTTACATCGTTCTTGGTGCCATTTTCCTTGTCTTATGCCTTTCAATCTCCTGAGGCTTCGGGGTCCATCCCAATAATTCTGTCTGTCTCGTATTGTTATTTTTATTCATCCTGATTCTCTGAACGCTCGCCCGTTACGTATCCTACGCCCGTTTCCCACCTCTGCGACAGGTCACCTTGTTTCGGGTCATCCCATGCCTCGGGCAGTTATTATCCAGGCCCACCGATGTGAAAGCCAGCGCGCAGGGCTCAACGGTGAGTCTGACATGAGCTACTCGACCTTAAGGCGATCCGTTCTGACCCCCATACCATTGGCTCTATTCCCCATACCATTGGCTCTATTTCTCATGCTGGTTCTATTTTCTTGGCCTCGTTTCTGGCACGAGGGCTAAGTGTCATGGAAGCTTGAGGGATCTGAACCTCGTCGAATCTGATGGTGACATCGTGCCCCTGTCGAAGGGTGGCTGTGGGTCCGTTACGCAGTTTCACGGGAATTTCCCCCGGGTTCAAGTCTTTGGGAATACTGAGGTTTATGACTCGGGCCACACTTGGTCGCGGCCACCTAACGTGAACCGTACCATTCACGTTCAAATTAAAAACATGTAATCGGTCAATAAATGTCATCGTAACTTTGGTCGTAACCTCGCCCCACCGCCCACCGTCGGCGAAACAAGTTTTAGTCTCTCACCCCCTCCTCTGTCCACCTTGGACCTCCCACCAAGTACGTCCCTTTGCCGGAGGAGGTCGCCAATCCAGTCAGGACTTTGTCGTACGAGTACCAACCCAATGTGGTGCAACCGTTGTTCTTCTTCGGCCGAGCAAATTGCCGTTGTACCCCTGTCACCACTCCTCCAAAGCAGTATCTGGAGGATGGCTTCGGGCACGAGAATATTTGTGCAATACTGTCCCACCGGAGAGATCGATCAGTGCGGTTCGCGAATTGTTTTGATCCCAGGCTTACATCGAGCTTTTCGCGCACTGTAAGATTATCGTAAGCCGGACACCCTCTCAGAGGTGGAGGGCAAACGGTTGAGGGGGGATGCGGAGAACTTTCCCCTGGCTCCTGCGACCACTCAGCAAGCGCGCTTAACGGAAGGTAAAGGGTTGACGCACCTCGGAACCTTGGTTCAAATCCACTGAACCAGCGAGTGAGGAAGGAGGGGGTTCAACGACGGGCTCAGGCTCTGCACCCACGTCAGGCTCCGTGGCCACCTAAACACGGGAATAAGTCTCTGAGCCCGATGTCAAAAGAGAACGCACGGACCTCGCAATCCTCGACAGCTTGTTCTGCTTTGACCAAATCCCTCAACACCCACCTGATCAGTAGCTTGGACAATTTGGACACCTCCCTCGAGGTCATCGCTCCCTTGAGGCTCGCATCTTTGTCGAGTGCCGCACGTTCCCTCCCACCTTTCATAAACCTTTCATGTCGCGACTGCACAGGTGGGTATGAGTCGTTCAAGACAGCCTGGAGGACTTCTTTAGCGTGCCCAAGTTGTCGGTGAAGGTCTAGACCGCAGAATTCATCACGATCAGGGAGGGACGTTGAAGGGACAGGGGAAGGGGGTCGATTCAATTCTTCCATCTCTTCATCGTCCGAGTCGTCTCGCCCATCGTCAACCGGCGCACAGTACTGGATCTCCCCTAGCTGGTATGGACACGATTAGCCAGAAACAGTGACATCACCCAGCGTTTTGAAAGAAGTTACCTTGCATGTTGAGAAACCGTCATCCAGCGAGGTAAAAAAGAGCGATCTGTCGATGGTCTTTTTCACCTTATCGAAGAACATAATGTTATATTTCCCTCGTCGCCTGGGGGTTTTGGAGGCAACATAACCAGTGATGATGGCTGGCCAGTGCTCTGACCGTGAATTGTTGACCCGAGCAAAGATCCTCTCTCCGGGGATGTTGAGCATAGGGTCAGGTCCGGGGTCAATGAAAGGTGTGAGAGGATGATGAACCTCTGTTATCTCTTCATCCGGGAGATCGTCCTCAGTGGTAACCTCTTCCAGGTCCTTGTACCTCTCGTAGGCCATTCCAGACTGGAGAGAAGTTAGTCGAGGGGCAAGCCCATCGTTCCTCTTGGCATCCGTGCGAATCATCTCATCCGTAGCAGCCTTCCATCGGTCATCTAAATCTGTCCGTGGCCGTTTTGTTGGAACGGAGAAGTCGAGGTTTGCGGATCCGTCGGTTGTGAGGGTATAGTTTGTCGAGGTGAAACGCATTCCGCCGGAGGGAAGGAGCATCGGCCAGATAGCATGGCCGGACGGGGTCCGTAGACTGCATTTTGGTGGGGCGGTGTCGCAAATACGTCCGAAGAACTTGGCCTCGATAGGGGTGGCTCCGCGGTGGGATACAACCTACACGAGCCTCACTTAGGGATCAAACTCCACCGAATATGAACGAAATCACCTCGGCCGGCCACCAATATGCCTCCCCTTCACCTCGTCTCTCCAGGGGATGCCCAGACCGGTTAACCAAGACCCAAACGCACGAGCCAAGCTTGTCTCTACTCCAATTTTCCCGGGAAAAAGTAGGTGGAGAGAATGAGATGTTCGGCGAAGATGTTGTCCGGCCCAGAACAGATTTGCTCGAGCCCAACACCCCAGTGAGGATATTCCTCACCCGAGAGGTGTCAGCTGGGGTCTTTGGAGGCGCGCCATGCGTGAAGGAGGCGGAGGAGATCAGGGAGCGGGAGGATATCGGGGGAGATCGCGGTTTGTGTTTCGGGTCATTCTTGCCAGGGCTGAGCGGCGGGGCGTTAACACGTTCAGGAATCGCTCGAAAGGGTGTGGGGGACGCGGTTGCTTGTTGGCGTGTAGGGGAAGGATGATCCTCGAGTGAGGACAGTTCGCTCAGTTCAGAGTCTGATCCGGGGCCAGTCGAAGGTTGTGGTCGTTTGGTTCCTTCAACCTTCTGGGGAGAATCCAGCGATTTCCGCGCCCTTGGGGTTGGTTGAGGTGAATCGGGTCTCGTGCCAGATAGACCTAAAGTGAGGGCTCGAGGGCGACCTCTCTTCTTCTTCCCGCCACCGTCTCCAGATGTCCGCCCCTTCGTCCTCGGTTTCGCCTTCGGCTTCGAACCCATACCCCCGTCCCAACCGTCACTCCCCTCTTCTTCGTCTGATGAGAGCTGGGTCTTGGCAGCAGCTCTTGCTATTGCAGCAGCCTTCCGAAGTGACATCGAAGATACGGAATGGCCGACTTCTGATTACGCGAACCGAAGGGTGCTTCCAAATGAAACGGTGACCAAGGCTAAATGACACCGTCAGCTGAAGACAACCGTTGAGGGATATCGTCTCACCTCGCGCCTTCCTTCCACTCAGAACGAGAGAACTAGCAATTGTGTTGGGGGCCACGTTTGTTTTGCGGGAAAGGCGTTGTCGCTAAACGCTCGAGCCACTCGCCAAAGTCGACGGATCCGATGGCGGCTCTGATCGAAATAGCAGGATGACACGGTGCGTCACGCGAGTTGTCACGTGTCACATTCGGGAGCATAACAAGTAACTTGATTTTGTAGCACCGCGAATTCTCCTCGTACCTCCCTCTATCCTAATCCCCGCAGAACTACCACGCAAAGCAACAGTGTCTAAGTAGCAACCGGAAAGAAGTCTGGCTGAAAGGACCCTTCGCGCCGTCGGGGGAGACGATGGCGATTGGAGGGGTCCAACTACCCGACGGGATGTGGGGTCTCAAGATTTCATCATCAACATCGATCGCCGCTCATGGTCCAAACCATCGTCTTCCTCCGAGAGGTGCGCCCCGACGTCTCCTATGACCCCGTCGGTGCTAGACATCGAAGCTGTGGGGTTTAGAAGACCGTGACTCCGGTTTGGGTTCCCATATACTGGGACTTCACGTCGTCCAAATCAGAAATATCGTCCTGTCCCTTGTAATCGTACTGCGAAAGACTTCCCAAATCGGAGGTGTCAGCGATAGAGGAGAACGAATTCTGCCTCCGCAACCGATCGGATTGGGAGTACCCCATGTTTGTTGAACGGCGATCGGACGCGCCAACTGAGCTTCCGACAACGCTCGAACTATCGGTTCCAACGGGTCCATCCTGGGAGATGATGGAGCTTGCATAGCTCCCGTATGGACCACGTTTGGCGGCGGGTCCGCGTTGCATTCCTGCTCCGAACGGACCGTTCGCAGCGAACATTGGTAGCCCCGACGAGTAAGTGGCTTGCGAGCGTAGTGATTGGACGTCGGATGGAATGTACCCAAGAGCATCGTGCGTTCGATAGAAGCTCGGATCAAACCGACTGGGAGTACCCGACCTGCGGGCTGAGACAGGAACGTAAGGAAACGGAACAAAGGGGGTGTAAAGGGTAACCAACTCACTGTCATCGCCAGCGCCAGGCATGTAGTCCCTCGCACTGGTTTCGTGACGCCGGAACTGGTCCATAGCTTTGGACAAGGTCCGCTTTGGCTTACTGAACTGGATCATGCTCGGCTGGAGGTTGTTGAGCGGTCCTTCCACGAGGCAGGACTTTTCCTTGTAGTGTGTTAAGAGGTAGTGCCACAACGGGTGCTAGGATCAACGTAAGAACGAAAGGGTGACGCGAGGAAAGATGAGATCGCGAACCTTGCTCAAGACCTTCGGGTTACCAAGGATGACAACGCCATACTTCGCCCTCGTAAGAGCAACATTCAATCGCCTGGGGTCGTTCAAGAAACCGATTCCCTGATGCTCGTTACTCCTAACGCAACTCAGGATAATGTAGTCCTTCTCCCGTCCTTGGAACGCGTCGACGCTCGCCACTTCGATGTCCTTGTATAGATCCTTCCTTAGAGAGCCGTTGAACTGCATGTAGCTGACGATGTACGACCTCTGGCCTTCGTATGGAGTGACGATTCCAATCTGATTCGGGACCACACCAGACTTGAAGAATTTCGTGACGATCTTCTCCACGTTGGAAGCTTCCGTCCTACATGTCCCGTCAGCATTTGGTGCATTAACCTGCCAAAAATATTACCTGTTCAAGAATGACGTTCCACTCGAGGAAATCTCCTCCTGGCCCAAGTTCTGATAGAAGAACATCGGGGTGTCGGGCACTGGCCAAGGGAAATCCACGTTCCTCCGCAACCGCTCTGGCGCGGTGACGCCATTCTGCAAGGTTCCCTCGTAGAACATGTTGGAGGGGAACTCGGAGAGGCAGGGATGCATTCGGTACTGGACTTGGAGTCGGATTGGGCGGTTACCCAATACAACAAGGCGCTCGAAAAGTGACTGGGTGAGACCCGCCCGCGCGGCTTTCTTATTCATGATGACGGGGCCCAACTGCTGATGGTCACCGACGAGAACTACCTGTCGGCATCCAAGCACCAAGGGAATCATACATTCTGTAAAAACAGCCGGTGAATCAGAGTGTTTCAGGTAGAAAGGTATCCCGAACCTGGCTCTGCAGCTTGAGTGGCTTCATCGATAAGGACCGTCCTAAACTTTAATTTCGCCAACCTTGGGTCTCCCGCACCGACGCAGGTGCAACAGATGACATCTGCAGCGTTGAGGATCTCCCTCTCACACTGTTTGATCAACGTCTTATACTTCCTCTCGTCGTTGGAGCTCAGCTCTCCCTGCTCGTTCTTCAGTTGAATGAGCTTCTGCAACTCCACATGCGAAGTATTCTTGGCCACCTGTTGGTGGAGGGTCAAGAACGAAATGGTGGAATCGAGGGCCTCTCGAGACTTGGCGGTAATCCGGACGACTTTCAGTCCAGTGACGTGGATCTTCTCGGTGAGTTGGTCCACCGCAACGTTCGATGGTGCGCAGACTAATACAGGCCCAGGGTTCATCTTCGCCAAGTGATAAACGATAGAAGCCGAGGTGACGGTTTTCCCGGTCCCCGGCGGACCCTGGATAAGGCTGATTGGTTTCTGGAGGATGCTCTTTACGGCGTACATCTGCGAGTGATTGAGTTCTGGGAGTCCTGGGGCCGAGAATCGTTTCGGCATCTGTGTCTTCAAAGATTGTGGTTCGACTTCGTGGCCAAGCAACTTATGATACTGAGGAGAATCGGTCAACCCCCAAATTACAGTGATCCTTGTTGATGCAACTTACGATGTATGCACTAACACTCTTCTCGTCGACCGCAAACGTCTTCATGGCCAGTTGCATACGGTCAAAACTGGTAGATTTCCACACGAAGTCGACGATAAAGTTGTGGGTGATCTCCGTTGGCACTCCCTCACTCTTCCGCAGCTCGAGGGCGATCTCATCAGAGACATCTGCGAGGGGTCTGGTCAGCCAATTGAATTCGGGGGGACCGTAATGGGGTACCCACTGTTCGGGATCTTGATGACATGACCGACTCCTTCCCAATTCTTATGCAGTTCTCCTGCGTATTTCAACCTCAACTCATCCCCTACTGCAAGTCTGACCTCTCCACTCTCCAACTTCGGTAACACGAACCAAGCGATCCTCTTCTGGTTCAGACCTAGATCCCATCGAACGCTGATATCCGTCTGAGTCTGGGATTCCTTCAGACGCTTGTCGTAGTCGGCTTCGATTTTGACCAAAGGCCCGATGATATTTTGGTATTGGTACGCGTCTTCATAACGCAATAAAACGGGTTGGGGTTCGTCATCTACACCAGGTTTCTCCAGATCCTCGAGCGTGGCGTTGGCGTTCTCGCGCCACAAGTCTTCCAGGCGGTTAATTTGTTGGAATGAAATCTGTCGTGACCGCAGTTGTTCGTTCTCGCTGGGAGGTTTGACTAGCCAAGACAGAAATGATCGATCGTCGATGAGAGGAGCCCAGAGGCTCGCGTTCCACGAGATATCCTTCGAAATTGTTGCACAAGGTTGCCTAAAGAGAAAGTCAGTTCTCGGCTCCCAGGAATTGCACATTGGATGATCCGTACCGACACAACAAAACAACGACCGTGTCACTCTTCGCGGGGATGAACCCAAGCATGAACACGTTCTTACTGCCACAGTTGTAACACTCAGGCACGGTCTCTCCAAGCGGACCCTCCTTGTGAAGGATCACCTCTTTGTGTTTGGCGCGCACCAAATGGTTCACAATGTGCGAGGCAGAGGTGTTTCCTCGGGAGTTGCAGAACCACTTATTGCAGATCAAACATTGAACAACGGAGGCAGGAGAGTGAATGCCACAGTAACTAGAAGGACGGTGAGTTGCAATCACCGAGCCGGCCAGGCAACCCCAGACTTACCTGCAGGCATGCGGCGGAAGCTCGACTTGACCATCATCCGGCAATTCATCCAGCATACCATCGAAATCTTCGTCAAACGCATGTCCCATTGGACCCCGGCGGGCAAGGGGGGGTACCTCTTCTATAACCCCAGTGTACTCGGCACGATCGTTGGCATTATCGTCGATGAGGGAGAGGTTTTCCAGAGACTCAATTGGGACCCGGGAAGATTGGCTGCTGGCGTCGGCATCCGTGGTGTAGACCGAAGACGTATCGTCCACAACGCCGATGTCGCCGTACGACGAGGCAGAGTCGAACTGGAAGTTGTCGAAGGTATCCATGACCAACCCAAGGTGTGGCAGCGGAAAACGCGGGACGTCTACTTGGATTACAAATTTCCCACGGTTGATCATTCTGACTCGTGCGAGTCCGTCGTTGAGAATACTTAGTAGAGGCGATCTCGAGTCGGACAGCGACGTGATAATGCGGCGAAAAAAATGTAGCTAACCGCCAACAACGAGTGGTATTGCGATACAACAAGCGTACAAAATGTATGAAGCGAGAAAGACCAGTACAGATGATAGAAGAATGGATGGACAACAGCAGAAATAAAACAGAAACCGCGGATGCACCCGTTACTTCTTCTTTGCAGCCTTCTCAGCAGCTTTGGTGATCTTACCACCCTTCTCAGTCTTCTCAACCGACTTGATGACACCGACGGCAACTGTTTGCCTCATATCACGGACGGCGAAGCGACCAAGAGGTGGGTATTCGTTGTAGCTCTCGACACACATCGGCTTGCTGGGCACAAGCTTGGCAATGCAGGCATCGCCGGACTTGACGAACTTGGGCGATTGTTCGAGGACCTTTCCACTTCGCCTGTCAATCTTCTCAACCAGCTCAGCGAACTTGCAAGCAATGTGGGCGGTGTGGCAATCCAGGACGGGGGAGTAACCAGGACCAATTTGACCGGGATGGTTGAGGATGATGACCTGGGCATTGAAAGAAGCAGCCTCCTTGGCGGGGTCGTTCTTAGAGTCAGAGGCGACGTTTCCACGACGGATATCCTTAACGGAAACGTTCTTGACATTGAATCCGACGTTGTCACCGGGCTGACCGGACTCGAGCTGCTCGTGGTGCATCTCGACGGACTTGACTTCGGTGGTGACGTTGGATGGGGCGAATGTGACAACCATGCCGGCCTTGATGACACCAGTCTCGACACGACCGACGGGCACCGTTCCGATACCGCCGATCTTGTACACATCCTGGAGAGGGAGACGGAGAGGCTTATCGGAAGGACGGGTAGGGGGCTCGATCGCGTCGATCGCATCCAAGAGGGTCTTCCCCTTGACGGCACCAGCCTTGGTCTCCCTGGTCCAGCCCTTGTACCATGTCATGCTGGGTATAACCTGTCAGTAACACGGCGAGGTTTGAACGATAAACAATAACTTGCTTGGGGGACTCCTCCAACATGTTGTCTCCGTGCCATCCAGAGATGGGTACGAATGCGACGGCCTTGGGGTTGTATCCGACCTTCTTGATGAAGTTGGAGGTTTCCTTGATAATTTCGTTGAAACGCTCCTCGCTCCACTGTAGAATAATATCAGTCCCAATCCAATGGCACTTGAATGGCGCTTTGCGTCGGAGGGCGTACCTTGGTGGTGTCCATCTTGTTGACAGCGACGATGAGCTGCTTGACACCGAGGGTGAAAGCAAGTAAAGCATGCTCTCGGGTCTGACCGTCCTTGGAGATACCGGCCTCGAACTCACCAGTACCGGCGGCGATGATGAGAATAGCACAGTCGGCCTGGGAGGTACCGGTGATCATGTTCTTGATGAAGTCACGGTGTCCAGGGGCATCAATGACCTTGAGGGGTTTGATGAGCATTCGCCTCCAAACCCCAGATCGACGGAGGGAAAGACTTACGGTAACCATGAACTTGGGGGTCTCGAACTTCCAAAGGGCGATGTCGATGGTGATTCCACGCTCACGCTCAGCCTTGAGCTTGTCCAAGACCCAGGCTAATCGAGAGGGGGGTTTCAGTCTGGGGTCTTGTCAGCCAAATGCTGAGATCGCACTAACCGTACTTGAAGGAACCCTTTCCGAGCTCGGCGGCTTCCTTCTCGAACTTCTCAATAGTACGTTTGTCGATACCACCGCACTTGTAGATCAAGTGACCAGTGGTGGTCGATTTTCCAGAGTCGACGTGACCAATGACTGGGAGCGGGATCGAATAGATGCCAGAAACGACAGTGCAGGTGCACTCACCGACGACATTAACGTGGATCTTTTCTTTACCCATAGCGGATTTCTGGATAAAGGGTCAGTCTCTATCGTTGATGACGGTGAAAGAGAGTGCATCTCGAGCACGATCCAACCGCAAATCCGCCGTCGGGGACGAACATCGAGGTACTTCAGAAGGAAAAGAACACCATGGGTGTCGAGAAGAGAGGAAGAACAGCCTACCTTTTTGTGAGGAGAGGGTGGTGGGTGGAGGGGAAGATGGGAGTTACAAAATTTTCTTACCGGACCAATTTTGATCTCTGATTATCTTCGGCATTTCCCATTCCCACGTCCCCACCTCCACCTCATCACGTCGCAACGACTGCAGGCGGTATGACCGGCACATCCTTCATACAAGTAGACTCCGGCCATGACACAGGCGCGACCTCGCTCGTGGACACCCCAATTCTCGGCCCAAAGTGGATCAAACTCCCCGCATTGACGGTCGGTTTCATAGGTCTCCAGGCGCTATGGTCAGTGGAGATGTCATACGGTGCGACTACAAGCGAGCTCGAACCCATACACCACATTTACCTGACCCGCATTAGCTTCACCATACCTGCTATCTCTCGGACTCTCAAAATCCTTGATGGCCATCGTGTTTCTCGCAGGGCCGTTATCTGGTCTCATCGTTCAGCCGCTCGTCGGTACAGTCAGCAGTCTCATCGTCCGACCACCTCCGTGCTCAAGCCGTGCAACACAGGGGTCCTCGCTGACAATTCGAAGTCGAGATTCGGAAGGCGGCGGCCATTCATGATCGTTGGTGCAACCATAACCGCAGTCGCGACCCTCCTGTTCGGTTTCACCCGCCCAGTTGCGGGAGTATTCTCTGAGGAGGGATCCGGGTTGGTACGTACCTCAGGTGTGCATACAGGTGGGGTCAGTGTTCTCATCGCGCATGCAGTACAGGACTCTGTCAATATGGCTTGCCATCCTCGCCATATATGTCATGGACTTCTCAATAAACGCAGGCACGTCCCGTGCCACTCCTGATGCGTTCTATCGTTGACTCCCCTTCCAACGCATAGTCCAAGCAGTTGACAGGGCATTGCTCGTTGACGTGTTGCCAACTGGGTTGCAGCCCGCAGGCAACGCGTGGGCCGCTACTATGCTCGGTGCTGGCAGCGTGTTTGGTTTCTTCGTGTTCGTTTCCATTAACACTGCGCCTGTTTCGCCTACCAAATGTTGAACCACAGGGGAAACGTCGACCTTCCGCACCTCTTCCCATGGTTAGGAGGAACGCAGCTTGAGGTTTTGGTCATTTTCACCAGCTTCTTCCTTCTCTTAACCCATGCGGTGACTGCTTGGTGTGTCAAAGAGGAACCTTTTAGTGACCCGTGAGTGGGTTTGTTTGCCGAACGACTGGGCACCAGTTTACCCTCGACCCAGGGATCCAGCTAACTCGGAGAAGAAGAGTTTTCGAACGGAGTTGCGGAGCATTTGGGAGCACGCGTTGATGCTCCCCAAGACCATCAAGTCAATTGTGGGTTTTCCAGGAACGACTCAGCTCGCCGACTTCGCTGATGTTTCCTCTTCAGTTCGCGATCCAATTTTTGTGAGTACACTCTGACGGGTTTCACTTTAAGGTTCTGACGGATTGAAGTGCCTGGATTGGCTGGTTCCCAGTACTATTCTACACAACCGTCTATATCGGGGATATTTACAAATCCAGCCTGCCCGATTCGGTTGACCCCAAGGCGGGGGACGTGGATGCCGAAGCTACCCGCCTGGGGACTAGAGCTCTTTTCTGGAGCGCATGCATTAGCTTGTTCTCAAACTTCGCTCTCCCGTGCTTGGTATCCCGGGCTGTAAAGCGTAGAACGATTGGGGACTTGTTCCAAGAGGAAGGTGGAACGTTGAAGCGAATTGCACGCAAGTTCCAGATAAGCCTTCCGACGCTTTGGGCATTGAGTCACGCCCTCTTCACTCTGTGTATGTTCAGCACTTTGTGAGTCCGCCATTGCTACGGGACTCTGTCATCGGTGAACCAGGGGCCCCGATTCTAGCTTCATTACAAGTACTCTCGGTGCCACAGTGCTTATATCCCTCACTGGGATCGCATGGGCTGTCACCCAGTGGGCTCCGTTCTCACTCGTAAGCTGACTGTCACCGGTATCTGGTTTTGAGGTCCTGACCGAGTATCAATTACCCAGCTCGGCGAAGCCATCCTTTCAGAGCCCGCCGCGGACGATTATGAAGGGGATGAGGTTATTCGACTCGCCGACGCTCGCTCAGGCATCAATAATAACGGTTACGTACTCGCTAACACAGAAGGTGATGATCGCGAAGTCGGCGATGAAGACGAAGAGGAGCGGCTAGTGCAATCCGAGATGAACGGCCTCCCTCAGGTGCAGCACCGCGTCCACGACCTCAGCGCGAAGGCCGGAATAATCTTAGTTTGTACATTACGTTTTTCCACCGCAGCCACGGGCTAATGCGACATTCCCGGCGTAGGGATTACACAACATCTGCGTTGTTATACCTCAGTTCCTGGTCACAGGAATGTCGTCGATAATCTTCGCCTTGCTTGACCCAGATAAGTCAGCAATCCACCATGGGAAGACTCCGAATGCGCCTGTCCCTGTACCCCCAGCGAACCATACGATTTCGACAGTCGACGTCAACGAGTTCCTTTCACGGGCTGAAGGTGCGGTTGGTGGGGCTTCAGACAGTAGTATCGCCCTGATCTTCAAGTAAGTCCGTTACGTGTTCAACGATCATTTTGGCTTTTCAAACCTTGTTCAGGATCTCCGGCGTATTCTCCACCATTGCTTTCGTACTCGCCTTACGATTAGCACGAGATCTCAAGCGGGGGTGAGTGTCGATTGCTAGCATCCCCCCGCATTTCGTGTGCCCGCAGGGACCTTGTACAGTCAGGTACCATCGTCAGCTTTCCCCCAAAAGTTACAGTAGGGCGGCCCACCTTGTGTTAGACATGACATACCGTCGCGATATCCTTTATAATTATGCCTTCGATGATAATGAAAAACGTTGGATCTACGTGCCGTACAGGCTGCTTGAATGGACATTTATTGAGGTTTCGAGTGGGTGCGAGTGCAGTCGTGTTCGCGGGGGGAACT
>Ga0307516_10005142_pt1 | contig 15791 bp, 20 predicted proteins | sample 19_EM_MG_FD_203310 | JGI IMG/M metagenome (GOLD analysis project Ga0307516, IMG submission 203310) | Populus trichocarpa ectomycorrhiza microbial communities from riparian zone in the Pacific Northwest, United States - 19_EM | ecosystem: Host-associated > Plants > Roots > Unclassified | place...
ATCTCGTCCCTCATTGCACTCTTCATCTAGACTGAGGACGGATCGCTGATCCCCCACCCCCCCCCCCCCGCGCCAGCTCCCAAAACGTCATCCGCTCTCGCCGCGCCAAGGATCTCCCGGTGTTCCCAGCTCTCGCCGGCCTCGCGCCCTTCGCACTCACCTGGACGCTCCTTCCTCTCTGGCTGTCTCAGAGCCCCGCGATCCTCCAGCAGCACTTGATCCCCTTCATCTTCTTCATCGGCCTGTCCTTCGCCTACCAAGTGGGCCTGATAATCACCGCGCACCTGACGAAGTCTCCCTTCCCTTACGCCAACGTCCTGCTGCTGCCAATCCTCTTCGGCACGGCGGACGCATGTGCACCCAAGTTTGGAGTCGCGAGCATGCTCGGCGACGGGCACTACGAGATCGCGTACGTCTTTGCCTGTCTGGGGCTCTCCCTCGGTGTGCACGGAAGCTTCGTGGTCGACGTGATCACGAGCATCTGTGATTACCTCGACATCTGGTGTCTGACCATCAAGCACTCGAAGGTCGAAGGCACGACGGAGGCGGGAGAGAAGAAGACGGCCTGAGAACAGGGAGAGATCAATAGACGATTTACAGCCACGATTTTGATGCGATACGATTTGATGCTGGTGGGACTACATGCATACATAGTGCTTTTCCTTTTTTTTTCCCCTCCCCTCTTTCCTGGGGGATGGCTGATTGATCCCTGATTTGTGTGCTGCATGCGGGTGAGAATGGAATATATACCCCGAACGATAACTACAATGAGTTCATGCGTGCACACGGGGTGTATAAGGTGCAGCGGTGATCTCGTATGTACGTGTCCGGTATGTACCAGGATAGGACGTGGCGCATGGGGAATCTCAGCCTCGCCCACGCGGAGGCGGGAAGCGTCTGGGGCACCCTTCTCTGGGGCTGGGCCCGGGCATCAACGCTGCTGGTCAGCCAAAGACCGTCACGTGGTCGCCACATCGTCAGCTTGTTCTCCGTTCGGCTGGAAATTACCGGCGCAGTCAGCTAGTTCTGCGACTGTGCGACGCGGGGCGTATCTTTTTTTGGGGGTTTCTAATGCGGGCTGTGCAGTGGCGGACAGCCCAGCCTCAACTCTCCCAGTAGATATGCACTGCGAAAGCCTGCTGATGGCAATGATCATTAATCGCATGCGGCCTTATCACAGCCCGCAGACGACAACTCCTGCTGCTCCACACTTTCCCCGCCGCCGAGTGAGCTCCGGTGATGCCCTGTCACATCTAGGTATGTGAATGTATCTACATACTCACTCTCGCCCGTCCAGCCCTATGAAAATTGGAATCCGTGAAGCGGGGCACTAACTATCCAGCAGCGTGGCATTGGGCTGGACTGCCACTGGGCAGCTGCGGAACGGTATCTATCCATGCACCCCCGTCAGCCGGCTGGCTGGCTCAGGGTTGTGTAGTGTACATGTAACTACAGGGGGGCGAAGGGCGGAGTCGGGAGAACACGCACACCGTACCGCTTAAGCTACATATACCATCCAGGGATGATCCAACCTACATATATCTATCCCCTCTTCTCTCTCCTTTTCTCCGCACTTTGCTCCCAACCACCCGCCCTCCCCATCCCCCTTTTTTCAATCCCACCCGTAAACACAAACACAAACATAAACACAAACACAAATACAAATACAATGTCGGCCAATGACTTCTACGGCGGGCCGCCCCCGCACTGTCCTCAGCAGCCGCAGCAGCCGCAGCAGCCGCAGGGCTACAACTCCCCGCCAGTGGGGCAAGGCTATCCGCCGCCGCAGGGACAGGGCCAAGCGGGGTACTACGGCGCTCCGCCGTACTATCCGCAGTCGCAGCCGCAGGGCCAGTACCCGCAGCAGCCACAGCAACAGCAGGGAGGCCACTACCCGCAGCAGCCACAGCATGGAGGCTACTACCAGCAGCCGCCGCCGCAGCAGGAGTATCCTCAAGCCGGAGACGCACGCGGTTACTACGACCAGCAGCAGCAGCAGCAGCAGCAGCAGCAGCAGCAGTACCAGCAGCAACCGCAGTACCAGCAGCAGTACGGCCCTGACGGCCAGCCCATCGGCCCCAACGGCGAGCGCGGCATTGGCAGCACCATCGTCGGCGGCACCGCGGGCGCGTTCCTGGGCAGCAAGCTTGGTCTTGGGAAGCTCGGCGGCGCGGCGGCAGTGGGTTTCCTTTCCCTGCGAAGAGGGGATAACGGCTAACGGTGATGGGCGATAGGGCGCCGTGCTGGCGAACGTGCTCGGTAAGGGGAAGAAGCACCATTAGAGTGCCGGTATTCAGAGCAGTTACTCTCCTCTAGGTGGTGGTCGGTTTGCGCAGAAGCTCACCTTTACTACGACGACGTCTTACGAATTCCATGCGGCTATGCACAGTTTGTGTTTGCCTATTTCTTTTGGCTAGGCTGGGCTGGATAGGTTGGCTTGGCTAGGTGGGATCAGGTTTTGGCTTTTGGAATCGCTTTTTCATTATCATTTTATTTCTTTTTGCATGACTAAGTACATAAATAATCGGTTCCCATAGCCATCCTGCTTTTGTTTCCCCGTTGCTGCTGTCCGGACACTGATTTGCTCCTTCTGGGTAATACTGCCCAATCACCGTCCTGCTCCAAACCATGGTTACCTCCAGTGCGATACCGCCGGACCGGGCTGCGGCTCGGAATGAATTCTCAGCGCCCCGATCGCCCTGGAGTATTGCTATCTACCGCCCGCTCCGTCGCCTTTGACGTGCAAGTACTGCACTGCCGTCAGCATACACGTCGCTCGGTCTGGCGGTGGTCGATTCGTTACTTCTTTCCTTCTCGAGGGTGGTCTTTCATCTGTGGTTGGCATGGTTTCTTTGTTCAATCGCTAATTGCATGTGCCATCTCTAGATCGTGGCAATATACACACTATGCCCGGCTCCCGTCCACCGTCCAACCGCGACCCCGATCAGTCCCTGCCCCAAGAATATAGAGTGCATCAAGGAGATTTCAAAGGAAAGGACAAAGGAAATCCCCCTTGGCCCTCTTCTTCTACTGACGCCAAGGAGGAGGGTGTGGGGAGGAACCGCAGTCGTTCCTCCGCCTTAGCCTCCCATCATCCACCCTCTCTTCCCGCCACCGGAGTTCCCGCTTCGGCACCTCGCTCTGGGCGTCTTCCTCAGCCGTGTCGGTATCCGTCGCTCCACGTCTGTGGAGCCGAGGAAGTCCACGATCGCTGGGCTGCACCGCTCGTCTGCGAATTGGCCACAGATCTCGAATCGATCCCTGCCTTCCGTACGTATGCCCTTGGGGATCTTCTACTGACGCTTCCATTGCGGGCAACTCTTGAAGAGGTGCTCTCCGTCTGAGTCTTGTGCCGGTACCGTCAGCAATTGGCGGTGGACTGGCTCTTCGTCCACTGGAGGTACTGATCTGTGAGATAGTGATTCGTCTTCGGCTGGAAGAGCCTCGAGGCGAGCCGCTTGTTTCGCGCTGGTTGGTATCGAGTCTGGCTTGTGGCGGAAATCCTGGCTGTACCGGTACTTCTTGTGGGCGACTTTCGCGTCCGTCCACGCTGTGGTTGGCATGTTCTGGCCTGGCACCGCAGTCCCAGATGTCGGGGACGAGTGAGCGAGATCCGGTTTCCAAGCCGCCCGCCCATCTCCATCCGACTTGCCGATTTCCCTCCACGATCGAGCCTACGAGTAGCTGGCTGCTTGCTTGTGTACCGCTTGCTGCACGGTAGGCCACCCTTAGAATCTGTGGTTTCGCTGTCCCTCCTCTGTCCTCGGGAATAACAGCATTGATCAGACACGCCCATGAGCGCAACGGCGCAGTAGCTCGCGCCCACGACCGATCCGACGCCATCCTTGAGGCCGTCGACGGCCACCGGTCCGGCATCGGGAGGCAAGTACTCCGGCCAGTGCTTCCTGCACCACATCCGAGTGAGCTCCGGTGATTCGCCGCCACACCTACTCAGCCCAGCCCAGCCCTACATACGAAAATAGAAAGCTGTGGAGCGGAGCAACGGCAGCTGCAGCGCGACGGACACATGCCTCCGACAAACCACATCCGCCCTCCATCTATCTCTGCGTTGGCACCAGTGTCCTCGCTCACTCCTGTTTCAGGATTTGTGTGTGTGCATATGGCCGCTACAAACCGACGGATTTCAGGACGGAGAGCACGACGAGCGTCGAGGGGCGTATCGGGTAACAGTCCCTCCAGACAGGAGAATTGCACCAAAACCCAGAGTATCTCTTTCGCTCCTCACTGCACAGCTTCATCGATTTTGTCGCTCTAGGAACGGGCCTTCACGGCGGGGAGGGGAGGCGGGAGAAGCTCAGGCACTTCGCTAGGATCACGACGATCCAAGCCGATTGCCAACCCACCCACCCCCAAACCAAACATCTCTGCTTTTTGATTGGGAGATAGAAGTAGTGAGAGCGCGACCATGCGGTGGCTATCACGCACCCTATCGACGTGGGCTTCTCAAAGACTCACAATCAAACACGGGCCATTATCTGCTTCTGGCGTGAGTGGGTGGTGGATTTCCTTATTCCTTCCACCGAGCTCTACCGGCCGGCAGCCCCCATGGTGCATGGAGGATCGGTCAATCAACCAATCAAAGTCATTGTCAGTGTCTACCTTCGCCAGGCGGCCGAATCACGTATGTAGTGTATATCTTTCAGGCAGCCGCGAATTGGGGCGTCCAAAAAAAAGCATGCATACCACACATACATATAGCCTGTCTCCCCTCCTCTCCGCACGGTGCTCTCTCACCCACCGCACCGCCCCTCCCTTCCATCCACACACCAGCAATGTCTGCCAACTACTTCTGCAACGCCGGCCCCCCGCCCCCGTACAGCTACTTATCACCGCCGCCATTGCAGAGTCAAGGACCGGTGGCCTACTTGGTGTCGCCTTCGTCAGCGTCGCCGTACTTCCAGACGCCGCTGGAGCAGAATCTTTGCTTCCACAAGCAGCAGCCACTGTACCTTCAAGGCGGCGGCGACGCGTGTGGATACTGCGGTCAGCAGCAGCAGCAGTTTGTGCAGGAGCAGCTGCGGTTTGCGCAGAACCAGTTCTTGAATCATCAGCAGGCGCAACAGCAACACCAACTTCAACTTCAACTTCAACACAACCCGCAACCGCAGCTGTGTCCGCATTTGCAGTATGGCACCGGCGGCGAGTACGGCACCAGCGGCAGGGATGGCATGAACAGCTCCCTCGCCGCTGGCGCCGCTGGCGTGCTCTGGGGCAGCTCGCTTGGACTTGGGAAGACTGGCATGGCGGCGGTACGTTACCCTCCGTTACGAAGAGGAAGGGGAGAGGAGGAAGACAAGGCTGATGACAATGGCCGGATAGGGCGCCATGTTGGGGGTCGCGACCTATAGGAAGGAGAAGCGCCGTTGCTAGCGGACTCGCTGGCGGTTCTAGTTCGAGGGGTGAAGGTTTGGTGCGCACGGAAGCTCAGCTCCACGACGTCTTTACGGATTTTCTTGCCGATGTGCATATCTGTGTAAATACCCGCGTGCTTGTCTCTTGGCTGGGCTAGGCTTGGCTGGGCTGGGTCGGGCTGTGGGCTGGTGGATCGATAGATTCTCCACACAGGATGGGGCCCGAATGCTATGGCCGGCAGAGAGACCAGATATCTGCAACGCAGTTTGGTGAAAAGAAGCAAGGCAGTCCACCGTCCCACTTACTCCAGACGCACAAACAGAAATGACACTCCTGAATCCGCTTCGTCCCGTAGTTATGAGGAGTACACGTCGATATGGTGCGCAATAGGTATCGCGTGGCACTGTCCCCGCTTCCACCCCGCATCCCCACTCGCTATGTACTGGCATACACGTCATGGTACGCGAACGGGCTTGGCGTAGCTCACGAGGCGATTCGCCGGAATAAAAGCAGCGGGAGATGTTTGGTTCGAAGGCCCTCCTCCAAGAGTGACGAGAATCAATTAAGTTGCGCAGCGAGGAGCGAAAGCGAGATTCCTTTTTTTTCCCTTCCATTCATTAATCGCGTGCGATCTACTAGTACATACACGACGGACACCACAGTCCGAACTTCGACTTCGATCAGGCCCGTTGTAGCTCCCCTTCGACCTCCGCCTGTCCCAAGGAAATGGCAAAGGAAAGACAAAAAGAAACGCCCCCGCAAGTTCTCTTACAGAGCGAGTTCTCTTATGCAGTGCAGATCGGCACCGAGTGATATCTCGTGTCACTTAGCAGAACCTCGGGTGACGAACTTCACACATATCCGGTCAAAACTCAACCAAATCTGCTCCAATTCAAACGGGTAAGAGCCAAGAATTGCTGTATAGGTGGGGTGGCTCAACCCCTCGCTCTCTATAAGAGATCCTGTCCCGGATACTGCATCAGAGTTGTCTTATAGGGAATATTCTCTTATTCCCCACACAGAAGCCCATCGGAAGCCAGACTTCTCCTTTTATAGATTAAACTCTCGTACAGGGACTCCATTCACACAGAGTGTCGGCTGTGCTCGCCAAAAGAGGGGGACCGTTTTGTCCAAGATGTAAGAGCACTTCCAATTTTTACCCCCTCTCGACTAGATATTGTTAGTAGTTTTTGATCATAAAGTCTACGGCTATCTGTCCCGGATCTGGGCAAGTGGTATCACATGACCTCAACGCTAAAACTGCGACTGAACGACACAAGAGAACGTGTTCTGCTACACAGAAGATTGCATTTACACATAGATTCTGCTCCCCATCCAATCAACATCGTCCGCTAGTCTCATCGATGACTCGCAGCCGGTCGAGTGATAGTTTGGAATTCGCCGATCACGTGCCAAAAAAAACAGTTATGTACTCTAATTGTTGCCCTGTGTAAATAAGGCTGGGAGTCTGGAAGGAAAAGTACCCCTTATTACGTCCATACAGAATTTTCCGCACACCCGGTACACCAACTTTCGAATCAACGCGACTTCCGAGCCATCCGAAAATCATCACAGAACCCCGAACACCACACATTTGTGCCGAGTAGACTTTGGCACACTCGCCGGAGGGGTTCCGGGACCTTATGGATTTTTCCTGGTTCGGGGTTTGGGGGCTCAGAGTTTTCCTTCTAGGCCCTGAGTGAAAGAAACCCATTAACTATTAAGAGCGCTAGCGTAACTATAATACCTCGACAAAAGTCCTCGTGATCGGTCAAATCATGTCTCAGTTCAGCCACCTTGACCGAGGGTAGCCCCTCCTCCAGAGCACCATGAATCAAGTACTTAGATACTGGACATTAAAGAGAAACTGAGACGAGAACAGAAGAAAGACAAAACAATGATCCCAGCGGCACAGTGATAGTAGCGGGTGTACCATCCCTTCGCATCAATGACTGCCTGCACCCGGGAAGGCATTGAACTCCACAGAGCCTCAAACTGCTTGGGCGGAATTTTCTCCCAGCAGACAGCTTCGCCTTCACCTTCTCGGGGCCTCCAGGGTAGCTGACAAGGTCTGGATTATCCGTTCGGAGCTGCCGCTTCAGCAAGGTCCAGCCGTGCTCGATGGGATTCAGGTCCGGAGAGTAGGCGGGATGGGACTCAAGCGGAACAGCATAACGGTCAAGGAATGGCAGCATGAGTTTCGCAGTGAGAATTTTGGCGTTAACATGTTGAAAAAGCGGATTTGTGAGGGCTGCCCGCACGTCCTCGAGGACTGGAAGCAGCCAGCGACGTAGTAGATCTAGGTACACACGAGCGTTAACGGAGCCTGTCTTCAGTGAAACCAGTGGGCCACGCTGCTTGCCCCAGAAGCAACTCCATACCATCAACTTCACCTGACGATGCTTCACGGGATTGACGGTGCCTACATGCCACCTCTCCTATCCCAGCGTACTGAAGATCCATCTCTGCTGTCCTGCAGGCTGCTGCTCCACACTACACTCGTCGCTGTAGATCACCCGCTCGAAGTCCTCTTCAGTCCAGTCCTTGTGTGCGGGAGCCCATTGAAGTCGGGATTTTGCGTGTTCCGTCTTTAACCTCGCTAGCCACTTCTTTATATTGTGTTGTCGGAGCAAGCGATCGAGGGTGCGAAGGGTAATATATGGGGGGCATAGATCCGACGAATTTGTTCGCGTATATACTGCCTGTGCTTCCATACGGCGCGTAGGATCCTTCGCTTGTCTCGTTTGCGAAGGACCTCGGGCCGGCCGGATCGTGGGAGACTACCCGTCGTGGCACGTTTATGGTACCGCTGGACGAAACTCTTTACCGTCGATCAGGGGCGGCCGACGAGGAGGGATACGGTGGAGATGACGCCGTAGATGACGAAGAAAACGAAATCATGATGTTTTTCCGTCGCATTTCTTTTGATATTTCAGAATCTTCACCATCTGAGGGTTCACCATCTGACGCTTCACCATCTGACGCTCCAGTGTCCCACGGGGTTTCTTTGGTGTGTGAATCATGGTGTTTGAGCCAGTGGTAGAGAGAAATCATGGTGGAAGAGGAGGTGAAGGTGGGGTAGAATCCCCCAGTCAATGCGGCTAAACTGAGACACGATTTGGCCAATCACGAAAACTTTTGTCTTGATACGGTACTTAGCGATGAGTGATGACGGACTTGGCGAAGGATCAAGCGAGACTAATCGCCAGCTACTACCCCCTCGCTCCTCTACGGTGGCCTGCCCATAACTCACATACACACAACCCCCCGGCCGCCCAACACCACCTACCGATGCACCACCTCCCTTGCGTCCAGATCAACTTCCCACTCCGGACCGTCCTTGAATGCTGTTCCACAAGCCTCATCGTCCATCTCTACATGCTGGAACCTGGGTGCTGGAGAGGGAGCGAGGGTGGTGGGGGATGAGGGGGCGGGGTCGAGTGAGGTGGGGTGTGAGGCAGCACCAGCGGCGAGAGAGTTGCTGAGGGAGGAGAGGGAGCAATCACTACCGGATGTTCACGTCGTTAGGTGGGAAAGACGACGCATCCCGCAGCCCACAGGACATGCAAGAATGCCCGGGAATGAGGTTGGCGAGGGTTCATTGACCTCGAAGAGAAGAAGTTGAGGAGGGTGAGCAGCAGCGATCGCCGCCGATGGGGAAGAGAAGGAAGAGGCGAGTTCGAACGCGAGGGGGGGTTTATACTCTTGGCAACCTGCAAATCGATGGATTCGGACTGCAATTGATGGGTGGATGGACGGGCGGGAGGATCGAGAGAGAGTGGGAACAGCGAGCGCCCCGGGCTGACGGGATGAAGCTGCGGGCGGCCAGCGGCACATCTCTACTGCAGCAGAGTGGGACATCAGCATTGCGGCAAGTGATTGCCGGCACAATACGCAGGAATGCACCCACCCCACTTGGATTGTGCAGTTGCTGTGCGACGCCGGTGGAGCCGGGAAGTGGGGGGGAGCGACCAACGCTGTCGGACGACATGGGGCCCGCTACAGTGGAGAAGTCGAGGCTTCAGCCTTACTTAGCACGATTAGCACTTCCGACACTGCTTGCTGCACCACATCCACCCTCCAACTATCTCTGCGTTGGCACCAGTGTCCTCGCTCACTCCTGTTTCAGGATTTGTGTGTGTGGCCGCTGCAAACCGACGGATTTCAGGATGGAGAGCACGACAAGGGGCGCATCGGCTAACAGTCCCTCCAGACAGGAGAATTGCACCAAACCCAGAGTATCTCTTTCGCTCCCCACGGCACAACTTCATCGATTTTTGTCGCTCTGGGAACGGGCCTTCACGGCGGGGAGGGGAGGCGGGAGAAGCTCAGATCACGACGATCCAAGCCGATTGCCATCGCACCCGCCTCCAAACCAAACATCTCCCGCTGCTTTATTGGGAGATAGAAGCGGTGAGAGCGCGACCATGCGATAGCTATCACGCACCCTATGTATCGACGTGGGCTTCTCAAAGACTCACAATCAAACACGGGCCATTATCTACTTCTGCAGGGTGGTGGATTTCCTTATTCCTTCCACCAGGCTCTGCTTACATAGTGCCTCCACGATGCATGGAGGATTACCAATCAACCAATCAAAGGCATTGTCAGTGCCTACCTTCGCCAGGCGGCCGAATCATATAAGCAACCCACATCTTTCAGGCAGCTGCGAGGAGGGGCGTCCAAAAAAAAGCATGCTATCGCTCCGCACACGACTTGCCGACCACAGATACATATAACCCCTCTCCCTCCTCTCCGCACGGTGCTCTCTACCACCCACCGCACCGCCGCTCCCTCCCGTCCACACACCAGCAATGCCAGTCAACTGCTCCTGCAGCGCCGGCCACTCGTGCCCGCACACCCACCCACCGCCGCCGAAGCAGCATCATTGCCACCAGGCGCAGCCTGCGCAGTCGCATCAGCAGGCACACCGCGTCGGCCGCGGGGAGAACAGTTCCATCGCCGCCGGCGCCGCTGGCGTGCTCTGGGGCAGTACGCTTGGACTCGGGAAGACTGGCATGGCGGTGGTACGTTTCACTCCGTTACGAAGAGGAAGGGAGGCGAGGAGGGCAAGGCTAATGGCAATGGCCGAATAGGGCGCCGTGTTGGGGGTCGTGGCCCATAAGAAGGAGAAGCGCAGGTCCTAGCGGACTCGCTGGCGGTTCTCGTGCGAGGGGTGAAGGCTTGGTGTACAAAGGAAGCTCAGCTCCACGACGTCTTCACGAATTTAATTTTTTTTTTGCCGTTATGCACATCTGTGTACTTAGTTACCCATATCCTTGTTCTTTAGCTAGGCTAGGATGATGGATTGATCGATTCTTCACACGGGATGGGGCCGAAGGCTATGGTCGGAAGAGAGGCTCTCTGAAATACAGTTTGGTGAAGAAAGTAAGGAAATCCACCATCCCACACTCCGGACGAATAAACAGAATTGACGGCCATACATCCGCTTCGCCCCGTACTTGACTGTGGGCCTTCGAGATGCCTACGTCGATATGATGCGCAATAACTACACATTTTGTGGTAGTGTTCCCGCTTCCATCCCCTAGATATTCCCAGTCGTTGCCATCCAGTCTGTGATTGCCCTGGCATATGCGGGTAAGACGGAGAGCATAGATGCGCTGCTCGAGGATAGTTCTGCATAGTCCAGTCCGGCCGTCCTGGGCCTCGGACGGGGACTACATCAAATTCAAGCCGCCCGTCCATCTCAGGACTGGACTGATCCCGTCGCGAGTTGTCCCAGGACGGGACGGACTGTGGTCGACGGCGGTCGACTGCCAAGGCACCACAAAAATAGTGCATATCGTTTTGGTGACCTTTCTGCTGCTGAAATACAGTGGTGCCGTCCTTCTGTCGCCCTTGTCGCCCGAGGTCGCGGCATGATCGCGGTGGACTGGTGGTGGCAGGGGTGTGAGTCTTTGGCAGAGTAAAATTTAGGAATTTTCATTCACTTCGTAATAGCATGTGACATATTTCATAAAAATACTAACACCGTCCGTCCTCAGCTAGGACGGGGACGGGCGCTGTCCTTCCCGATGACAGGCGGGGCGGACTACCTCAGTACGGTCCGTCCAGAGCACGGACGACACTACCAAAGCCCCGTCCGGACCGGACTATGCAAAACACTGCCAGAGACCCTCGACGCGGGCCTGGTGCAGGAAGAGGAAGCCGAAGCCAAGGCCGAGGCAGAGAAGGCACGGTCTGGACTCACCATGTTCACGGACGGGCCACAGACGTATGATGAAGCCACCGGCTACGCAGCAGTGTTCTCCATAGTCGCGTCCGTCCGTCCTGAGCCTCGGACGGGACTGGACTGCATGTCTCCCGTCCGTCTATAGCTAGGGCGGGGGCTGTCAAGCTTTAAGCAGAGGACGGACCGGCCCGTCGACTGCCAAGCGCTGGGCAAAAACCTGATTTTGGGCCTCCAGTGGGAGGCAATCATGGTACATGTGCGGGAGGCGTTAAAGACGAGTCTCGATGCTATAACTACAGAGAGAGATGGATGGCAACAACGTGTGACTGGGCAATTGTATTCTGTGAGCTATACCTACCTAAGTCCTCCTCACTGAGTGCGTTGAGCATGTCCTCAATCACCTTGATGTCCTCCCTACTAGCCGCCATCAATCCATCTCGCTGCAAGCTCTTTAGACAATCCAGAGCTTCGATGGCATCGTCTTCCATACGGCACCTGCGATCCGGCGGAGTGGTCTTGGCGGCGCTGAACGCGCGCTCGAGCTCTGCGCTCATAGCCGGTACCGTCAGTTGTGAGGATGTAGTCCGTAGCGCAAGTTGTCCAGTACGGCCAATGTGGTGCTTCGCGCGTAGATGCTTAATTGCATTCTTGGTAGTGGTGATAGCAAAGGTCACTGGCCGAGATGTAGAGCGACCTGAGGGCATTCAGCATCAAGATGTATGTCACTTACAGGATTAACCTACACCGCTGACATTTCCACCGAGCAACACCATCAACGACACATTCAACGCCGTTCTCTGGCAGCCGAATATGACTTAATCCTGCCTTTTTCTTCGCTTTGAATATGTCCGGAATGGGGCCATCATCATGAAGTTCCACGACCGTATTGGTCGTCGGCTGGAGTCCCGACATCGGTATACGTTGCGCTGGCGCTTCATTTGGCGGGGTAAATACGAGCTCGTCGGACAGAGTAGTATGGATGGTTGCTTTGGTCGATGTGCTTTCTTCTTCCCTCAAGGGCATGCCACGGTTGGCGTTGTGGGTTGAGCGACGGGGTTAGATATAACTCTTGAGCAAACTAGTGTACAGCAGGAGGTGTGGCGCGTCGTTAGTTGGTGGCGTTACAGTGCCAAGAAAATAATTAATAAGCCGAGCTACCATCATGTGACTAGGACGGCGGTCGGACTGCCGTCAACTGCGGACTGACCCGTCCTGCCCCGCTGCGCACGAGACGGTCGACTTTAATGTCGTCCGTCCAAGGCTCGGACGGGACTGTGTTTTGGAAGTCCATCCCGTCCGGACCGCAGTCCGGACCGGATTTGGAGAACACTGTGGTGTGGAAGAATGGCCCATCCTGGGTGGGTATCAAGACTCACATGGGCTACAACCAGGAGGCCTACGAGGCGGAGTGCACCGCCCTCGCAAGGGTGCTGGAATCGGCTTCACGAGGGTAGACGACCCCGGAGCGGGTCACGATCTTCACGGACGCCCAAGCCGCCATTAGACGGATGGCCTCAGAGGAGTCTGGCCTAGGATAGAAGTACGCGCTCTAGGCGAGGAAGCGCATCGCAGTGCTACGGAAAGCCCGGCCGGGTATCGTCATTGAGATCCGGTGGTGCCCGGCACGTAAGGGCCATCGCCGTCAACGAGAAGGCCGACGAGGATTGCAGCAGAGCAGTCAGACGCCCACGGGGTGGAATGGCTGAGTTACCTGGACCGGGTCGGCGAACGCGCAATGCCTCACCCCATCTCTCTTGCACACCTCAAATGGGAGACCACGGAGAAGAAATGGGCGGAAGCTCTACAGTGGGCTGGAGGCAGGGCCCCCTGGAAGAAATACAAGATGCGAGCACCAAGAAGCTTGCCTCACGGCTCTACCAGATGAAGACGGGGCCCTGCCTTGCCGGGCAGTATCCACAGTGGACGAAGAATCGGCCGACTGCCCAATGCTGGTGGTGCCGGCACCGGACGCAGACCCGGGATCACTTCAAGGAGTGCCCCGAGTGGAAGCCGCAGCAGAAGATACTGTGGGAGGAGGTGCTGAAGGAGATGGGGAGGTGGAAGGTCCGAGACCTCCTGGCCGGTGGGAGATGCAACCGGGCGGTACTGGACTTCCTAGCCTCGACGGATGTAGGAAGGCTAGTGCCGGACGATGGCGACACAGGGAGCGAGGTGTCGGAATGGGAGCTCCGGGAGCGTCTGGAGCGGGAAGAAGAGAGGAGCAAGGAGGCGGAGGAGCTGGGTGCCGCGGGAGATTTTCGCGCCGGGGAGGAGTGGCCGCTGTTCCTACCCACGCCTTCTTTCATGGCATCCGCAGACGAGGAATGGGGGACGGGCGGTGCTTTCCTTTGTTTCTCTTTTGTCTTCCACGCTCGTTCAGCTACCTTACCTTTGTAATCTCCTTGGGGCGCACATCATCTCCTTCGGACAGGCCTGGGCGGAGGGCAAAGGGGAGCTTGCAACCTACAGCCACTGCGCGGACAGCGGACAGGAAACGGACTGTACATACCCTCGCCATGATCTACCGAGGCCGCATGCGAGTAATGATTAAACAAAAATTAATTAAGCTGCGCAGTGAGGAGCGAAAGAGAGATTCCTTCTTTCTTTTTATATTCATTAATCGCGTGCGATCTATATAGACCATGGCGACGAACAAACTATCCAGTGCCTGGCCACAGTGCGAATCTCGACCTCGATCAGGCCCGTTGCAGCTCCCCTTCGCCCTCCGACCAGGCCTGTCCCAAGAAGATGCAGAGCGCACCAAGGAAATGACTAAGGAAAGACAAAAACAAAACGCCCCCGGAAGTTCTCTTACGGAGCGAGTTCGCTTATGTAGTGCAGATTGGCACCGAGTGATATCTCGTGTCACTTAGCAGAACCTCGGGTGAAGAACTTCACACATATCCGGTCAAAACTCAACCAAATCTGCTCTAACTCAAACGGGCAAGAGTCAGAAATGGTGGTGGTGTATAGGCGGGATGGCCCAAACCCTTGCTCTCTATAAGAGATCCTGTACAATTTTTTTTCCGGTACACCAACTTTCGAATCAACGCGACTTCCGAGCCATCCGAAAATCATCACGGAACCCCGAACACCACACATTTGTGCCGAGTAGACTTTGGCACACTCGCCGGAGGGGTTCCGGGCCCTAATGGATTTTTCCTAGTTCGGGGTTTGGGGGCTCAGAGTTTTCCTTCCAGTCCCTGAGTGAAAGAAATTTATAATTGAAGAGCGCTAGCGTAACTAGTGATGAGTGATGACGGACCTGGCTAAGGATCAAGCGAGAGTAATCGCCAGCTACTACTCCACCCCCTCGCTCTCTACGGTGGCCTGCCCATGGCTCGCATACACCCCCCCCCCACACCCTCGCTCCCTCCCCAGCACCCGGGTTCCAGCATGTAGAGATGAACGATGAGGCTTGTGGAACAGCATTCAAGGACGGTCCGGAGTGGGATGTTGATCTGGACGCTAGGGAGGCGGTGGTGAGGGAGCGGGGTCGAGTGAGGTGGGTTGTGGGGCAGCATCAGCGGCGAGAGAGTTGCAGAGAGAGCAGAGGGAGCAATCACTATCGGATGTTCACGTCTTTGGGTGGGAAAGACAACGCATCCCACAGCCCACAGGGCATGCAAGAATGGTCGGGAGAATGAGGTTGTCGGTGGTTCATTGCCCTCGAGGAGTAGAAGTTGAGGAGGGTGAGCAGGAGCGATCGTCGCCGATGGGAGGAAGTGAGGAAGAGAAGGAGGAGGCGAGTTCGAGCGCGAGGGGGGGTTTATACTCTTGGCAACCTGCAAATCGATGGATTCGGACTGCAATTGACGGGTGGCTGGACGGGCGGTAGGATCGAGAGGGAGTGGGAACGGGCGAGCGCCCCCGGGCTGACGGGATGAAGCTGCGGGCGGCTGAGCGGCACATCTCTACTGCAGCAGAGTGGGACATCGGCATTGCGGCAAGTGATTTCCGGCATAATACACAGGAATGCACCCACCCCACTTGGATTGTGTAGTTGCTGTGCGACGCCGGTGGAGCCGGGAAGTGGGGGGGGAGCGACCAACGCTGTCGGACGACATGGGGCCCGCTACAGTGGAGAAGCCCTGCCCAGCAAATGACGGGACTGTCTCTCTCGACGCGGCTCACCGTCACAGCGAGGTGTGTGTCCCCGTGTGAGAGTGGGATGGGGGGATGGGAACCAGCGGGAGGAGTTCAAGTCGCCAACGCTCTTCCATGC
>Ga0307516_10005143_pt1 | contig 15788 bp, 21 predicted proteins | sample 19_EM_MG_FD_203310 | JGI IMG/M metagenome (GOLD analysis project Ga0307516, IMG submission 203310) | Populus trichocarpa ectomycorrhiza microbial communities from riparian zone in the Pacific Northwest, United States - 19_EM | ecosystem: Host-associated > Plants > Roots > Unclassified | place...
GCGCACTGCCTGCCCTAAACTCAGTCCCTATATATAGTGGTAGACAGTCGCTGTCATTCCTTAGATTTTGTCAACTCAGGATACTCCTTCGGTTCTCACCAAACACGACATTGGTCCCGAGTGACTCTGACTTCTCCCTTGTTCCCTCTTGTTCTCACAACCCTCCTCTGTTCTCCCCTCTGCGTACTGCGCTCTGCGCTCCCAGTAGCACCCCAGCACGAACTCCAGACCAGCGTCGACTGTATCTCAGGTGACCACCGAGGTCCACCCTGACAGAATGTGACTTGAAAAAGGAGATGATCCTGAAGGGGTGTGGATTCGGGTCGAACTTGAGGGTCATATTGTGGTCAAAACTGCAAAGTCTGTCAAGATGATCACCTGCTTGGTGAATTTCAATATCCACCTGCAGAGGCAGATTTCCACTATGTTCGAGGGCATGTTTGATGCGCGTTTCGGGAGTCCTCGTCCCACTTTGATGTTCATCCAGATGGGAGGGAATGATGCCAAAGCTGCCCTCCATTAACCACAGACTTGCACCAGGTCAGACGCTTGGGACATGCGATCCTCGGATGCAACACAAACCAAACCGGCGATGTGAGTGAGGATTTCTGGAGGGAGCCAGTTCACAGGTGGTAACAGGTTCTGGACGATATTCAGGGCGAGTACTGTATCTCGGATAGTGTGATGCAGTTTCTCGCGCTCTCCTCGGCTGTGAATTAATTTAAATCCTTGCGGGGGGTTCATCTCCCTGAAGATGGAACACAGTATTAGTGACTGCGTGATGTACCCTAGCGAAGCCGGGGCCAGACTAACTCGAAGTCGAGAACGCTGTCGAAGCAGCACTCCAGTTTTTTACACAAAAGCGATGCAGATGTCCATTCCATGGTTTTGGCGGGGTGAACATGGGAATCAGTACACGCAATGTGGTGGCATTTACCGAACCATCCCTGTTCTCTATGACGGTCGAAGTGCACAAAAGATAAACAGCATCGCACGCGGGTGATTCACCTCACACACGTCACGCGCGCGCAGCATCCCACGTCACACGGGTACTCTGAATTTCCCTAGGGGGGATTTCCTGCCTTGCCCCAGCTAGACCGGAGGCAGGAGGACAGTAGCATCGATTCTTACTTTATTTGGAGGTAGTTTCGAAGGGATATGGTCGGTTTTCTGTTGGACGGAAGGTCCCCGGGATTCCCCGGGATGACGCTTATTACCCCGGCAGCCGGGCCACGCAGTTGCCGCCAGCCCCGGAGGATGACAGGGCATGAATCGAGTTTCATTGGAAGTCCTTAAATTTTTTAACACACATACCCGTTGGATTGGACAGCGCGGTAATCAAATATGTCATATATTACACCAAGTAGGTACTCGTTAAGAGCGGTGAGCTGCAACCTTCGGAGATCGGACATCGAGAGTGATCGGATCACGGGCCCGGGGAATCCCACCGACCTTCCGTCCAACAGAAAACCGACTATATCCCCTCGAAACTACCTTCAAATAAAGTAAGGATCGACGCCACTGTCCTCCTGCTTCCTATCTAGCTGGGGCGAGCCAGGAAATCCCCCCTAGGGAAATTCAGAGCACCCGTGTGACGTGAGATACTCGGCGCGCGTGGCGTGTGTGAGGTGAATTACCAGCGCGCGATGTGGTTTATTTTTTGTGCACTTCGACCGTCATACGTTCTCAAGCAGTTGGTACTACCGCACGCACTGCGGGATACGGTGCGGTCTGCACGTTTCCGTGGAACCCACCTCGCGCGAAGGCCGGTAAAAGGTAGGTGCAACCCTTTACGTTCGTCCACTCCTGAACTGCGACGGACTGGGCAATGTGCCGCAGAGTTGAGACACTCGGAGGGCAACCCCTACAACACCCAAGCTCCTACCGCGACTCGAAGCTTGGACATTGAAATATTGAACGCGGATCCGGAGTGCAACACTGGTTCAGATGCTCCAGACCCGCAACTTTGTGCCATACTGTCACTTCTCATGATCCAAACCCGAATAACGTACGTTCTCCACCTCATATACCTCTGGTAGCTGCATCAACTATTAGTATTTCCCGCACAGAGCTCTCGGCGAAGCGGCCTAAAAGAGGAGGACGTAGCATTGCGTCTCGAGTTTACCGTGTGGACTGGGTTTCTATGTATATCACCCGCAGAGTGTATATGCAGCTCATGCACATGGTGGACAATGTTCAGGCCGAGTATTGCGGATCGGATAGCGTGATGCAGTTCCTCCCGCTCTCCTTCGCTGTGGACGAATTGAAACCGCTGTTGATTCATCTCCCTGAAGGCGGAACACAGGATTAGAGCATGCACCCAGGCTGGCGAAGCTAGGACCAGACAGACTCGAAATTGAGAACACTGTTGGCCTAGTTCTCCAGGTGTTCGCGCGAAGTCGGTGTAGTTGTTTGAGGGTACGGGTATGGGAGTCAGGATGCGGAGCGCAACAGCATTTGCCGGACCGTACCACGGCGACCTCCTACAGCGGCCGGAACGTGAGATCGCATGAGCCTACGGGATGCAGTGCCTTTGGATTCACTCGGTATACAACAGGAATAAGGTGTACAATATCTTGACTCGTATGGAATAGTCCTTTCACTCGAAAAACCCAGAGAAGGTGAGATAATAAAGACGAAAACGTAGCCCCACGGAAATGGTAGCCCCGTGGGTGAATGTCTCAAGACGATATCGGTCCAGGGATTAGCGGGACCCCCGCGAAATCTGCAGCTAGTCGGGTCTCAGGCGGTGTGAAGGTTAAGGGGTCACTGTTCACTTACTCTCCATCCACACCCGGTTGCCCCACCAGTCGATAGATATCTCCCCAGACTTCGGAAGCTGGAGGTCCCATCAGTCAATGGGATCGAACGAAAGAGGGCTCAAAGGACTCACTGCAAAGGCGAAGAACATGAGAATGATAGCAAATCCAGTCCCCGCATCCAGCCCCGCGCTCGTAATATAATTGAACTTGGCCCACCAGACGAAATTCTTCTTCCGGATGACATACTGGAAAATGAACCCCACCAAGAACGACGAAGACGCGTTGATCCCCGTCGCGGGAGGAGAGTTGAACGAATTCGCAAACCAGACTGGGGTAAAGACCTGGGATGCAAACGACTTGGGATGCTTCCTGGCCCATAACCAGAACGGGATGGGTATCAGTGCTCCGAAAACCATCGCATAGACCATGGGGTGGTAGAGAGCACCATGTCCGAACTGGCGAACTGGTCCGATCGCTCCCCAGATGACCGAAGACGTGAAGAATACCGGGACGACCGGACAGACAAGTTGCTGGGGTTGGTCGGGAGAGCAGATGTCGGGGAACCTCTCGAACATCAAGTACCTGATCCCGACTTTCAGGAAAGCCGTCAAGAAAACAGCGAAAAATTGAGCTGGGAAGTTCAGATAAGGACAGGCATTCGTATGAATTTGGGTCCCGATGCGTACCCCAGAAAGTCGTGCGAGGAGGAATCTTCATGTAGTGAGCCAACTTGAGATCTTGTGTGAACTGAAGACCCGTTGCCATGGGTTGAATAGCGAAGGTCTTGAATAGCTGTGCGCCATTCAACACATGCAATGCAGTAGTATGGTGAAGACGTACCATGTTTGTCATTACATCCCCAGGTGCGAGCAGCCCGGGGATAATCTGTGAAACCAGGTTCAACGGAGGCTACGTTGGGTGTGTTAGTAGGCATTCAGCCACACGAAAAGGACAATAACAAACCATAATACCGGTGTTCGCGTACAAAAACGTGGTTGGTAGGATGTATATGACCGGGAGCATCACAGCGACCGCAGTCACCCACAAGGGGGTGCCCGTATCCCAAACTCTGGTCGTGACTATGGACAGGCTGAGGGCGATCACACCCAATGCAGCGTAAATCCAACCGGGAACTTCTGGATACGCTTCCATAAGCTTCTGGTGGATATCGTCTTCCTCCCCCTTCCTCCCCAAAACCGCGTTATAGATGGTACTTCCGTGGTGGAGGCCCGCATGGACCAGGACGGAGGTCAACATGGCGAAGGCGAGAAGGTATACGAAGGCGAATCGGATAGGGAGGTACAACGGTGAATATTCGTCATACGCGGTGGTGTTAAGCGTGTTTTTGGGGGTCAGGATCCTGGATACATCGTAAGGTTCCCCAAACTTGTCAAAAGCGCCGTTCCCACTGATCGGGAAATGTGCGAAGTTCCAGGTCTGCATAGAGGTTAGCAGGGTTCGGGCGAGAGGTGAGGTACGAAATGGCTGACGTTGGTATAGTAAACGATCGGGAGCACGATCCACTGGATCACGACGAAGCTCACAAACACGTTCACGTGCGTCCACCAAGGGGTCATCAGCGGACTTCCAGCCCACGAGATTTGTCCCCAGTCGAACGTCAAGAGCCCCATTCCCAGACCGTTGGACACCCCGAACAACTGGTTGACCGTAACATTCTCCGGCCATATCCAGCAAACCCATGAGAACATCGACAGGCCAGTAAATATGAAACCTGCAGAAAACAGTCAGTGAGTTGGCCATCACCCCTCCGGATAGATTCTCATACCTGGGAAGAAATAGAACACAAATGCCCCCAGGAGGATGTACCCGAAAAACCTCGGCCTGCTGGTCCCTCCGGTTTCCCTTTCCTCCTCGGCGTGGAGAGTGTTCATGAGAACACAAGTGACCAAATTTTGTGGCCAAATCATACTCGCAGGCTTGACCGTTAGCCCGCGGCAGAAGCCAGCCAACCCAAATCCGGTCAAATCGCACGAGAGGACCATCAGGATTTCGTACCAAACCCCGTTCTTGATGCCGTAGTACTTCTCTTGGACCGTGAACATGTAGGTTATGTAAGGGGGCATCGAGGCGATGCTTGCCATAATGAAAAGGAGCGTGTGCTCCTTTACATTCCATGGACCCGGATTGAGCGAGAACGTCACGCCACCCAGCCATCGCGGAAGCTTGTATGTTGTGTACGGGAGGACTACGGCGCATATCTTGCCCATGGGATGGGCCAGGAGAACGAGGATCTGAGGAGTGAATGAAGTAGAAGGGTATCTGAACATGAAGTAGCAATTCGCCGCCCTGTGGGAAGGGTGATTAGCATAGCACAGGGAACGAAAGGGGACTACATACGTCGCAGTGAGGATGAGAATGAACCCGAGGAACCACACACGGAATGTGTTTGCCGGAATCGACGGATCGTCAATGTTCGATACCGATGCGCGGACTTCAGGGAAAGGACTATCTTCGTCGGCGTATTCCAGTTGTGAGTCTACCTCGAACCTGGTAATATGTCAGTTACATGTCACGCAATGTCATACACTGGGTCGCACCTCAAGTCGCGTCCCTTCTCGCCGATCTGGGATGGCACCGATGGATCCCCGCCAAAACTTCCCGACGCGCCACCCAACAAAACCAATCTAGGGGGTTCTATCACGTCGTCCTGTTGAGGGAGCACGTAGTTGAAGACATCGGAATCTCCGCTGCTCGTGGTATTCCCCCGAGCGCTACCCAACGAAGAGGACGGCGATTGAAGACGCTCCTCGGATGTGCTCTGAGTTGCGGGTCGTGTCCCGGAAACGTCACTTGCTGTAAAGCTCCGCACGAATTGCCCGAAAGATGGAATAACCTGGCGTCGATGGGATTCAGAGGTTGGAAGGTGGAAGGCCGTCGTGGGTCGCGGAACTTCTTCAAGAACGGGTAATGGCCCAGGAAGTGGAGGTTGGACCGGGAGTTCCGCATCAACCGCGGGAGGTGGGACGAACGCGAATACATTGTGGTCGCTTTCGGCATCGGAGTAGATGGTGTACGCGGAGTACTGGCTCTGGCCACCGCCAGAAACAGTGAGCCGAGGAGACCACGGGCGAGAAGAGGCCGTTGAACGTCCTTGACCAGACATGGTGCTTGGAGGATGAGTTATTCTCTGGATCCTTCCCCATAGGATTTAAGTATGAGATCGCCAAACGGGCGACGTCCGTTCCGGCTCGAAGGAGTAGCCGTTGCGCCTCCGGGATCTGCAGCACCACGTCATTTACAAAGCGCCCCGCAGGATGGACCAGTTGGTGGCTGTCCCACTGGCAGAGCCACTAGGGGGGTTTTCAACCCTCGAGGGTAAGCGGGCAAAGGGAAAGTGGGACCGTACAGTGCTGAGTGATGCACAACATGAGCGCTGCCGACCTCAGGGGCAGATTTAAATTGATGTTGATGGGGCCGGAGTGCCGGTGATTAACGCTCGCCCGGCGTCGGTCAAAGTGGCCAAAACGAGACACGTTACGTACAGCACCTGTGAGGGAAATATGCCAAGCTTGTTTTCGCTGGCGGTGCGGGGCTCAGGTTGCCCTGCATCGAGGCAGGGGGAAATCACCCGTCGTGGGGAAAAAACCGCGACTGGCATCTTTGATGACCGGAAAGGCACTATCTGCAAGAGCATCAAACTACTCCTTGTGGCTTTCCTCTTGCGGGAGTGTAGGCAGGTGTGTCCACTACGCTATGCAGGTATTGAACCGGGTGGGTTATCCAGAGCCGGTAGGATGCACCGGTCGCGAGACCACGAGAGGAGGCCTGTGTGAAATAGCATACCCGGCGGGTCGACGTGTTCGTGGCCGTGATGGGCGTGCAGGTATGTGCGAGCGGGGTCGCTGGCGCCAGCGACGAGCAAAGGAGTGATGGTGCTGATTAATGGGCATACTGACGATAATAAACCAGGGAATTATAATAAATCATAGCATACCCTCCACTCCCAATCCTACGAGCACCTTCGTGCCGATGCGGACACGCCGACTTTCCCCGAGCCATGGAACAGCGAACCCTTTCAGGGCTTGAACTTCGTCCTGAAGTCTCTGACGGAGGGCAAGCGCCGCTTTATCGTCGTTGTTTTCCGGGACTGTCATGATGAAAGACAGTTCGGTGTCTAGATTCGACGATCGAGAATTCAGGTTGGTGGAACCAAAGAGGGTCATCGTAGGAAGCGATGAAGGCGTCGGTCGTATCCACATCCCTTTCAGACAATAAGCTGATGTCCACGAAACCAATCTTTCGGAACCAACCTTTAGCATGGTATGTCCACCCTTTTTTGTTCCATTCTTTCAACGACGCATCAGCATTAGATCCGTATGTCGCATTCATAAATCTCTGCTCTAGGTATGTATATGCTTCGGGTATGCGGCCAGATATACCACGGCTGTTGTAGAACCCGTTTGCCTACAGTACGTTGTGACGTTAGTAACACAGAAAGAGATCAGTGCCTGACGCACCTGAGGACTAGCGCATAGGAGTTGCGTGTGAACCCCCGATTGGAGCACGAAGCTCTGATACAGCTTAGATAACCCGAAATAACCGCTTGTCAGGTCTACGGTTGGAGACGTCGAGCCATTGCTCGTCCTATGCTTCGTGAGTCGATCAAATATGAGACCAACAGCCTGTTCCTCCTCTCGGATTCCAAATTGACCAGCTTGTATGACAGGAAATAGGAGGACTTCAGTTTCCGAAGGAGGGGGCCGGGCCCGCGATTTCTCAACCCAGGCGGACTGTAAATCTGTGAGGGCTCGCTTGGCTTTGGATTCGAGGTGATGGGGATGGGTATGAGGATCGGGCCAGTGCAGATCGTAGGGAGCACTGGACTCTGAGGATGGTGGTAAAAGCCGATAAGAGAACGTCGAGGACTTGTGTAAAAAGTCACGACAGTATTGTGCGAACTCCCCGTGCGACCTAAACCTGAGATAGCGATCCTGGCGGTCCGTGAAATACGAAGAGTTGAGATTCGCCCTGTCAGAGGTTGAGAACAGCCAGCGAGCAGTCTGACTACCACAAAACCTCACCCTGATATCATGACATCGTCATCCACACCGTAGATCTTCGGGTGCCAGGTCCCCCATCCCTCGTTGAACCGTGGCGGAACCAGAGTTGCCAGAAGACCTTTCAGCTTCGGACTCCGGAAGAGGAATACGTTCACCCTGTCGGGATAGGCGGAAACCAACGGGAGAACGGCCTTCGCCGGCGACGACGGGCCAGGACGAGTGGACCTGTTGAGGTCAAGATGGATATCAAGTTGCAAGGATTCGTTACTTCGCAGGGCCGAATGAAGCGTGTCGATCTACTACAGCCGTAAGGGACGTCACCTTGACCCACGCGTCAAACACTCACCAACTCGGTGTCCTCCGCGCCGATGTATAAAGAGGATATAAATACCCTTCGACGTGCATGCCGGATCTTGTCCTAGAAAACCGAAACGTTGTCGATCTGCCGTACATCCATACAGAAACCTGCATACCAAAAGCGCGTGGTAGAACTGCTGAGGTGACGAAAGTACGTCAACATCTGCCGGTGACACGGTGAAACAGGGCTGTCGTTGTGCCAGCACGCTCGTTAAGTCTCCAATGAAGTTTGAGCCAGACGGGGTAGTGTGAATCACACGTTGCTGTTTCGCGAGGCGAGCCGCGTTTGTTATGCTCGTGAACATCGCGAGGCGCACCAAGTCGCGGTTCGGGAGAGACCTTGTCCGATCATTTTTGATCCGTATCTTCGCCGGATCCTCCAATCATCGTCGACGTGTCCCGCGACGAGCAGCACCCTCCAGCCTCCGTTATCTCCTTTAATCGTCCCCCATTCCTGCCCACGCATAGCCTATCGCCGACCCACCCGGTACCGGTCTGCGGTATCTTTGATGTGCGAATATGTTCTCGAACGATGGAATGAAGCGAACAATGGGCCCGTCACCAACGCCGTAGGCGCTTAAGCGTAAACGTTCGGGCTGTGACAATTGGCTGGCCCCAGCTCCGCCCATTTTGGGTGTAGATAGGGTCATTGTCTCATCGTATTGACCTCCACGACTCACCCTCCTGCGGGTATATATAAGGGGTCAGACCTTGAGTGAGTTCCCCCCAACCCTTCACGTTTGTTGACGTTCCCATTCACGACGTTCCCCCCTACGTTCCGCATTCTTCGCGTGTTGACCACCATGAAGTTTTCCGCTTCCATCCTTTCAATCCTCGGTGCTGCCGCCTGTGTCTCGGCTCAAAATTCCAACGCCACCACCAAGACCGCAGAACTCTTGGAGGGACTCCAGAAAGCCCCAACCCGATTGGCCCGTCTCAATGTGTTGAAGGACAATACAGACGTGAGTAATTCCTACCCTTATTGCGATCATTGAAGCCTAACGTGTTAGCGTAGTGGTTATTCGACTACACCTCTGGCCTCGGGACTACAAGGAGCGCAGGTGGCAATATCACCGCCGCTAACGTTGCAAACTTCCCCGCCTTGTTCGCCAATGGTCTGGCCATGACTGTCGCCCAGATGGAGTAAGTCCATGTGCATCCTCTAACCCGCAACGCAGCCTAACCCACGGAAACAGGCCATGCGGCATGAATACCCCCCACACCCACCCCCGAGCGACAGAGATCCTTTACCTCGTGACCGGAGAGCTGGAAGCCGGATTCATCGAAGAGAACGGTGCTCGCTTCGTCGCCAATGTCCTGACCAAAGGTCAAGGTACACTTTTCCCTCAGGGATCGATCCACTACCAAATCAACACCGGCTGCGATCCAGCCCTCTTCGTCGCCGCCCTTAACGACGAGGACCCCGGTACCACCCAAATCGCTCAGCGATGTGAGCTCCATTCGTATTTGATACTCCCCCACCCACTGATCCCTCCGTTGCAGTCTTCGGCCTTCCTCCTGACGTCACTCAGGCCACTCTCGGAGACATAGGTCTTCAGGAAGTTACCAACATTACCACTGGGGTACGCATTCTACGAAAACAGTCCCTAGAGAACCCCCCTGACCATCACCGTTCAGATCCCAGATAACATGGCCATCGGTGTCGATAGGTGTCTCAAGAAGTGTGGTATCACCAGGGGTAAACAGACCACGAAACAACAGCAGCCGCGAGTCGCAGAAAACGCGTTGCCCCTCGACTCGAAATAGGCTTTGAACCGGTTTCCTTCGCTGGACGATGACTGTAGCGTACTTATTCTTTATTTATTCTGCTTCTCTGTATCGATTTAGGACTGTTTCGTACCATTCGTTGATACCACTCTTCGTTGTCGTATTATTTCCCAGTACAACTATAGGTCATGCATAATACTATACTCAACGGGGTTGAGATTCTTGTACACTACCGACTTTGGCCTTTGGCTGACAATCATATGGGAGATAACCAAAGGGAGAGTGAACCTCCAAACGATCTGCCGGGGAGGAACGAAACGTGTGCCACCCATAAACGGCGGATTGCCGAACGGTCCAGCCCACCACACCAACAGAATCAGAACCGCGTATGAGAGAAACGGGCAGGCGACAGGGAGTATACGATGGAGGCGAAGCAAGCGGAATGAGTTGAAGAGATCACGCATCATCTCCGAACGACAAGAGCTTTTTATCCGTCTTCTTTGGTTTCTTCTTCGCAGGCTTCGAGCCCTTACCCTTAACCGTATCCCCCAACGAAGCAACATCCTCATCCTCCAGCTGTAAATCTCCCACAGCTTTCCGTTTCTTCTTGGCAGCAAATCCTGTCGCGTTCGGACCGCTCGACGAGAAATTCAGACTTTTCGAATTCGTCGTCTTTGGTTTCGTCGTGGTAGAGATGTTGTCGACGTCTGGGTTGTTCGAGGGTTCAGGCAGGGGTGGAAGACCCTGTGCTACGAATGTGCCAAGTCAACAACTCGCCCCAAGGCGGCTGTGTGCGGGCAGCATACCTTTCCGTTTCTCGTTCTGCACCTCTCTCTCTGTTAAATGCTTTCCCTCCTTTAACACAATGACCTGTGGCTTCTCATCGTCCCCGTCCTCGTCTTCACTCCCAGGATTATCCTTCGGTCGTTCCGGGATGGACGGCCTCACCGGGATCGGTGGTCGCCCCGAGCCGTCATCCTCAAATTCACCATCCCCGTACGTTGGCTCGTCTTCGTCGTCGTCGTCGTCGTCATCTCCGCGCCGGCCACCGCCATGGGTCTTTTGTAGCCTGCGTAGGAACGCAGGGGTGTGCTGTTGGTACGAAAGCCGTGATGAGAGTTGGTGTTTCGTCGGTTCTCGAGACATGGGTCGCGATCGTGGATTGATGGCGGGCGCACTGGCGATTGATTATGATTACCGGGAAACACTTCTGAACCATGCAAGGGGGAACGGCCCTCGTCTATCAAGCAAAGTACGGAATTACGCAGTCGAGTACGGAGATAAGCGTGCATGGAAGGAACTGTGGGGAATTGACATGCAACGAATGGAGGGGAATCATGGATCCGAACACTAAGGGAATCTGGGTAAAACATAATATAAAATCAAGCACGCAAGCAAATGAAGCGGAGAGCCAAACGGGTGAATCGACGAATAATAGTGCAATAGAGAATACACACAAAGAGGGTAAGGCGTGAGGGGATGGGGCAATGCGAAGGCTAACGGAATCTGTTGATGGCAGATATGCGCCTTTTGACAATGGAAGCGATATTCTTGCGAGGGGTCGATGCTGGTGTCACCCCTCTTCTATCGGAGTTCCTCGAGATTGCGGAAAACACGGCAGATGATTTCTTCCTGAGGAGGCCCTTTGGCTTCCTCCCTTCCTCTTCTGTGGGCACACCTATGGAATACCGCATTGGGGCGACTTCTCCGAGCTTGTCCGACTTGGAATCGTCTCTGAACAAGGCAGGGTCTAGGCTGACCTTGTGTGCACGTCCGCGTCTACGGGGGGAGGTCTCGATTTCCGGCGACGTTAGCAAAGCGTCGGCGAGGCGGCGATCCGGGACTCGGATGGTTGCGGTTCTTCGGGGCGACGCGATTGAGGAATCCCCGCGGGTAGATTCCCAGTCGGATGGGGTGACGAGAAGTGCTGAAGAAGATTTTTCGGAGAATAGGGACTGGTCAAGGGGTAATGCCCCAGGTCGGAGTGGGATGGTATCGTGGATGTAGTCCAAATCTTCGAGGAGGTTTAACGCATACGCCGGAAGGGTGATGTCTCCCAATTCAGCGATGATCTCTTCGTCGGACCGTAGGATGCACCCATGGGTAGAAGGAAGGATGAGTGCGATTCCGTCGTGCACGGTTCCAATGCAACCTTCTGGGGGGGTCTTTGGGGAGAGGTCAGACGTCAACGTGCCTTCAGTGGTGGAATAAGAAGCGGAGGGGGGTGTCCAAGGTCCCTCTTGGGTCGAAGCCGTATTGATCATCTTTTCTGATTGTCTCCGACGCACATACAATGGGGGCAAGTCGGCGGGCACCGAAGAGGGTCGGGTGAGAGCGGAAGGAAGTGAAGGTTTGAGGAGGAGCGGGGAGACCTGTTTAAGTACCCTCCTCTCCAGAGCCTTGCCTGTAACAGCGCAGCTGAACCGCACGGGCACTTTGCGAGACCCGCGCTGAAAAAACGAGGACAGGTTCGCCCGTTTCCTCGCGGGCAAGGAGGGAGTTTCATATTGCGAATTTGGGGGGATCATCGGGGGTGTGACCTGAACGGACTCTGTGAGGACCCTCAAAGTAGCGAGCCTCCGGTCCGCTCTCCATTTCTCCCTCTGGTATACTTGGTACTCCACGGGTTGGGTATCCCGGTCAGCAAGGCACCGCCGAAGTTGCTCCCTGCATTCTTGCGCTTCTTGGACCTGCGCATGGAGGAACGCGGTCGCTCGTTTGAGTGTTCGGATCTTGAGCTCCTCGGGCGGCGTTTCTGGGGGGAGGCTCCTAGATCGGTTGATGAGTTCACGATGCGCAGCCTCGTACCGCGATGGTTTCCTGTGAGCCATGATCGATGCTCGCACTCGACGCGGTCGCGATGGGGGTGGTTGAGAGCGAAATCCGTGACCTGGCAACGGCGTGCTGAAAAGGAAATCAGGAATGATCTTCCCCAAGTATGAAATCTTAGAAATCGTTCTAACCCAACGACTGCGGATAACGGGAGGCTAAGGCTGTTCAAGGTCGACCTGCGTTTCTGTGGCAACCGACACGCTCAGTATGTGAGGTTGGACGAGCTGGAGAGAGACGGTACTCACACCGGAGGCAGACGTCAGACTTGTGGAGGTGTCAAAGCTAGCCCCGGTAACCGCAACGATCCTCAATCCCGCCTCCCGAGATGCAACTCCCACGCCCCGGCGCCGCTTCCTCGGCCCAGCAGGAAGACCTGCGAAAACCAGAACCGGCTCCTCCTCTGGGTACTCCAGAACGGCTGTCGACTGCAACATGTCCAGCGCAGGCGCAACGTGTGTGTGGTCAAAAGATTCTGGGGGAGATGCGCCCAACGTGATTTTGCCGAGCGAGGTGAGATGAAATAGCCGACCACTGCACGCGATCCACGCGGTTTAGCAATTCCTGAACCTGCAGGGTTAAAAATGGGTTGACCGACTGCAACCCAGGAGAAAATGACCGTGCACAAGGTAGGAAAGCAAAGTGTTGACCTGGGTTCTTCTATGTGTTGGGACCCGCCCCACGGCCGGGACGTGGGTGACGACGGTCGCGAACGTCTCCCGAGGAACCCCCTCCAACCGAACAACACGCCCCCCTTGAAATGTGTACTGTAAGGTTGAAATTGTGCACACGCATATACTTGCATGTAGTGACGGTTATTTGCAAATCTCACTCTTTCATAGAGGGCGGGCTGTCGGACCGTTGCGGGAATTGTGCACTTTTTTTTATTTCCGCTCTCGCTTGGCCGGCCCATCCGTTCGGCGATTCCAACGGTTTTCTATACAATTTCTACTGTAACGGCGTGACTGCCCGGAGGATGGCACCAGCTGTACATGTAGAAAATACGAGCATGTGGGTCATGGAAAGTCATCTATCAATGATACAGCGTGGTGCCCGTCGCCACTGAAAAGGGACCCGAAAGGTCAGCAGCTACCCGTCGACCTGGGGTCCGAAAAAGCTTTTGAAACTTCGTCGCAAACCTCGCATGATCCTATCCCGCTTCCTGGGTTTACTCTCGTGAAAAACAAACCGTCCGTCATGAACAATCCTTGCCAAGTTCATCCTCTGCTCTGTCTCCCCGCTTAACGAGAAGCCCTTTCCCGGGGGAGACATGATGGGTGGAGTGGGTGACGGGAACCTCAGCCCATCAACTGACACAGGAAACCCTTCGGCAGGTCGCCAAGCATGGTGACTCGCACCTTGCTGGGGAAGCATGTGTCGCTCGGGCGCGGTCCCAGATACCACTCCACAGTCAAAAGCCGATTGAGAGGTAGGCGCCTTGTTTCGGATGTGGTGGTATAGTGGGCGGCGGCTGGGGGAAGGGGACGGCGACGATGGCTGGGTTACGGTCTGTCTGGTCCTGGCAGGGTTATGAGCAGGTCGGGAAACGTGGCCTTTGCTCTTCGTTCCGCTGTGCCGGGAGTCGGTGGACCCACGGGACCTTTGCGGTTCGTCGGAAAAAAAGGACCGGGACTCGTTTCCAAGCCCGTCATCACTCCAGGGACTACACGCAGATCGGTTGGAAGATATGAGAGAGTTGCGATTGTTTTCAACAGCCGATGGGCGCTGTTTCCTGTTACGCACTCGTTCCCGGTGATACGGATCAGGGAACGACTGTGCGAGCGCGGAAGGCTGGGGGGAGAGTGGCGAGAACGCGGGGTTAGGATTTACACCGGACCGGTGGAACGAATCCAACATACCAAAGTAGTTCCATCCACAGAGAGCTCGACCCATTCGTCCGTGATAGCCGCAATTACTAGGGGATTGTGGTCCCAAGACTGCGAACGGGGAGTCACCGGTAACTCGGTAGACCTGTCGCTGTCCAGCGACCCTCTAGGCTCGAGCCTTTCCGGGGCTCCTCCACCTCTCAATCCGTCCTTCTTCGTCATATGTTCCGGTCCAGCGGAACATAACCTGGGTGTGCTCATCGTCCTGCCACGTGGAGTTTTCTTCTCAAAGGTCTTCATCGCCCCAGCACTCGTCCATTTGCACCAGAGGCAAATGGGGACATAAAAATTGGCCGAGCAGCAATTGTCGCAGAAGAACAGCGGTCGGTCAGACGGTACCAGCCGGAGCCCGGGAACAGAATGGTACTTTCGGAGCCTCTGTCCACAAATGAAAACCCAGAGGCACTGTTAAAGGGCGGGTCGCACTCACCGCCGACCGTCGATTCCACTCTCTGTGCAAATACCTCGTCTGCGGGACTTCCAAAGATCCGCCAGCGCGAACTCCAATGGGCAGGGCTGCGTTGACCATGGTCTGGGTGGTGGTGGTGCACATCAGAGATGTACGTCAGGTGGCTCAAAGAAATACTCCGAAACGTGGGTGAAATGAGGGACCAAACAGGATCACAGTTAACCGAGAAGCGGGGGTGGTGAAAGCGAGGCAAGCCAATGGACTCGATAAGTGAATAACTGGTAACCCAAAGCCAATGAACTTGGTCCGATTGAATGAACCATAGCAACTCGTGGATGTGGCATGGCAACTGCGATGGGCAAGCGTCGTCTCTTCGCCTTCCTCATCTGCTGTTTGGCCCGGTTCCCGGAAGTGGCCAATTGACGCCCATTTGACCGAGAGAGAGAGAGCAAGGCCCCAAGAGTCCTCTCGACGGCGAATGGCCAGGTTTGCACTCGTGACACACCAATCTGAGCGACGGTGAGTTGGAGGGTGTTGATTGATCGGCAACGTGGCAAACGAGCGGCATCAACGTTGACGGCATACTCAGAAAGAGGAGACAGGGTGGGACGAGAAGCCGGCAGATAGACAGGAGCAGTTGCATCAAAACTACGTAGCCAAGTTGCCCTGTGAAACGATGACGATAGTTCTGGGTTGGGCGTTACCAACTGATACCAACCCCGCCTCGCCCGATTCCTTGTTGGGATTTCGCAAACATCCAGAATCGGTTTGGTGGATCCAAGCCATTTGGAGCAAA
>Ga0307516_10005144_pt1 | contig 15787 bp, 26 predicted proteins | sample 19_EM_MG_FD_203310 | JGI IMG/M metagenome (GOLD analysis project Ga0307516, IMG submission 203310) | Populus trichocarpa ectomycorrhiza microbial communities from riparian zone in the Pacific Northwest, United States - 19_EM | ecosystem: Host-associated > Plants > Roots > Unclassified | place...
AATGGATACCCTCCCCGATACCCTCGACGCGGTCAGTCCCCTCGCTTCCAGCCGGAGAGACACGCATGCTGAATCGATTCCACCGCGCCGGATCTACAGATTTGCTCGTCACGCTCAACCTCTGCACAAAGATCAACTGCGCTGTCACAGCTTGAATACCTTATTGCCTCAATATGCGTTCCTACCGACGCCCAAAAGATGCCGCAGTTCCAGGAGTTTTTGAAGACGCAGGCCGGGTTCGAATCTAACAGTGAGTGAGACTCCTTGACCTCCTGAGTTCCGCCACCACAAGCTTCGAGCTCTCGATCGTCCATCACCGGTTTTTTCTTCCGGCTCGATCTCTTCCGCTAAGCTTTGCTTGTATACAGTTCCGTCGAGGCTTCTTATTTGGGTCACTTCTGCTACTGGATACCTTGAGGTGTTGCTGAGTAGGGGGGCGAACTTGGACCGTGAGTTTGTCTCAGCCGTGGTTTGCCTTTGTGGGCCTGCGTTTTAACGTTTTCTTTTCTCCGGTCCAGAGGACAAACAGGACGAGTCCAAGACCATCGCATCCCAGCTCATCCAGGCATTGGGAATCATCCAGGGTGTCGCGCTGAGCCATCGGCCTACCAAGGTCTTCCTCGGGCGGAAATACTCTCTCGAGGTTCGCGTGGCGGGCCTCCTACTGTTCTAAGAGCTGACCGGTTTGTGCCGTAGATCCTCGTTGACCTTTTGCTGGTCTCAAGACACGTCTCTTCGTCCCCCTCCACCCCCCAGCACCAACAATCGTCCACGGATCTTTTGTCCTCGACCTCCTCCAACGATGGAAAGAGGGAAAGAAAGCCAGAGAGTTCCAAACAGCTTCAGTCGCGGTCCCCACCGCAACTCGCCTCGGCGGTGTTGGACACTCTGTTGTGCATTTTGGTGGACTCTTCGGTAGCGCTGAGGGCGTTTGAGGAGGCTAAGGGGGTTCAGATTGCTGTAAGAATCTTGAAGAGGGCTGGAACACCTCGTGAAGTCAGGTGAGCTCGAGATTTTCGTCTCTTCTCTGATGGACGGGATTTATTTTTTACCCCCAGGATGAAATGCTTGGAGTTCCTATACTTCTACCTTCTCGACGAACACTCTTTCGCTGTCCCATCATCAACGCAGCGTCGAACTGGCTCTGAATCCTCGCTCCCCCTCCCTTTCCCTCCATCCACAGCAACCACGACGCCCGCTACCTCCCCCCTGAAAGCAAGTTTCGGAGAATCAATTAGCGGCAGCAGCGATGGTGGGAATATGAGTCTGGCCGGCGGGAGCGGGGGTCTTCTTCCCGCCTTCAGCCTAAGTCCCAAGTCCCGAGCCGCGCAATCACGTGTCCCCACAAGTCCTTTCGAAGCTTCTCTAAGGGCATCATCTTCGCAAAGGTTCCACGAAAGGCTTGGGGACCCACCATCCCTCAGTTCTTCTGGTTCTTCCTCGTTCAGTAATTCGAACTCTTCTCCCGGAAAGCTTGGCAGCGCTTTCATGCCGGCCCCTTCGACGTCAAATTCGTTGTCAGCCCCAAGGAACATATTCCCCCCTCCTCCCGAACCGCACCCGATGCCTCACCGACCACGAACGCCCCCGCGGTCGAACTCCGCTCCTCATAATACAAGAACGGGTACTGGGCCATCATCGAAACAACTTAACATGCTCCAGAAGGAGTTGGATTTCGCTCCGATGACGCCGAAGAAAGTGCAGATCGCTGGTCTGGGCAAGGGAGTGGCACCCTCAATACCGAGCCGAACCTCTTCGAACACCGAAAACGCTTCGAGAACAATCTTCCCGTCTTCGTCCAGCACTTCCGCATCGACCTCGAATTCAAATACCACAAGCAACCCGTCCGCTACGGTGATCATCACGACCACGAGTACGAACCACCGGCCAAGCCTCGGCACTCGAATGAGTAGCTCTGGTCTCAACGGCGTTAACAGTGTCAGGAGCCCTCGCAGGTACCGCGACGCGGAAACTGGACGTATCATGGTTTCACCGAGGAGCGAGAAAGAGAAAGAGAACAAGGCGCAGTTGCGCCACGGGGTGGGTGTTGGTGGGTTGAGTGGGATCAGAGGGAGCTCGATTGTCAAGAGCACGGAGGAGAAGAAGGAGCTGTTGGGGAGCATGCTCGGGAACGTTGACGCTCTCGTAGAGGGTGTTAAGAAGGCGGGCATCTGGGGACTCGGTTAACGATCCCTATCATCCCCCCGTCGTTCATATCTATTTTTTCCTAGGTCTTTGTTCGCAGTATGACTTTCTTTTTACGCTGTCCAGGTACACCCATCATCTTCACCTTCACGTCTTCATCGCAATGTTGTCGCTCGCTGGCCCTCACTTAATTCCCACAGTAGCACTACTAGGAACCCTTCTTTGGCGTTCCGAACCATCCCCATCTTCCTCCATTTATGCAATATAGCTATGCATCGTATCTTCGAATAAATATATATTAACACATGTTCTGTCGTCCCTCACTTGTGCTTGCGAGACTTCTTGTTGTCGGGTATGGGAGCGTCCAGGAATCTACCCGCGTCCAGCGCATTCCTAGCGGCTTGGTTGATGTGCTTGAAACGGTCTGGGCCGAGGAGGGTGCCACCGAAATACCGAGTGACCACGATGAGGACGTTGTTGATGTCCTGTAAGATGGTAAATTTGTCGGTCCCGGGATCTAGTAAGGATGTCATACCAGAATCTGGAGGAGGAGAGCTAATCTACCGCCCGCGGCAGTTTCTCCATCGTCGTCATTATCTATGGTTCAATGGAAGAGGGTTAGGACGGACGTTAGAATGGTGAGGTTTATAGACCTTGGTGGAGGACATTGCCCACTTGACAGCGCCAGGCATGGATGACTGGGTGGGCCGCTCGAGCGATTCTCCGGTCAGATAGGAGGTAAGAGATGATGAGAGGAACCTATGCGTGGCGTTAGTACGGCGCAGTAGAGCGATGGCGACCATCACCGCACCTGATCAGGAGATGTGATCCTGCATGCCCTTCCAACAAAAGAACTCTTGCGATCTACGATTGGATCTGCCTCGATTATCTCCAGCCCCTCTGGGAGTTCGGCCAGAGCTCGGGGTTCGGAGACGGTTGAGCGGGTAGACGGTATGCCTTCCGGTGGGTCGTTAGGCCCTGATGAAGCCTTGGATTCTTTGGTTCTTTCTCGGACCATCTCCCCGACAGCTTTCTCAGACAGCTGTTCTTCGTACCATCTTCCACATTTCTCCCTGACGTTTTCTAGTCCATCGAAGACGCACACGGTTTCAGGTGTCCATTCGACTCCGTCCGTTGTTGAGATGAAGGTGCGCAGGACGGAGCCGAAGATCGTTGGGGAAACTCCGAAGGCTCCGATGTATCTCGACAGGAGTTGCAGTTGCGGAGGTGCTGATGAGGGGTACGATGGTGGGAGAGATACCAATACCGAGAAGGTGACTTGGTCATGAGGATCGGGCAACCTTTCGGGTGTTAAAATCAGCCTCAAGAAAGCTGGAGCAGAACCCCGATGACCTACCCTATCGTCACGGTATACCTCACTGACGCGTCCGGCTTTTTGGTGGACTGCGGGGGAGGTTTCCAAAGGCTGAGAGCATCATCGCCGTAGATGGACTGTAAAACTTTCCCAGATGATTCCCCGTCGAAGAGAGAGGGGAGAGAGCAGACGCACCACCAATTTCTGAAGCTATCGGCTCTGTCGCGGGGTCGTCCAGTAACTTGGCCACCACTTCCTCCAGCTCAGCCATCGACGACTCGGATAAACGGAACTCCCACGGGACGGAGGCGTGTTGTGATCCCGCCGGGCCGGAGCGGCGAAGGTTATTCCACTTTCTCAGCCGCAGCTTCCGAGAGAAACAGCGACTGGTCACAGGACGCTGTTGTTCCTGATGGGGCCTGCTCTCTTTCTCCTCACATCTCTCAGGACAGCTGCGAAACAGAGCCAACTCCTGCGCTTCAGAATGGCCAGCACCGCAGCAACCGTGAACGCCGTCCGTTTCCCCGTTTGATTATTTCGGATTTGCGTTTTGACCCTTGATTCGGCTCTCGCAAAATAGTTTGGGTTGAAGGACCCATCGTTGATCAGGACCCAGGGACTTGTCAACGGGAAGTGGGTGGACGGAGAGGATGGCAGAAAGATTACTGTGACGAGTTCCGTGCTACTCTCCCCCTTGCCTGACGTGTTCAGCTGATCGATCCCCTTTCCCTAGATCCTGCCAATAATGCAGAGCTTGGAACCGTTCCGGAAATGACCCTGGCCCAGACGAAAGAGGCTATCGCCGCCGCCGGAGATGCTTTCAAGTCCTGGAGCAAGACAACGGCCAAGGTCAGTTCGCCCCCACGATATACCAAACCACTGACTCATGGCCCCGCGAACACGCTCAGCACCGACACGACCTGCTCATGAAGCTTCATGGACTCTTACTCCAACATCACGATGATTTGGGTCGGATCATTGTGAGTTCCTGTGTTCACCCCGACGTGACAAGATGTTCAGAAAGCGTTTAGACGCTTGAGAATGGCAAGACCCTGGTGGAGGGAAAGAGTGAAAATGTTTATAGCGCATCGTTTATCGAGTGGTTTGGTTGGTACCCTCTTTTCTCCCTCACGGCACCGCCTAATCTACCTCACAGCTGAGGAGGCTGTTAGGACATATGGAGGTGCGTGGTGATAAAATTGGCCATGGATCGACATGCTCATTTACCCGCTACAGAACATATTCCTTCATCCGTACCTGGCATCAGGAATATTGTTATCAAGCAACCCATTGGTATGCCCGACAGTTTGTGCCTAAACTTGAACTCACGCGGTGTTCCCTAGGTGTCGTGTAAGTTGTACCCAGTCGCCAGAGGCGAATTGTATGACGACAGTGCGCACAGCGGTATCTTCACGCCTTGGAACTTCCCTTCGGCAATGATAACCCGAAAACTTGGGGCTGCGCTGGCCGCTGGCTGCACAGCGGTCATCAAGCCTCCACCAGAGTCTCCATTCTCTGCCCTTGCAATCGCCGAGGCACGCCCTTTTTCAGATGGATGTCCAGAAATTTAGCTGACTCTCACAAAGCTGGCTAGCCGTGCTGGGTTCCCCGACGGCGTGATCAACATCGTGACCACGCATAAGAACGTCATATCCGTTGGGAAGGAGATCTGTGAGAGCAAGACCGTGAAGAAGATCTCCTTCACTGGTAGCACTCCGGTTGCTAAACTCCTGTATGGGTTGGCTTCAAGCACGATGAAAAAGTGAGAATCGACCATAGATCGATTAATCACGTTCTAATCCACCAACCCACGTAGGGTCTCAATCGAGGCGGGCGGGAATTCGCCGTTCATCGTGTTCGACGACGCGGACATCGACGAGGCTGTGGAAGGTTAGTAGCCAATATTCGCAGGCATGCGGACAGCGGGTTGACGACAGCTCAGGTGCTATTTTGTGCAAGTTCCGCGCTAGCGGCCAGACTTGTATCTGTGCGAACAGGATTTACGTCCACTCTTCCGTCTACGCAGAGTTTGCATCTCGTCTTGCTGAAAAGGTCGCCGCTTTCAAGGTCGGAGACGGTCTTCTGAGCGACAGGTAGGTACCTCCCCAGACGGCGCGTTCACACAGCCTCAACTTCTCTGTTATAGCACCCACGGGCCTCTGATCCACGAGAGGGCCGTCGACAAAGTTGAGAAACACGTTGAGGATGCTGTCTCGAAAGGCGCACAAATCCTCGTCGGTGGAAAACGCCCCGACGCTCCTGGTTGTTTCTACGAGCCCACCGTCCTCTCGGACGTCCCAGCGGGACCATCGACGTTCTTTAGTCAAGAAGAGACTTTCGGACCTGTCGCAGCTTTGATCAAGTTCGAAACCGAGAAGGAGGTAATCGAACTGGCGAATGACACTGATGTCGGACTCGGAGGCTATTTCTATTCGAGAGATATCGGTAGGATCTGGCGGGTCGCTGAGGCGCTGGAGGTTGGGATGGTCGGGATCAACACGGGAATGATCGCTAGCGCAAACATTCCTTTCGGCGGTGTCAAGGAGAGTGGGCTCGGGCGCGAGGGCGGGCACGGCATCGCCGAATACATGCAGGAGAAGCTTCTGGCCTTTGGTGGCTTGGATAAGTGATATGGTAACAAACCCTTGGATTTTTCGATCTCAAACCCTAATCCTAACACAGCACATGCACACCGGTGTTGTAATATCTGACGGACTCACGCGAACCCGACTGTAAATGTAGTGTAGAATGTCCAAAGGAAAATGAATGAAGGTCAGCGGGGGCAACAGGATAAATATATGCAAGAAAACGCAGCAAAGGGTGTCCGTAACGTCGAACTGGTAGCCCCGGTCAGAGTAGTGGCCGGTTTTCTTGAGATAAGGAAGGACCGGATGAACGCGTGGACGACGACGAGTTCGAATATGATAACGACTTTGAACGTGAGTCCGATGGGGGTTGTAAATTTGATAGGGCTTGCAACGATTTCGAGGTCGCGAGGGACTTGGGCCGTGTGAGCAGGTTCTGTGTTTGGTACTCTGACGGCATGGGAAAGTACGCTTGTCGTGGGGATAGAGGCGACTGGCTCCGATCATTGCCCAAAGAGTATAGACTGCTTTGGGACATGACGGTTCTTGTCCGGGTAGGAATTTGCGGAGTACTTTGCGGAGTATAGTCGGCGATGGAGGGAGAAGAGGGGTAAGGGGCAATTGTAGAGGTTGCTGATTCCCTCCTTGATTCGATGATGCTACCAGGCTTCAATTCTGTAAAGGTGGTCATGATCAATGGTAACCGGGTCGGGACGTCGATGCTTACCGTCGACCAAAACTTCATGCACTGCGGCGCGCCTGTAATAATATGGTTTAGAGCCTCCCCTCCTTCTCCAAAGCATGAACACAATTATCGCGATGAGAAAGGCCACCAAGATGCCACCCATCACAGCAGCAACAAGGCTCCCAATCGCAGCGTTCTTCGAAAGATTCGTACTCTTGGTGATCATGGGGACCACCGAGATCGAGGTGCTGACGGGCATTCCGCCCGTCTGCAAGTTCCCTGTCGACGATTTCGTCAACTCGTCCGTGGTCATCGGTTCGACGAGGTAGTAGTCCAGGAAGAGTGTGGCGCCTTCATGGATGTTTTCCACGACGAGGGTGTGGTAGGACGAATCGAGGTTGTATAAGTACACGAGCGGCTCGTCGTATGACGTTTCGGTTTTGAACGCGGCGGTATCGGTGGAAACGTATTGATTATCGAGAGTATAGCGGGAAACGGGCTGGTTCCAGTCTGCCGTTCTTCCAATGGCCCCAAAAAGCAACATAGTCTTTCCTGGGTGTCGCCCGATAGGGCTGATCAGTGTCAAGTGGCGTACAGCGCTGGGAGTTGGAGGGTACCGTAGAAGTGGATTGTTACGTTCGTTTCCTTGGATGTGTAGGATAGCGTCGAGTCGTGCGCGTTCACGTCCGGGAGTGTCGACCATCCGGGGCCGTATGTGAAGGCGGGGTTCCTGTCATCGAACTTCCAGTAGAGGGTGTCTCCAGACATCGGTGTTGGGAATTGAATACGATCCGGGCTTTATTGGGAGGGGACACGGATGGGGATAGTCTGAGGAAGTGAGTGGTAGTGGTCGAATGAAGAGGATGGTGCGGGAGGGGAATACCGAGAAGACGACGGTAAGCCAATGCGGAGGAAACGTGAACATAAGCCAAGCCGGAATCGCGCGCCTCGAGGTGCTGTGATGTCCAATGACAAACTAGGGGGCTGCCTCGTGTTCCCTGTGCTATCCTTAGAGTCGATAAGGCGGGTTTTCCGCCCGTTCCCTATACAACTTGGGCGTTGGTGGCACAGGTCCTCGCCAAGGAGACGACCTGTGGACACACGGGTCGTGTGCAGCGGAGAACCATGGGTCCATACCTGTAGTACAGCTTTCCCATTCAACGGTTGGGCATGCCGGGTTTCAGTGAGCCCTGGCCGCCCAAATGTGCGATCGCGGGAATGATACTGTCCGAAAAATAACGCCCAGCTCCGGACGTGCTCTTTTTATCCAAAGCCGGAGTGTGTCTGGAGATGAGCGCACAGTCGTGTCCGAGAGTAAAAAAAGTCCGAGACTGAAATACTATGGAGCCGACCCAAAGAAGAAAAAAAGGCCCAAGCTTTCGAGAGCGACCTGCCCCGGGTGACGATGGAGGGGGTGAGAGGCAAGGAGACTTGGAAATCCACGATCGACGACACCCTCCCAGTCCGTCCATCTCGTGGGTCCAATCCACAAACACGCTCGTCGTGTCCTCTCACCCACCACGCCTTCCCACCCGCGCCCTCCTCTTCCCTCTCAACCTCCGGGGCAACAGCAGCGGCAGAAGAGCGATGCTGCGAAGAGCCTGGAAACCAATCACTGGAACCGTCATCGGAATCGGCGCACCCGCCTCGCTCTATTACTACTACTCAAAGGTCAAACCGGCAACTTTCGACCTCCAGGTCAGAGAGACCGGTCCAGACGGGAAGCGGCTTATGGCCACGCGGTCCTTCCAGATGCTTTCGGCCGACCAAGTTGACAAACGGCTCAGGGACAACGCGATCCTACAATCGACTGTGAGGCCGGGAGGTTTGGTCTGGAATCGTGCCACTGCTTCGTTGGCTTCCAACAACCCTATTGAGGATGCTAGCGCGAGTGCAATCGTTGAGAGGGACCAGACCGAGACAGGTCCTGAGGGGGATTTGTTGTTCTTCGCGGTAATGGATGGTCACGTACGTTCATTTCGCGTTTCCTCCATTTCATGCCACAACAACAAGATATTCGTAACAGGCTGGTACTCAAACCTCACAACTACTCTCTAAAACTCTCGTCCCGACTGTTGCGATGGAACTGAGCACACTGATCAACCCACCTAACACCAAGCAAGGCTCTTCGATCCTCTCCACCATCAGGTCCAACATCTGGCCCAGAACCCCTTCCCCATCGACGCCTTCGGATGCTGATCCAAATCTCTTCTCTCGAGCGATTCAGGACGCTTTCACCAAACTCGACACTGAGATCACCGGCGCTCCCGTCCGCCTCCTTGCCTCGGAATTGGCGAAATCGGACAACAAGGACAAGAACTTCATCCCGGATCTGAGCAAGCACCCTTTAGGTCAGGCAGCTATTATGCCTGCACTATCCGGTCTGTCTCTCGATGTGTCGTGTGACGTGGCTATTGACGTTGAGTTTTTAGGCAGTTGCGCGATTCTAGCCGTCCTCGATACCGCGAGACGGAATCTCTATGTTGCGTGCACTGGCGACTGTCGTGCTGTAGCAGGTGTCTGGGAGGAAGGTGCTGACGGTAAAGGATCATGGAAGGTCGAGGTTCTCAGTGAGGACCAAACCGGGCGGAACGTGAAAGAAGCCGATAGGTGAGTCCCACAAAACTCGATTCGATCCACACGGCCAACGCATTCGTAGGGTGCGCTCCGAGCATCCGGAAGACGAGAGGGGCGATGTCATTCGCAACGGTCGCGTCCTAGGTGGTTTGGAGCCAACTCGTGCTTTCGGCGACGCTCGATACAAATGGTCAGTCGAGCTACAGGACATGTGAGTTGTGAATCCCTTGTACACCTGAAGGCACACTCTCACCGATACGTAACCATGACCCAGGCTCTCTCAGGCGTTCATGGGGGGTGAAATGCGGCGATGGCCAGGGGCTCTCAAAACCCCTCCCTACGTAACCGCGAAACCGGAAATGACCCACAGAACTCTCTCGATACCCGCCCTATCCCCAGATTCTGCTTCCTCTGACAAGTCTACGCTAAGATTCCTGGTTCTCGCTACTGACGGTTCGTCGATTTCATCACCCGGCTTCCATCCCACCTGACGAATTTCCTTGCGCCTTGATTGTGAATCAGGTCTCTGGGACCAACTCTCCTCCGAAGACGTGGTCGCTCTGGTCGGAGGTCACCTCTCCGGTCTCAAAGGCTCGATACCCAAATCCGATCTCCCAAAACTCGTTCCCACGTCCACAGGCACCGCGGCGGTGGAGGGCAAAACCAAACGACGCGAACTCGCGGAGGGCGCCTGGGCTTTCGTTGACGAGAACCCCGGTGCTCACCTGATCAGGAACGCGTTGGGTGGGGCGAATGATTACGAGTTGAGGAGGATGTTGAGCATTCCCGCTCCGTACTCGAGGCATCATAGGGATGATATCACCGTCACGGTTGTGTGGTGGGAGGAAGGAAAGGAGGGAGAGGTTAATACGACAGCTCTGAATGTAAAAAAGCCAAAGGCCAAACTTTGATCGTGGAGGAATTTTAGGTTCGTTCATCCGTGGCTTTGGGCTGGAGTAGGTCTCCTCGACTTACGTCGATACATATCATTAGAGTATCCTCATATCTTCTACGTACACGAGAAATCTTTGGAGCAAACAAGCAAGGGGGGAACAGAACGACAAACATTAGCAGTAAGAACGACGATTACAGTGAGCAAAACAACAAAACAGCATTCAAACCACAAGCAACGCAGAGACCATAAAAACCGTAAATGAACAGGCAGAGCCAATCGGAGAGTCTCGTCACAGGAAGAGTCAACCAGAGTCTCGTCAGGAAGAATAAACCCCTTCGGCTGAGTTTATATGATCATCTTCTTTTTCCTTCCATAGTGTTGGAAAACAGGCCTGCGGGGGTTATTATTACCCTTTACCCGGTTGTACGGATTAACACCGAAGGATCTCTTTTTCCCGGACCCCCCGGCGCCCTCGAGCCGGTCGCGTTTCGGAGGCCCAGATTGTTGCTGGAAGTTGCTCTTGTTCCTGAAGGGGGTAGCATTCGTGGGGCCCGCTCCACCGTAGAAGCTCGAGGTAGTGATGGTGGAAGTCACCGACGGCACCGGCAATTTTACCTTAGCCATCTCGATCTCCTCCTGGGAAGGGGCCTCTCCCTCGTCTTCGTCATCGTCGTCATCGGCGTACTGCGAAAGGCTTTGAAGGGCTGATGCGAGTATCGGCGGCTTTTTCGCCTGCGTCTCCTTCCCTGTCTCCTTGGTCCCCCTGGTGACAGACTCGATCTTCTTGCTCAATGCCTCGGCTTGGGGGTCTTTGGAATCGTTCGGCTTCCGTTTCTTGCTCGGGGAGGGGATGGTGGGGGAAGGTAAGAGTGGTCCAATAAACTCGGCAGGTGTCGTGGGTCGCGAAGGATCGGAGGTGGTCCGAACACCGGTGTCCTCATCCGCCTCGTGAGGAAGCTTACGCTTCTTCATATTGGCGACCAGTCCGCCCTTCAAGGGCTCGCGAGCCGCCGACATGATCGCAGATTCCAGTGCTTGTCCCTTGTCCCGCGTGTAGAACAGAACGTAGGCGTTCTTCAGGGATAACGGTGGCGTACCGAGCCGTGTAACACTTTCGTCGTTCATCTCATACCAGGCCCCCAAACTATCCTTGATGTGGGCATAATAATGGCCCGAATTTGGTCCACCTCCAGCATGGCAAATGACCCCGTACAATGAGTACGAGGGACCGAAGGCACCGTCGCTCATATAGGGCTGCAGCGAAAGCGTTTCGTCGTATCTTATCGGGTGTCCAATCTTCCGGCCCATTGGAGAGAACCGTTTAAGGTGAATCGTCAGGACCGTTGGAGCCTCGTGGATCGTGAATTGTTTCTCGGCCAGAACCGGCTTCTTACATCTGTCATGGAGTTGTTGAAACAGCACGATCTCTCACCCTACCAGGGACACTCACTTTTCGCATTTGTATTTGTTCGCGCCTTTGAGGTGATCAACAGCAACGAACTTCCTCAGCGCGTCCCGTACGCTGCCTACACCGAAAATGTCGATACTGAGGTCAAGGATGCGGTCTAATGTGTCGCTATTGTGATCGCACTCCCCACAGGTGACGCGCGATCTCAGCCGACCTCCGAACATCTGATGCACCCAAGTCGTCTCAGAAAGCTTGGGATCGAGTTTCCTGCAAGGCCCAGTCTCAGCCATTCAGATCCTTGGAACGAATAGAACGAGCGCACGGTGGGTATCCGTGGAGGCAGGCCTTCTGCAAAGCATCTATAGCATAACGGAGGAATTCGTGGGAATCCTCTTGCCTGCCTCTCCGCATATGTTTCGCAATTACTGTATACCGAGACCGCTTTAGCTCGCGACAAGGGGAGCTGTAGGTCGTCACGTACGCTGCAATTTTGTGGTGATGAGGTATGGGGTAATGGGGGCGGATTTTGTCCGAGTGTCGACCATTGTCTGTCTCAGCGCGCATACCATGCAAAAATTGTTCTTGACCCGACCTGAGATTGAAACGTAAATAAAGGAGGGGGTGGAGCCTCAACGTGGACGTACATGTCTCCTTATGTGAGACCAGGATTCGGAACAGTGGGGCCGTATGCAACAGACACTGCAGGGCACTGTTGAGGAAACAAGTGTTGCCAGTATTGTTAAAACCGCGGCCAACGCCACATTTAGTTGGCCAAGTCGTGTCGATCGGTCCAGTATACAGAGATTTCTGGTCGAGAGGCCCGGCCACGCCCTTTCCCGACACGTGTGTTTTCTTGAGCGAGGGTGACAGCACCGCCACGTTCTTGCCTGGCGAAGGTGATTGCGGTGGTAACGTCTACAATGACGTAGTTAATCTCTCACAAACGCTATCGGTGCACGAAGAAACCACGGTGGGCCGGGCAGCAAGGGACTAAAGTCTCACCTCGCTTTTGGACCGTGGTGAGGTATTAATCAGGGTGTATTTGGTCTCGTCGAGCATCGGTCCGGCAGAGGAACCTTCTACAAATTCTATCGGAGGAGGGAGGAGAGCGTTGAAAGCGTCGAGATCCTTTGCGGGTTTGCACTGGACTTCCTCCCCCGGTTGGAGTGGGGAGAAGGGGGAGGCGGGGTGGAAAGGCGCAGCGAGCATGGTCCGGACGGCGTCGTGGCGGTCACGTAGAAAATACCGTGAGGGGGAAGGGCAGACCTTGAGCTTGAGAGCCCTCGGGCGGATAGCGGATAGAGGGAACAGGAGGGAAAGGCGAGGGAAGGTGAAGTTTGGTGAAGGGTGAAATCAGAGCAGAAAATCAAATCCCACGATCACTCAAATAAGCTTTCCCCGTCACCCACTGCGCTGTTTTCTGGCTTTGCTCGAACCCTTGCGGTTCCTTGGGTCAGCAGTTTCTTGGAAGGGGCGCGTCGTCGTCAAGCCTGGGTGTTGCGCCAGGGAGCCCGTTGGATCACTCTGGTGCCCTGCGGCGGGTAAACCCGGCCTTCTTCCTTCGCAGCTCCAGCAACATCCGCTGATTGACCGCCTGTGCCTTACAGTACCAGTCTCATCGTGACTCATGGTGGGATTGACACACTCGACCCCCCTAAAGTCAATTCTACGGCACTTTGATCCCCCGTGATCACGCTCTTGCCACGAGCTGAAGCACCTGCCAAGATCGGAACTTCAGCCCCTTCCACAAGTGCAATTGTGGGCAGTTCTGTCGTTGTCCAACCCCGCGGGTTTCTACGACTGAACTGCAAGTCTGAATCCTGGTTGCCGCGAGACAGCCCCAGTAGATATCGCCCGTTGTGAGCGAAATGGCCGCACAACTCCCTCTTCCAAAATAAACGCCGCATTCCTTTCCCTGTACACCCAGACCGTGCGACACGCGCGATTGGGTTGCTGAAATTCTCTGAGCGACACATCACCCACCACGCCCTTTCTCTCGTTACTTTCCCCTCTTCACTTACTGTCTTCCAATGCCTCCGCCGTTGTCACAGCTCACGGAACGATTCGGGCTCTCGGTTCGGCCACGAACCTTCTCTGCTAAATCGGATCCCACTCGAGAGCTACCCCATCGTTGGTGGGGGATCCCAACTAGCACACTGCCCGACAAAAACGTCAACACGAGTAACACCACCCGACGTAACGCGGCAACCAGACAGTCCTCCGGACGGTCCTGACTTGGCTTAGGACTGAACCATCGCAACGGTGGTTATCAGGCTCGCCAACGTTCCCTACCAACTCGTCATGTTCGACAGGATCAAACGGTTGATCGGGGCTTCCCAAGGGTAATGCCCGCGAGCACATCAACCCGGAACGAACCAGTGCACCGGACCCTAGCCTCGAGTCCGCGGGTGTGTCGTTGATTGGGGAGCGATGCCGCAGGGGTGGGGGGATATGATACCATATCGACACCCAACGGCGAACGGGCACAAACTTTATAGTGACGGGTTCGGAGCGGAAGGAGGAAGTGGGGGTGGGCCCATCGCGAGTGCTGCCACCCGGCCGCCAGTACGTTGCGAGAATCGGTGAGGGATATGGTAGGTATCCAGTGATGAAGTTGCGGGGAAACTACCGTGGCAATAGGCCCCGCTCACACCTTCTACAGGGTCCAGGGCGAAGAACGGTGGATGTGTGAGAGACCACGTGAAACAGGCTCACGCCGAATCCAGACCGACTGACCCGCATATGATGGTTGAAATCCGACATTGAGGGGGCCGGAGCCGGGGCCATGGGAGGCCAGAGCAAGTCGCCTGATGCAAACTCGAACGGCTCATGCCGGAGTCACCGTTTAAATCCACTATATCGACTTTCACACCAGCGGGCGCGGATAATCCAGCCGACGTCCCTCGTCCCTTTCTAGATCCTGTCATCGGGTTCGAATTCCCGCTGTTGGAATCACGGTAGGACCCCCCCCCCCCCGGGGTCCAAAGCGACATACCTGGCGTCGGAGGCGTGGAGGATACCATGACGGGCGAGCGTTCCCACGATTCACCTCGAGTGATACAACGAACGAAATGGCAAGACACGGTTGGGGGACCCCAAGACAGGGGTAAATGGATGGGGCACTTCTTCTAGAAAGCCATAGCGGGGGGTGGGCTGGGGTGGCTGAACCATGATGAATACATAATGAATACAACTCGCCCCATCAAACGGCATCTTTGCAAGAGGTGGTCGCTCATTGCCATCAGGGTCTAGGGCCCTGGTCGTTCCGCACAGCCTTCGCACCACACCGTTTCTCACAGATACCTCGAGCTCCAACCATGGCTACAAATTCCAAACAACCAAAGGGCCGGGATGGCGTCCTCTCCTCATTGAATGTGACCATCGAAGCCCTCAACCTCGCGAAGGAAATCTCTGGCATCACGCCAGCCAAGGCCGCATTTGGCTCCGTCAGCGCCCTCCTGACGGTGGTCAGGGTACGTTCCTTCCCATTCGACAGCGGACCTCAGGTTCACGGTTGTTCAGGACTCGATGATCAACGAACAGGAGTACGTTGAGCTCGGATTGTGCTGCAGTGATATCTGTCGAGCCCTTGAGCGGGGGATAAATGGAAAGAAGCTGAACGAGCTCAGTCAGTCCGTGTGTGAGGCGATAAGCCAGTTGACGATGTGGGTTGGACCGGTGATCCACAGTTCGGATAACTCACTGATGGTGCTCTCGATCACAGAACAGTGGCAGAGATCTAAGGGAAGGTCATCAAACGGAGCGGGCGGGATGCAGCCTCCCGACTTTTTCATGCCAAGAGTGATAAAGAAACAATTGCCAGTTGGAACTTAGACCTCAACAGGATTCTTCATGTCTTCAACGTATGTTCAGTCCCTTTCACTTGACTGTCACTGATTTCCCTTTCAGACTGAGTTGGCCATAAACACAAATGTGACTGTCTCTGACGTTTGTCATGATGTGTCAAAGATCCGAGAGGAGATTGGCAGCCAAGTTGCTTCAGTAAGTGCTGGCTGCATCCAATCCATTGAAAACAGGAGGATACTTACAGTTGTGTAGGCCCAAACCAGGTCAGCAGTTTTGACCAGCAAGGAATCCAACACCTTACATTTGCATCTAGTGTGCTTGGGGAGTTGCCTCCCCCACAACCAAGGGCCTGTTTTGGGCGTGATGAGTT
>Ga0307516_10005145_pt1 | contig 15780 bp, 16 predicted proteins | sample 19_EM_MG_FD_203310 | JGI IMG/M metagenome (GOLD analysis project Ga0307516, IMG submission 203310) | Populus trichocarpa ectomycorrhiza microbial communities from riparian zone in the Pacific Northwest, United States - 19_EM | ecosystem: Host-associated > Plants > Roots > Unclassified | place...
GCGCAACACGCCGAGCGGGCGGCAGCGCACCACCACTCCCGGCATCAATGGAAACGGCGTGTGGACCAGAACGTCCACGGGGTCGTCATCGTCGCCGATCGTCTGCGGCACGTACCCGTAATTGGCGGGATAGTGCATCGCCGTCATCATGAAGCGATCCACGAACAGCGCACCGGAATCCTTGTCTATCTCGTACTTGACCGGATCAGCGTTCATGGGTATTTCGATGATGACGTTGAATTCGTGCGGGACATTGTCACCGGCGGTGACGTTGTTGATGCTCATCTGCTTCGGATCCTTCTTGGGCACGGATGCGGGCGCAGCCGATCTTCATACTATACCGATGGACGACCCGCCTCGATACGCGATCAGTCGATGGCGATCGAGCGCGCTCCGCTGCCGGCGAGGAACGGCGATCCAGCGACCGCCGCGAGTGCGCCCGTGGCGGTATCCACGCTGAACACTGAGACGCTGCCCGAGTTCTGGTTGGCGGCATAGACGAATTGACCGGAAGGGTCGACCGCGACGGCGGCTGGGAGACTCCCGGCGACGCTCGTCGACGACAGCGTGAGCAGGCCGCTGCTGGGCGCGATGGCATATACCGCGACGTCGTTGGCGCTCGTGACGTTCGCCGCATAGACGAAATTGCCGGCGGGGTCCACGGCGACCGACCTGGGCGCGGACGCAGTCGACAAGGGCGAGCCGGAAGCATTCAGGGCGCCCGAGCTCTGATCGATGGAAAACGCGGAAATCGTGGCGGCCGTTTGATTCGCCACATACGCAAAAGCGCCCGCCGGGTCGACGGCGATCGCCGCCGCGCCGGCGCCGGCGCCGAACGGTGAACCGGAAACGCCGGTCAACGCGCCGGTGGTCCCGTCGATGGCCAACACCGTCACGGTGCCGTCGGCGAAGTTGGTCACGTACAGGAAGTTGCCGCTGGGGTCGGTTTGCAGGGCGACGGGTTGATTTCCCACGGCAAACGGCGAACCGCTCACGGGCGTGGCGACGCCGTTCTGCACCGCGAACGCGGAGACGGTATTGGCGCCCGAGTTGGCGACATACAGATAGCGGCCGGTCGGGTCCAGGCAAAGGGCCGCAGGACCTACCCCCGCCGCGATCGCGAAGTCGGTGACCGTCAAAGCTCCGGTCGCGTCATTGATGGCGAAGATGCCGACGGTGTTGGAGGCGTTGTTGGCGACATACAGGAATGCGCCGTTGGGATCGACGGCCAGCGCCACGGGTGCCGCGCCGGCCGATGCGAACGGCGAACCCGCGACCGGCGTGAGGAACCCGCTGGCCGAGTTGATGGAGAGCGCGGAAATCGTGCCGGCCGTCCCGTTGGCGACGTAGGCATACCGGCCCGCCTGGCTGCAGCTTACGACGACGCTCGTGACGTTCGCCTTGGCGATGGTCCCGGAACCGTCGCGTACGGTACAGGTTTGAGCAGGATTCGACGGCTGCGTCTTGACGGAGACCAGGTAGGTCTTGTCCTTCGCCACCCTGGATGAAAATCGAAATCCGCCGTTGGAGTCGACGCGCAGATCGTCGCGCGAGTTGTCCTGGAGCACGAGGCCGGTGCCCTTGAGGCCCGTCACGGTCCCGCCCACCGAGTATTCCAACTCAAACAGGCACGATGCCATGCCGACAACCGCCGCCAAGACCGCAATGAAGCGTAGCGTTTTCACGCATTGATTGTATGCTTGCCGCGAGCAGTTCAACAATACACGTGCGGACCGGGGGCTGGCATGCGATACCGATTGTTGGGGCAAACGGGCTTATATGTGTCGGAGTTGTGCTTGGGCACCATGACCTACGGCGGCGGCGGCGCAGGGATCTGGGCCAACATCGGGAAGCTGCAACAGGATGCCGTGGACGAACAGGTGAAGTGCGCCGTGGAGGCCGGCATCAACTTCATCGATACGGCCAACGTCTATTCGCTCGGCCAGTCCGAGACGCTGCTCGGGCAATCGCTGAAATCGCTGGCCTTGCCGCGCGATCAGCTCATCATCGCGACCAAAGCCACCGGTGCCATGAACGAAACACCGAACGGGCGCGGGCAGTCGCGGCACCATCTGTTCAATGAAGTCGATGCCAGCCTCAAGCGGCTGCAGCTGGATTACATCGATTTATATCAGCTGCACGCGTTTGATCCTTTGACGCCGTTCGAGGAATCGCTGTCGGCACTCAACGACTTGGTCCGCTCCGGCCGGGTGCGCTACATCGGTCTGTGCAACATGGCCGCATGGCAGATCATGAAATCGCTGGCGGTCTCCGATCGGCATGGCTGGGCGAGATTCAGCAGCGTACAGGCGTATTACACCATCGCGGGGCGCGATCTGGAACGCGAGCTCGTCCCGCTGATCTCCGACCAACAGTTGGGCCTCATGGTTTGGAGTCCGCTGGCTGGAGGGTTGCTCAGCGGCAAATTCAAGAACGCGACCGACAAGGGGCCGGCCGGCGCCCGCCGCGCCGTTTTCGATTTTCCAGTGGTGAACAAGGAACGCGCATTCCAGTGCATCGAAGTCATGCGCCCGATGGCCGCGGAGCGGCAGATTTCGGTGGCGCAGATCGCGCTCGCGTGGCTGCTGGCCAAGCCGTACGTTTCCACGGTCATCGTCGGTGCAAAGTCGATGGACCAGCTGCGCGACAACATTGCGGCCACCCGCGTGCAGCTGACCGATTCGGAGCGCAGGGCGCTCGACGAGGTGAGCCAGCTTCCGCCGGAATATCCGGGTTGGATGCTGGCATTGCAAGGTCAGTATCGGGCCAATACGCCGGTCAAGGATTGAGCGTGAGCCGGTACCGCTGTCGCGGGAATACGACATGCTGCCTTTCGTGAACCATTCTGCGGATAATCACTCTATCAAGTTGAGTGCCGAAACGTTGGGATGGAAGATGACATCATGAGAACTCGACTCGGAATCAACCTCAGAGGCGGCTGTTGCGTAGGCGCACTCATGATGGCGCTGGTGCCGCCCTTTGCATGCGCCGCACTGGGAGAGCCGGAATCGAGTGTTGCCGGCGACGTTCAACAGCTCAAGGGGTCGATCAAATCCACGGTTCGCAGCAATTACCGGGTGCACGAAATCCAATTGCCATCGGGCACCGTATTGCGTGAATTTGCCGCAGTGAACGGCAACGTTTTTGCGGTCGCTTGGAGCGGCCCCGCCATCCCGGACCTGCGGCAAGCGCTGGGACGCTATTTCGATGTGTACGTGAAGGCGGCGCATGAGAAGCAGGGCGGCCACCACCGCCACCTTCTCATAGAGCAGAGCGAGTTCGTGATGCATTCGAGCGGACACATGCGCGCGTTTTCAGGCCGTGCCTACCTACCGCAGGCGCTGCCGCCCGGAACCTCCGCAGGCGAGATACGCTGATGCGCGGCGTTGCCCACATGGTGGCCGCGGGGTTGATTGGGGTGTCGAGCCTCTCCTTCGTTTCCTGCGGCGGGGGAGGCGGCGCAGGCGTGGTGTCGGCGCCGCCCCCGCCCACAAACATGGTTTCGGTGATCGTCGACGCGGGCCCGAACAACAACAGCGTCAACACGCTATTCACGACCGTGACGGTCTGCGTTCCGGGCAGCACGACTGATTGCCAGACCATCGACCACATTCAAGTGGATACCGGTTCCCATGGACTGCGCCTTCTGGCGCCGGTGCTGACCTTGAGTCTGCCGGTCACGACGGCGTCGGACGGCAATTCGCTGGTGGAATGCACGCAATTCGTCGACGGCTACAGCTGGGGTCCGATTGCGCTTGCCGACATCCAGATCGCCGGGGAAACGGCTTCATCGGTGCCGATCCAGGTGATCGGTAGTCCGGCTTTCACGACGGTGCCCGCCAACTGTTCCGCCACCGGCACTGCCGAGGACACCGTCGCCGATTTTGGGGCCAATGGCATCTTGGGGATCGGAGTGTTCGAACAGGACTGCGGATCGTTCTGCGCACCTCCCAATTCGGCAAACACCTTCTATTACAGTTGCGCCGCCGCTTCCGTGTGCGCGGAAACCGCGGTGCCTCTCGACAGCCAGGTGCTGAACCCGATAGCGCTGTTCCCCACCGATAATGACGGCAGCATCCTCGAGCTGCCGAGCGTGACGGCGCCGGGAGCGACCACGCTGACGGGATCTTTGATTTTCGGCATCGATACGCAGAGCAATAATGCGTCGGGGAGCGAGACCGTTCTTGGCCTGGACCTCAGCGGCGATCTCACGACCGTCTTCAATGCCCTGTCGCTGACCCAGAGCTTCGTCGATTCGGGCACGAACGGGATTTACTTCGACGATGGCAATCTGACGCCGTGCCCGCCTCCGACCAATCCCGGCGATCCGAGTTTTTTGGGCTTCTATTGCCCCGCGAGCGCGCAAACCTTGACCGCGACGCTGACGGGCAACAACAACGCGTCCGTCACCGAGATGTTCACCGTGGACAACGCGCAAACGCTGGCAACGGGCAATCCGACATTTACCGTGCTGCCGACTCTGGCCGGAACCTATTCGACCATCACCAATTCGAATACTTCCAACACGTTCGACTGGGGCCTGCCGTTCTACTACGGGCGCCGGGTCATCACGGCCATCGAGAATCAACGGACCGCGGTCGGCACCGGCCCGTACGTCGCATTTTGAATCTTCAACTCGACTATGTAGCGGCAGATGGCCTTGGCCGCCAAGGCGCCTCGTGGTGGCGGACGGTATTGGGAGTCGTTGGCTTCGAAAGACCGCCTTCGATCAGCGGAGCACGCGTGCCCGTCACCGCCAGCATGACGCGCCCCCTGGGCACTGCCGATCCGCTGTGCGAAGTGTGGCGCTTGGCCGACGGCCGCGAGGTCGAACCCTTCACCCGGTCGCTGCGCCAGGGCCGCGTTCGCTATAGCCATTGCGACGAGCTTCTGTTCGGATCCGTGACCATGGAGGAGGAGGGCGCCGCCGGGGAAGGAGCGAGTGCGCTGCGGCGCGCGACGATGACGGCGTACCAGGAGATTTTCGCCGTACTCGAGGAAACCCAGCATCGTCACTTGATTCGGGTTTGGAACTATTTGCCGGACATCAATCGCGAGTCCGACGGCGAGGAGCGCTATCGGCATTTCAATGCCGCCCGTCAATGCGCATTCCAGAAGGCGGGCCGCAGCACGGTGGGAACGGTGCCGGCGGCCTGTGCGCTGGGCTCGCCCGCCGGCAGCCCGATCTCCATTTATTTCCTGGCCTCACGCCGCCCGCCTACCATGATCGAGAATCCGCGGCAGACCAGCGCGTATTTCTATCCGCCGAAATTCGGCTCTCACAGCCCCACCTTTTCCAGAGCGTGCATATTGAACGGATCCGCCGGAACGAACTTGTTCGTGTCGGGTACCGCCAGCATCGTGGGCCACGAGACCATGCACTGCGGCGATGTGTCGGCGCAGACGCGGGAGACCTTGACCAACATCGATGCGCTGCTCGACGAGGCGAACCGGATTGTCGGATCGGCGCACTATTCCCTCGAAGGTCTCAAATTCAAGGTTTACGTGCGGCGCGCTTCGGACTTCGCGGCCATCGAAAGCGTGCTGTCGGCCGCACTCGATTCGTCGACCACCATCGTCTATCTGCAGGCCGATGTATGCCGGGAGGATCTGCTGGTGGAGATCGAGGCAACCGGCGACTTGAGGTCCTGAACAGCGCTGCCGCATGCTAATCTTGCGCCATTGATCCTCGGGATTGATGGTCGGGAGGCGAGCATGCGAGTCTGGCTTCTGCGTGTCGGCATCGGTGCGGTGTTCGCGGCATTTGCAGCGGCAGCTGCCGCCGCGCCGGGATCCAAGGACTCGGCATTGACGGACGCACTGGCGGTTTTGAAAGCGCACCGATTCGTCGATCTCACCCACGCGTTCGCGCCGGGAATCCCGCATTGGAAGGGAGCGCCCGACGAGCGGGTGAAGACGCTGTACACGGTGGACAAGGATGGTTTCAGGATCAACGAATACTGCCATATCGGACAGTGGGGCACGCACGTCGATCCACCGGCGCATTTCCATGCCGGTTTGCATACGGTCGATCAGATCGATCTGAAGGACATGCTGATGCCGCTGGTCGTCATCGATGTGCACGACAAGGTCGCGGCGAATCCGGATTACGTGCTGACCTTGGGCGACATCGCGGCGTGGGAGTCCCGGCACGGGCCCGTTCCGAAAGGCGCATTCGTTGCGATGCGCACAGATTGGTCCAAACGATGGCCTGACGATGCGAAGCTTGCGAACAAGGACCCGGCCGGCGTGTTTCACTACCCCGGGTGGAGTAAGGACGTCTTGCAACTGCTGTACGAGAAGCGCGGAATCGTGGCGTCCGGGCACGAGACCACTGACACGGACCCGGGCGCGGCCACCACCAAGGACGACTATTCGCTCGAGTCGTATGTACTCGGCCTCAATCATTTTCAGATCGAACTCTTGGCCAACCTGGACCAGGTGCCGGAGGCGGGAGCCGTCGTTTGGGTAGCCTTTCCGAAAGTACTCGACGGGTCGGGATTTCCGGCGCGCGTCATTGCGATAGTGCCATGAGCGGCCCCGCGAAAGCCGGTGCGGCCGCGGTGCCCATCGAGTACGCGGACGCGTCGGCCGAGGTTCGCGCCGTGTACGACGACATCATGGCCACTCGCAAAACCGATTGGGTCAACAACTACTGGAAAGTATTGGCGCATCATCCCCCGTCGCTGCGGCGGATGTGGGCAAATTCGAAGGAAGTCATGGGCCCGGGCGCGCTCGACCCGCTCACCAAGGAACTCATTTATATGGCGGTCAGCGTCACGAACGGCTGCAAGTACTGCATCGCGTCGCATGGCGCCGCAGCCCGCAGCAAGGGAATGACGCCGGAACAACATGCCGAACTGGTGGCCATCATCGGGCTCGCGAACGAGACCAATCGGCATGCGGTGGCACTGGATTTACAAATCGACGAGCGATTTCGCTGAGGATATGCGATGACTGAACACGCCGTGGCCGACGCAAAGCACTATCGTTGGGACGACCTGACGGCCGAACCCTTGAAGGGCGGCATTTCGCGACGCTTGATTACCAGCGAGCGCATGATGATCGCGCATGTCTACTTCAAGAAAGGAGACGACGTGCCGCGCCATGCACACGAGAACGAACAGATCACCTATATCCTCGAGGGTGCGCTGCACTTTTGGTTGGGCCCGAACGGCGACCGTGAGATCATCGTCCGTGCCGGCGAAGTTCTCGTGATCCCATCGAACCTGCCCCACCGGGCACTGGCGCTCGAGGACACGCTGGATGTGGACGTGTTCAATCCGCCCCGGCAGGACTGGCTCAACGGCAGCGATGCCTACCTCCGCCGCTGATCGGACCGCCGTCGACCGGGGACCGGACATTGCGCCCGGCGTTCTCGATGCGCTCAAGAGCTTCAGGCTTCCCGATAGACTCGGGTTCGGTGCGGTGCCCGCGCCCGTCATGTTCGCGGCGGATTGGTCCGAGGGGAAGTGGGGCCGCGGGCGGCTGGTGCCCTACGGGCCGATCGAGATCCTGCCCGGTGCGCGCGCGCTGCAATATGCGGAACTGGTTTTCGAGGGCCTCAAGGCCTACCGGGTCGGCGGCGACAATCCGAACTTGTTCCGGCCCCGCGAGAATTGGTTGCGTATGGCCCGCTCCGCGGAGCGGCTTTCCATGCCGCCGGTGCCGGAAGCGCTGTTCTTTCAAGCCATCGATGCCGTCGCGGCATCCTGCAGCGCCATCATTCCGCGGGAGTCCGGACGGTCGCTGTACCTGCGGCCCTTCCTGTTCGGCACCGAAACCGGATACCTGTTGCGCAACTCGACGACATTCACTTTCATGGTGATTGCGAATCCGGTGGAGGTTTACGCCTCCGGAGCAATGCGCGTCGCCATCGAGCGCGCCGATGTGCGGGCGGCGGTGGGCGGTGTCGGGGCCGCCAAGGCCGCGGCAAACTATGCGGCATCGCTTAGGGCATCGAGCGCGGCGGTGGCGCGCGGCATGACGGTGGCGCTGTGGCTGGATGCCCGTGATCAGCAGTGGATCCAGGAACTCTCGGGCATGAACCTGTTCGCGGTGATCGACGGCGAGTTGCATACCCCCGCTCTCGACGGCGCGATTCTCCCGGGCATCACCCGGGACTCGCTGCTGACGCTGGCGCGCCACCTCGGTTTCACGGTGGTCGAGCGGCGCATGGCCATCGACGAACTGTTGACCCAGATCGAGAGTGGCCGGTGTTCGGAATTGTTCGCCTGCGGCACGGCCGCCATCGTCAGCCCGATCGAGGTGCTGGCCGAAAGCGACCCCAGGGCGTTCGGGAATGATCACCGGTCGCCCCGCGAGTACGTTCCGAAGAATGTCGGCGTCGTCGCCGCGCGGCTGCGCGAGGCCTTGCTCGCCATTCAAGAGCGCCGCGCCCCCGATACCTTCGGATGGACGCGCGACGTTGCACCGCTGCCGGGGATGGTCTGAGGGCGCTGCCGAAAGTCCTCGATCAGTGAATGGCGGCGGGTTTTCGGACCACCTGGCCGTCTTTCATCACGAAATCGATCTTGCGTAGATTCTCGATGTTGCTCAAGGGATCCGCCGGCATTGCCACGAGATCGGCGCGGAAGCCCTCGCGAAGACTGCCCCGCGCCTTGTCGATGCGCAATAGCTCGGCGGCGTTGACGGTCATTGCCTTGAGGATGTCGGCAGGCGGAACCCCGGCTTCACGCCATACCGCGAGGTAATCGAACATCAGGTCGGCGCGGGTGCGTCCGGGCATGTCGATGACGGTGTCGCTGCCGAACGCCATGCGCACGCCGATGCGGTGGGCGCGGCGCAACCGATCGATGATCTTCGGCGCGAGAACCGCCGGCTCGGGCAGAATGCCGCCGGAAGTGCCGACGATATCCAGATGCTTGCGCGGGAAGTCCGTGCCGACCAGAAACATGCCCTTGGCCTTCATGCGTCCCAGTTGCGCGTCGGTCAGATCGAAGCCGTGCTCGATCGAGTCGACTCCGGCCTCGATGGCATTGTCCAAGGCGTCGCCGCTGTAGACGTGTACGGAGACGGGTATTCCAGCGCGGTGCGCTTCGTCGACCGCGGCACGAAACTCGTCGATCGAGTAGTGATACGGGTTGTTGTCGGCGACCAGCTTGATGACGCCGGCGCCGTAGTAGATGTTGGTGCGCACCGCCTTGCGCACTTGTTCCGGACCATCGGCGTCGATGTATTCGAACTGCCAGAACGCGCCCTGGCGCGGCGGTATGTCGCGCGATTGGCCGCCGAAGGGCGCAATGATCTTTCCCGAATCGATGATGGTGGGTCCGATGAACCAGCCCGCCTCGATCGCCCGGCGCACATCGCTCATCGCGTACTCGGCGCTGTTGCCGACATCGCGCAGCGCGGTGAAGCCCTGATTCAGGACGAGCTGCGCGTTGTGCATGCCGCGCAGACCCCGCAAGGTCGAACTCTGGTTCAAGTAGAACGACTCGAACGGCGCATTTCCCTCGAGCTCCGTCAGGGTCATGTGCGTATGCGCGTCGATGAGCCCCGGTGTCACCCATTCCTTCGACAGGTCGACGATCTCGGCGCCGGGCGGGATCTCAACCTGCGGCCCGATGCGCAGGATCTTGCCGTGCTCGACGAGGATCACCTGGTCCCTGGCACAGCTGCCGCGCGTCGGATCCACCACCGCTCCCGCCCGAATCGCGAGGACCTGCGCGAATGAGGGCGACGCGATCAGCATCAGCAAGGCGGTAGCGATTGTTTTCATTGTCGGCAGTCTCTTGATCGGACCTTGGAAGTCGACGTCGGCCTCAGAACTTGTAATTGACGTGGGCCTTGAACCACCGCGGCATGCCCGGGTAGATCTGGGCAAGACCGTTGATCGATGAATTATCGAAACCCATGACGCCGTAGTGCTTGTCGGCGAGGTTCTCGACCGAGGCACCGACCTCGAGCTTGCCGCTTTGCGGGGTGTAGTTGACGCGAAGATTCGCGATGCCGAAGCCCGTCTGCTCCACCACCGGCAAGTCGGAGAGGTTGAACCAGAAGCGCGACAGGTAATTGCCGTCCGCCTGCAAAGCCATATGGGCAGAGCCGATCGGGAACGTGTAGCGCGCCATGACATTTGCTGTCCAGCGGGGGGCATTTCCTGGAGTGTAATCTCCGACGAGGGGAACCAGGGCGCCGCTCGAGTCGGTCGTGCAGCAGCGGCCGGCAACGTTCTTCACGACTGCGTCGACATATGAGAGACCGGCGCCGAAACGCCATGCGCTGGTCGGCGCCCAATCGACTTCGGCCTCCGCGCCCTTGTGGGTCGCGTCGGCGTTGACGATCAGCTGTTCCAGGCCCAAGGTGTAGATCAGCGCCTGGTAGTCCTTATAGTTGTAGTAGTACGCGGCGGCGTTGAACCGCAGCGTGTGTTCGAGGAACTCGGACTTGAGGCCCACCTCATAGGAAGTCAGTGTTTCCGGCTTGAAGGTGAGCGTGCTCAAGTCGTTGATGGTGAACGGAAACAGCGGTGCATTGAAGCCGCCGCCTTTGACCCCGCGGTTGTAGCTCACATAGGCCAGCATGTCCTGCGATAAATGAAGGTCCAGCTGGGCTTTGCCGCTGTACAGATTGTCGGAGCGGTTCCCGACATACGGAGTCGACAGTGCGAATCCCGTGAGCGGAGTCAACGTCGTCGTCGCGCCGGTGGCGCTCTGCGGGAACGTCTCGTACGGATACCACGAGAAGTTGTAGTCCTTCTTGTCGCTGGTGAAGCGGGCGCCGACCACGACGCCAATGAGGTCGGTGGCACGGTATTCCAGTTGACCGAAAGCGGCGTACGACTTGGTGACCAGTTCGTAGGGCGCTTTGGTCGTCGGAATGCCGCCATCCGGTCCCGGCACGCCGCCCGTGGTCCAAAGGGTCGAGGCGTCTCCGTACGGCCAGGGACCGAGATTCGATCCCGCGCCAAAATAGCCATTATTAGGATTCGCGAGACTTGCAAATTCATTGGCCGTGAAAAACGCCGGGCCGCTCCAGCCTTCGTAGTACTTGCCGTCGATACGCAGACCATAAAGGCCGGCGGTCCAGTTGAGCTTGGTGTCGCCGCCGTTCAAACGCGCTTCCAGGGACTCCTGGTTCACATCGCTGCCGTTGAAGAATTGAAAGAGAGTGTAGGGCGACGCGTCGGAGTCTTCTTGGTAGCGCTTGCTCAGCTTCGAGTAATCGCCGATGACCGTCAATGTGGGCCCGCCCAGATCCTGCGTGTACTTGCCGGTGAGGCCGCGGGTCTCGAGCTTGGCGAAACCGCTGACGTTGTCGCGCGTGGTGTAGGGCCCGCTGTTGGTGAGGCCGGTGGCATTGCACCCGGCACAGCCGTAGGTTGTGTCCGTCGGTCCGACAAACACGTCCAGGCCATTGCCCAATGACTTGGTCGCCTTCTCCTCCCAGGAACCCGCGTGCACGTCTTCGCGGCTGGCACGCGCGCTCAACAGCAACTCCGACTTGCCCGGCAGTTTGAACAATAACTGGCCGCGAATCGCCCAGTCGTTACCATTCTCGGCATCGGCGGCGCCTCCGGCGGTGTTGTGAAAAAGCGGGTCGTAATGATTGCTTTCGAAGGAAAGGCGGCCGTCGATGCCGTCCGCGACCGCGCCGTTCACTGCGCCCTCGATACGCAGGAGGTTGCGTTGGCCGAACGACACGTCCACATAGCCGCCGCCCTGGTCGGTGGGCTTCCTGGTGATGAAATTAGCGAGGCCGCCCGTCGCATTGCGGCCGAACAGGGTGCCCTGAGGGCCGCGGAGCACTTCGACGCGATCGACATCGAACAATGAAAATGCAAGACCCGCCATCTGGCTGACGTAGACGTCGTCGACATAAATGGCGGCAGGGCTTTCCTGATGGTCGGCGAAATCGTTCTGCGTGACGCCGCGAATCGCAAGGCTGAACGAGGATGGACCGTTCGGTTGCGTCAGCACCACGGCAGGCATGGATTTGGTGATGTCCGTCGCGGTGACCGCGCCCAGGGAATTCAGATCGGTGCCGCTGATCGCGGACAACGAGATGCCGATGTCCTGCGAGTTCTGCTCGCGCTTCTGCGCCGTCACGACGATCTCCTCCAAGGTGCCGGAGGACGCGGTTTGTTGAGCGTTCGCCGGCAGGGCAGAGGCTATTAGAATGGCGGCTAGTGCGCCGCGCCGCGCGCGGTTAGGAATACTCTGCATTGGAATCCCCTTCGATATTTTAGTTTTGGTCGAATACCAAGCACGGCAGCGTTGAGCGCCTCGCAAGCCGCCGATGCGGCGGCACTCGCGCCCGGAGCTTCTCCCTAAACTCTCAGTGGAGCGATGAGGATAGTCAAATGGTCCCGGGCAATCAACCGGCTCCGGGCGCAATGCTGCGCCGGGCGAGAACTTGTCGGCATCAGACTAGATCTCCGGGGCATGCGGTTGCCGGTCGGACGAGCATGGGACTACAATGCCGGGGAGGCGGGCGTCGTATAATGGTAATACCCAAGCTTCCCAAGCTTGAGCCGTGGGTTCGATTCCCATCGCCCGCTCCACTCTTGGGCAACGCCAGGCCACGCAGGGCTACAAGATTGGGGTCAACACATTGATCCGATGGGAAAGTCTTGGGAATCGACGCTGACAAGGCGGCGGCCTCATGGCCTCACGTATCCGCGCATTGCCCCGAGATCCACACGTACAGTCACACGCAGCAGTTCACAAAAATGAATTGTGTGATTCCCTCGCTCACCTCGTAGCGAGAGCGATCGCATGTGGCTGGACGACCCGAAGCAGCCGGACGCCAGTGGCCGGAATCGGCGCCCGCTCTAGAAAGTCACGCGGCATGGTTTTCAAGTCGGCGTCGCTGAGCTGTCGCACGGCCAGCCGGGCTTCGAGCAGGCGGCGCGAGAGCGGTTACGTTCTATTACCTCGGTGTATCAAGCAACTCTAATTGACGGCAATGCCCAGTGTGGCGGCCAGTGCGTGAAGTCGCTTGTCCCTGGTCCACAATTGACATCCCTCAATTGATGCAGCCGCGAGCAAGTGGACGTCTACATAACCAATGCCACGACCGTACAGCTCCCGCGCCCGTATGAAGCTCAAGACTTCATCATGTTCGGCCACTGTCACCGAGCGTAGTTGTTGAAGTAGTTCAAGTGTCGCATCGCGGTTCGAGAAGTTGCCGCAAGCGAGTTCACCAACCACGAACGGATGCATTACAACGATGCTGCGACGAAGACGCTCCGCAAGTTCAGGAAGGCCCTCGCGAAAGTAGTCTATCCAGACTGACGTGTCGGCGAGAATCATGTAGCTGCCGCTGCACGCCTCCTCGGCACGGGCTCGAGCTGGGGCTGAGTGCCGCCAAGCTTGGAAAGTCGCGCGGCGCTTTCCCGCTCGATCAGCGCTTTGAGCCCTTCGCGGAGCACTGTCGAACGATCAAGGCCCCCAGTCAACTTGACTGCTTTCGCTAGTAAGTCGTCGTCCAGCGTAACTGTTGTGCGCATAGAACTCTCCAAATCAATGCATCTATAATAGCACCATATGATGCGAAAAATGAAGCAATAAGTCGGCTGATTGTGGAGAAATGGATCGAAGTCGCTTTGACTCAGTGAGCTTCAGTGCAAGTGGCCGGTCGAAGACCTACGACCAAAAGGCTCGAGCCCGGGACGTCGCCCACCGATGTATCCCTACGTAGCCTTACGTGGCCCCATATACCGCGAAAATTCACACGCCAATCACACTTGGGATTCGCCATCGCGCCAAAGCGCTTTTTTTCCAGCTTCGGAAGTACCGCCCGTGTGGGTTCGATTCCCATCGCCCGCTCCACTAACCCGACTCGATCTTCATTGGTGTGAACGTCGCGGTTCACGCCGTCACGGCCTTCTGGGCCGCCGCGAAGACGTTGCGTGCGGACGTCGTGCCTGCTACGTGCTCCGTACCCTCGACTCCGAGGTCCATCCATCCTGCATTCACGGCCTCAAACATTTTTTCGGCAGATCCGGTGTGGCCCTTCGGGATGCCGAATTGCTCGAACGCTTTCGCCGCCCGATAGCGGTGGTTCCTGTGGAGGCCTAAACCGTCGCCAGCTTGCAGTCGGGTATAACTGCGGTTATACTCTGGCCATGAAAACTGCGATTTCCATTCCGGATGCGATTTTTGAGGAGGCTGAGCGGCTCGCCAAAATCCGAGGCTGGTCCCGGAGCGAACTTTATTCAAATGCAGTGTCTGCATACGTCAATAGCGAGAGATTCTTGGGTGTTCGCGAAAAACTCGATGCCGTTTACGGACAGAATGTCGATGACTCCGCTGTGGATCCACTCATCGCCAAGGCCCAAGCACGCTCCCTGCCGAAAGAGAAGTGGTAATGCGGCGCGGAGAGATCTGGTGGGCATCTCTGGGCGAGCCTCACGGCTCGGCGCCGGGTTTCCGAAGGCCGGTACTAGTCGTTCAGTCCAACGATTTCAACGAAAGCGCGATCCGTACCTCAATCTGTGCAGCGATTACGTCGAACATGCGCCTGGCAGATGCTCCAGGCAACGTGCGTGTCACCCACCGCGTCAGCGGGCTACCCCACGACTCAGTGGTTAACGTGTCGCAGCTCATCACTTTGGATAAGCAAATGCTCACCGAGAACGTGGGTCGATTGCCTGCGCAATCACTGCGCGACGTGGAGGCGGGCATAAAGCTGGTGTTGGCGCTGTAAAAGCGGTGCGGATCGAGCTGCCTAAAAGTGGCCGGTCAGTGACCGGAGACAATTAGAACTGCCGGCGGAAACCAGGTCAGAGACCTACGCCTGAAAGGCTCGAGCCCGGGACGTCTGCTACCGATGTATTTCGCCACCCCGGGAATGAAGCGGCATCTTTTTCTGCTGCCGGTCCGCGATGATCGGCGCAATGGTGCTTGCCTGAGTATCAGACAGAGACAGCTTGTTGACCAATATCTTCACCACATCGTCCGGCGTGGGCAACGATCCGACCAGGACCTCAGGCGAGTCCCCCGATGGGAGCGCATACACCGCGCGGGGCGCAGAGGAACACAACGCCGCCAGTGCAAGGGTTGCAAAGAGGGATTTCTTCATGGGCTTCTCCAATGACATGGGTTTCTCCGGTGACGTATCTCGATCAGGGTTTGCCGCTGACTTGCAGGACGGCCATGGTGGGTTCGCCCGTGCCCGCGGTCGTATGAAACAGCGGTCCTTTTACTCGAATTTACTCGAGCGGTTGCCCTCAAGACGGGAACGCAGAGAATAGGGCGAGATATCATGAGTGGCTGGCTCCTACAGATTGACCAGTACGTACACGCTCCCGTAGGGCGCGCTCACAGAATTCGTGACTGTGGTACCAAGCGCGATTTTGACTGCAACCGCCTTGAGCAGCGGGATGGTGCCGGAGCAATGTTAGAGGGCATCCATCACGCCGGATTAGATTTCCGCGTAAATTTAAACGCATTCTGAAGCAAGTTGCCGATCGCGGAGGAAAGCACATCCAGCATCATGCCCTCGGCATCGTAGGCGCGGAGGGACAGCAGGCGCGTGCGCATGACCTCTGGGACTTCATCTACTTGGTCGTATGCATTTTCTGCACCTTCTCTCACGAATATGGCATGGGTGGACCGATACGGAGTGTTCGCTGGTTGGCAGACGTGATTGAGTAGCAGGAGTTTCTCACCGACCGAAGCGTCTCGCATTTCGATGCGGTCTGGAAAGCCCGGCCTCTTGTCGGCTATGTACCTTTTGACCCCACGGAGCGCCAGTTCCTGGTCGCTGAGACCATACAGATGCCGGAAGGGTTCAGCGGAAAGGCCAGTAATG
>Ga0307516_10005146_pt1 | contig 15778 bp, 17 predicted proteins | sample 19_EM_MG_FD_203310 | JGI IMG/M metagenome (GOLD analysis project Ga0307516, IMG submission 203310) | Populus trichocarpa ectomycorrhiza microbial communities from riparian zone in the Pacific Northwest, United States - 19_EM | ecosystem: Host-associated > Plants > Roots > Unclassified | place...
CGCTGCTGTATATAACGTCTCTCATTTCCGCCCTCATAGATAGACAAGTCCTCAAGTATTCAAGCAATCGCAAAGCACTCTTTCTCTCTCTCTCTCTCTCTCTTCCGTATCAAATCTTCTAGTTTCCAAACGACTCCCACTTCCGCAGTGCGCCCATAACTACATTGTGGTCCACAGATAATTTGAGAAAGCCAATGGAAAGAAGGAATCCATCGATCGACTGATGCCAGAGCCTTGGTGCCTGCATGAACCCATACAGCGCCTTATCCAAAGCAGGAACCAGTCCTCGGCAATTCGGACAACCATCAATGCCTTCAGGTAGCCCCGCATAGACGACCTTGCCGATTTCGGGATTGAGGAATTCAGTGACAACATCGAGATGATCGCCATTCCATGTATTTCGTGCCATAAAGCTCGACAGGTAGCGTAGGGTCGTAAGCTTCCAACCGGTGCATAGGTTTCGTCAAAGCCGATGCATTTCACTCGTTCGTACCCTTTGACAACGAGTCTGGCCTTGTATCTGAGCATCCCATCGGGATAATGCTTCGTCTTACAACCCCATTTGCAGCCAATCGGCTTGCTTTCGGTATGGTTGACGAGTGTAAAGGCATTTGATCTCCATAAGAGACACATATCCTTCTTGCATGGCAGCCTTCTAATGCTTGCATAGAGGGCTGCTAAGTGCCTCACGATCCTGCTCTGTGTCCAGTGGACCCGTGTCCGGTGTATCCGAGACCGCCATGTCTGGTGGACCCCAAACTGGCAAAATAGACCGTGGATTTGAGAGCGGCACACCCGCCACCAAAGGCATGAAGCTCCGTGGGGTGCTAGCTCCTCGCAACACGTCTTTCTTGATTGGGGCGTTGACCGGTGCGTAAATCTGTAATACGATTGACGGTTTGTGACCTTTACGTACATTTGTACGGCGTACGACTACAGTACGACTCGGTTCAGGATCGGTGACTACCTCGTCAGGCGTCTGATAATCCGCCCCTCTCAGCGGTTGGCTGTACGGCATGTCCGGGCACGACTTGACCGGTTTGTGTTGGAAGCGCTTCTCGCCGCATAGCGTACGGTGCTGCACTGGCTAGAGTTGAGCGGGCGCCGGCGGAGCGAGCGGGGTAAGCGATTCAATAGGGACTAGCGTGGAAGTAGCGAGATACTCTGTCTTGTCTTTTCTCTTTCTCTTCTTCTTCTCTCTTCTTCAATACACTCAATAATAATAAGAAGTTGTCACGTCTTTCTCATCGATCCTTTCTCGCTCGTGATCAACTCTCTCTCTACAATCTTCTCTCTGTTGCTCGTGATCTACTTCGTCGTTCCTAAAACTCTCTATCTCTCTCAAGCTTCATCTCAAGATTGTACGGACGGCCATAACCATTTTATTAGTTTGTGCGGGTGCGACTTGTCCGGTTTGTCCGAGTGGGACTTGCCTGGATTGTCCGCAATGATAGCAGATTACTTCAAAGTTCATTGCCATCGCCGGCATATCGAGCACGTTTATGTGATCTCTGATGTTGTTGCTGGATGATCCCTTTGACGCTTCCAGCAGTCTTGGGTGGTATGGTTGTCCATTCTGCGGTATGTGCAGTTTCGATTCTTCGTTCCCTTCCCTCCTCGTCCACCTTTGCCACCACACCCTCCTCTTCCGCCTCGCTCACCACGTCTTCTATATCCTCCACGACCTCCGCGACCCTGTGCATATAGGTCTGTAGCGGGTTTGGGTCGACAACTGCATCGCTCCTTTCTTCTGCCTTAAGCTCCTCTTCGGCTCCCTTAGGTCCCGCTTCGAGGGCTTCAATCGCCGCTTCGGGCGCCCATCCGAGGACCGCAACGATCGGCCCCAACTCCGGTGGGCAAGTCGGGTATATGTGCCCTAGGAGGTTTTATTCGGATATCTCCTGCTAGGTAGGTACCTTGAAGTTCGGCATGACAGGCTTGAAGTCGTGCGATGTGAATGCTCATTGCTTCGTCCTTTTCAGGGTGAGCGCGTTAATCTTCGTAGCGATTGCGACATGACCGAGGAACGATGAGGTAGCGTCAATTTTCTTTGCAAGATACCCCACACGGCAGCCGGACCGGTTCCGCTGCGAACGCAGATGGCAACCGCTTGCGTACACAGAATCTGATCGCAGTGGTGGCAAGTGCTCGGCGCTTCGCGTAATCGGTGATGATGGTTCTACCAGTTGCTGTATTGCTGGCAGGCGGTTCGGGTTCTTCGCCTTGTACGACCAGGAGGGCATTCATGACGCTGGGGATCTTTTTTTATTTATTTATTCATTACTCGCATGCGACCTATCTAGATCATGGCGAGGATATGTACAGTCCGTTTCCTGTCCGCTGTCCGCGCAGTGGCGGCTCGTTGCAAGCACCCCTTTTGCCCTCCCAGGCCTGTCCCGAGAACGTGTGGTGCGCACCAAATGACGCTGAGGATCGCGGAAATGTTGCCCTTACATTCGATGTAGTTGGTGTCATGTAGCTTCCTGATGGTTCCATACTTCGACGTATAGTAGGTCTTCGACGACTGGTCGCTGTTGGAAGACATTCTTGGTGACGTTGCGAAATGCGAAAATGCGGGTAGATGTGAAATGCGGGGTAGGTAAATCGGCGATAACGAGAATGAAGTTTTTTCGACCGAAAGTGAGGACGATTATTGATGGATTAAACGGAGATATAGGCGATAGGAATATACGTAGTGCTGAACCGGGCTCATAACCTGTCAAGATTATTGTGGAGGTTTTGATGGAACGAAGAAGTCTTGTGTATATTGTATTGTCTTGAAGAAGAAAGGCTGGAGAAGTGAAAAGTATGAATAGATATCTATTTTTTTGTTCAATCATTACTCGTATGCGACCTATCTAGATCATGGCGAGATTATGTGCAGCCCATTTCCTGTCCGTGGTCCGCGCGGTGACGGCACATTGCAAGCTCCCCTTTGCCCTCCGCCCAGGCCTGTCCCAAAACGTAGGAGCGCACTAAGAAAACCACAAAACAAAGGACAAAAGAAAGGGAAACAAAGGAAGAAGTGACCGCCCCCCTCTAGCTACTACTCTTCCGCGGACGCCATGAAGTCAGGCGTGGGCAGGAATAATGGTGAACTCCCCCCGGCGCCCGGCTCCTCCGCCCCCGCCCCCGCACCTGCCCCTCCTCCCACTCCGGCACCTCCGCCTCAGACACCTCGCTCACTGTGTCCTCCTCCTCGGCCGGTACTCTCCTTCCCACATCCGTAGAAGTAAGGAAGTCCAGCACCGCCCGGCTGCACCTCTCATCCGCTTGGAGGTCCGAGATCTTCCACCAGTCCTTCCACCTCCCAGTCTCCTTCCGCGCCTCCGCCCACAAGTTCTTCTACTAGGCCTTCCACTCCGGGCACACATTGAAGAGGTGCTCCCGAGTCTGGTTCGGGTACCGGCACCACCAAACATCGCGGGTTGGCCGATTCTTCGTCCAATTTAGGTACTGCCCGGTCAGGCAGTGCCCCGTTCTGATCTGGTAGAACCGCGAGGCTATCCTCTTGGCGCTCCCAGCTACCGTGCCGTCCGGCCTCTGGCTTTTCGACATCCGGTACTATGTCTTGGAGGCCCGGCCTCCAGCCCATTGACGCGCCTCCGCCCACTTCTTCTCCGAGATCTCCCGCTTGAGTTTGGCGAGGGATCGTAGGAGGAGCATCGTCCGCACTTCTGTTCGATCGGAGTATTTCAGCCATTTCACCCCGTACGCCGGGAGTCAGGCGTCAGAGTGGGAGCTCCGGGAGCGGGAGGAGGAGCAGGAGGCCGAAGCGGATGAGCTGGGTGCTGCGGGACTCGGGGGGATCGGGTGCCGGGGAGGAACTGCCGCTGTTCCTGTCCACGCCTTCCTTCACGGCATCGGCAGGTGAGGAGTAAAGGATGGTCGCTTCTCCTTGTTACTTTCCTTTGTGGTTTCCTTGGTGCGCACCTTATCTTCTTGGGACAGGCCGGGGCAGAGGGCGAAGGGGAGCTTGCAACGTGCCGCCACCGCGCGGACTGCAGACAGGAAAACTGGGGAAAATGTACACCGCCATATCTATATAGGTCGCATGCGAGTATGAATAAACAAAAAAAAATGTGGCAGTCGAACCCCCCAAACACTAACAAGCTAGATATGATTACGCGCTCATTTGTAGATATGTACCTACATCCTAACCCCATCATCGATGCCCCATAACTCCAGCATATTTCATACATTGCGCTCGATTCACGATTTCTAGGCGTTGAGGCATTGAGTGCTCATGAACCAAATAATATAGGCTTCTAAAAATCAAGTAAAACTTCTGATCTTGTGTCCTCCCCCAACACAAGGTCATTCAACCCCTCCAGCGTCATGACTCCATCTCGCTTTCACCTCCGGATTTTTTTTGTAGAAGTTTCTGTCTATCTATCGAGGGCTGACAGTTGCTGTTGGATCACTCCGAGGAGTGTTTGGGCCAAATCGCTAACACTTGCACCGTCTGTGGAAATCCGGCCTTCTGTAGAATATCGCGGTGCCAAAAAAAAGCTTTCTCCTCCGCCTCGAGGGTAGCAGCCGGCGCGAATTCCCATAGTCCGCCGCTGATCGTCTTCCTAGAGTGCGATGATATGTTGACCGCTTCATCACAGCAGCGAGAGCGGCATGCTCCCTCGAGCCTCGAGGTTACGAGGCCGTTCGGTACATCGCTAAACCATCTTGAAATTGAACGAATTCGGGTATATTTCTACCGTTGACCTGTGGGTTCGCAACCGTATCGTTGTTGGCAATCTGCACTTGGCCCGGCAAAAACCCACTGTCGACAGGAATCTGTAACCTGATCTCCACAGGCAGCCCGCCAGTAATAATCTCGTCGTCGCCAGCAATCTCCTCGCTGACAACCCGCGTAAAATCCCGTCATCGCTTGCAGCCCGTAAAACCTCGTTAATATTCGCCATTTGCTGAACACTCTCGTCGCCGGGCTCTCACCACTGCAGGGATGGATCATAACTACTGGCAGTCCCAATATCTACTGACCTGAAGCTCCCCTGACAAAAAAATCCACGAAAAAAAGAGAAAAAAGAAGAAAAAGGCAACTACTCATGCTACTAGCGTCTGGAGGCTCCACTACCATACGGGTTCGACTACCATTCATGCACTCTATACCATATTATCTCGGATAAGAGTCCTCTTTTGACGGTGGTTAGCGCCCGCTTGGCGCTCTTGGCAGTCTTGACGCGTTAGCAGCGCGCTTGGCGCTTTGTCAATATCAGATTCACCAGCACAAAAATACCCGTGATATTGTCTGGTACATGCGGCCTCAGGCCTCATCTCTCCAACAGAATTCCGCACCACCATCGTCTTCAGTATCTTTGATACTAACAACTCTGCAACCACATACTGCCATGTACTCCATCCAACCTCTTACTTCCTCTAAAACAACACGGAATTTTCCCTTGCCTGCGGGCTCTGGGCCTGCGTCTGTAGAGTCAACCGAGCCCCCCGTTAATGCGGCCGCTGAAAGGTCCCCAGTGGCGACCGCACGCCCGCCAAGACTGCGGAGAGCAGCCGTAAACACTCGTTTCTTGTCGGCGGGATTTGTAGCCGGAGGCGGAATCTTGCGCAAGGGGGTGCGGTCGCCTGTCTCCTTGAGGCGGGCCTCGATTTGGGCTTACAGGGCGATAGAGGTGGATGGGAAACCGGCTCGATGTTGTCGTCGTCTCCTCTGCGGCATTGTCAGTAGATTCTTGAAGCGACGGCGCAAGAATGAGAGCTACGAATTTCGATACAATTGTGTCAAGTGTGGTTGGCATTATGAAATCGACTCCGAAGTTCCTGCTGACTTAATCTTTGTGGGGCGTTTTTTCACGATGCTGCTCAATTCTGTCATTCCCACGAACTTCAACCTTGTATATCTTGTAGGGGTACTGAGGATCTAGCTACACATATCTTTCCCCCTGCTGGGTAACTCACGCGTTTGGTGACTCTGTAAGCTACTGAATCTCTCAAGGTTACTCAGGCCAGCTCACGGCTATGTTGGCTGATGCTATAAGGTCGCCGACTTACTGCAGACCGTCACTACACAGCACCATGCGCTAACCTCGCTGTTACCAGCGGTTTGCAGCTGTCATTGCGGTAGCTGGGCGTAGCTATTCGGCCGGAACATACGTTGAGACTCAGCGTTTAGTCACCTAGAAGTCACATGTTATGACTTCGAAATACATCACACCAGACACATAGCGGTATTCCCCGCTGTTTGCCTCAGAGTCACCAGAGGAAAAACACCCTGCCGTGCCTGCCATCCGATCCGTTTCGGGATCATACAGGCTGGCGTTGTGTAACCCCTCCACCAAGTTCTCATCCGGACTCTGCTTCTTCTCTCTCCAACTCAACATACCCCACTACATAGCATACCATTTCACCAAGCTCTCATCCAGGCCCTACTCGCAACTCTAGTCATTCTCCAAAAACATTCCCACACCGCAAACACATCACAATGCTCCGCCGTGAACATCCCCACCGCAGTGGCCGATCCCGCTCGCGCTCGCCCCTCCCGGAAGCGAGTAATGCACCTAGCAGCAGAGTAAGGCCGCGCTACGGTGCCAGCGACCCAACTGACATGGAGCTGCCGAGTCGCCACACCAACACTCTTGCCGCTACTATTCAGGGCGAGGATGCCGACTCCGACGAGATCATCATGGCAGTCGATCGGCGTGGATGGAAAATGGGGTGCGCATACTACACGGCCGCCGAGTCGAAGTTGTGCTTCTTTGATGATGTGGAACAGTCAACCGAACTGTCAACCACGGATTACTTTGATGCTTGTGAGTTTCTTCCTCCGGATGTCGCGCAGAGTAACGGTGACCGCTGATGACGGCGATGTCGGTGAAAGTGAGATTCCAAGTCGGCCCCACTATTCTCATCGTGTCATCCCAAATGGACAACATTGAGAGCGCCACTTATGAAGATGACGAAGGAGATAGGCCGTACCAGAAACTCATGCGTGTAGGTAGTCAGTTCACCTACGATCATGGAAGAAGAAAGTTGATTGCTCTACGCTTCGGCGAGGAGGGTGGGCCCGAGATAATAGCTCCCGCAGACCTGCAAGTTGTTTCTTCGCAGGGAGTGTCTGGGGAGAAGCTACTGAAGATAGCGTCTTGGACCGATATGAACTGTAAGGTCAGTGTTGGGTGCGCCGGTGCCATCGTGGCCTATTTGCAGGAGAGGAAGATCTATAAAGAGGGCGGCTCCAAAGAAGGAGTGCAGTTTCAGTGCATCGAGATGATCTCGTTGAAGGATGTAATGTAGGTCTCAATGTGGGTCCTAGAGTGAGTCGGGGAGCTTTATTCACAATGTTTACAGGTTTGTGAACTCGGATACGATACGCAGTCTGCAGATATTCGAGAATGAGTCCCACCCAAACATGCCCATGCAGGGCAAGGGAGACCGGAGAGAGCCACTTTCATTGTTCGGTATGTGGTCCCGGGCCAGACGAGGTCACGAGGGCCGATCGCCGCTAAAAGCTGGTAGGAATTATCAACCACACGCGCTCACCTATGGGATACAAGTTGCTGAAGCAATGGTTCCTCCGCCCCTCCCTGTCTATCGACACGATCGAAGAACGACAGGCTGGCGTGGCGGTCCTCATGCATGATGAGAATTCCGACGCCCTCAAAGAGCTTGGGAAGAGTCTGGAGAGGGTTGAAAATATCCCAAAGATCCTTAGGCGGTTGAAGATGGGTAAGGGCAGCGGCTGGAGAGCCAGTGAATACGCGCTGCACGCGTTTATGGCTGAAGCAATCAATATCGGCTTCATCGTTCAGAATATGCGGGGATGGCAGAGATCTCCGATGTTCACCAAGGTTCGTCTGTTGTCAAACACCCCCATTGTCACTTCCTTACAGGTCTCTAGATCGTGGAAACCTTCGATGTCTCCAGCCTCCAAGGATTACTCCAGGAAGTCACCAGAGTTGTCAACTTCAACGCGTCTGCTACTGCCGGCCGTGTCTCGGCGCCCCTCTCCGACCGGTCACCACTGCCTCCCCCCCACCACCACCACCACCACCACCACCACCACCACCACCACCACCAGCACCACCACCACCACCAGCACCACCAGCACCACCAGCACCACCACCACCACCGCGCGGTTGTGAATTTCGGCGTCGACTGCGATTTGGACGCCCTGAAAAAAAAGTCTGCTGTTTTGCCAGAGACTCTACCTTTAATAGCCAGTGTCCTATCAGGTTCCGTGGGAACCCCAATGGATATGCGACAGAGAATAACTGTCGTGCATCATCATTCTCACGGTTATTTGCTATCGGTGCCGGTTGAGCTCAAGAGGTTTTTCCGGCATCCGGAATTCAGTTGCAAGTTCAGTGGTGTAGACGGGGCTATATATTATAGCCATCACACTTTGGAGGAGTTTACCTCGAATTGCGCGGATGTCGACCGCCGGATAGTCGGTATGTTGTTTCCGCCCTTGGGTCCATATACAAAACGCCGCTGATATGTTAGACCTTGAAATCAAGATCATTCACAAACTCCGGGTGCGCATTCTGAAGCACGAAAACTTGCTGATTGCAAGTGCAAGAGTGTGTGCCGAGCTTGATTGGTATGGCCACCCAAACCCCCTCAGATGTGCAGACAGCATTGACGAATAGCAGTCTCATGTCCTTTGCCGAAAGCGCCATCAAGAACCGGTACAGCAGCCCGAAAATGACCGAAAAAAACATCCTTGACATAAAGCGGGGACGAAATCCCTTGCAAGAGCTGTGCATCGACACATTTGTTCCGAACGGTTGCCGTCTCACTGGCGGAAGCAATGCTGTGGGGGCCGGCAGCGAAGCCGGCGGGCAATCGGAGAAGTTTGCGAGCATTGTTCTTCTGACTGGACCAGACCACTCCGGGAAAACCGTTTATGTGAAGCAGGTTGCGCTCATCACCTACATGGCGCACCTCGGTAGTTTCGTTCCCGCCGAGAGTGCCGTCATCGGTATCACGGATAAGATTATCACGTGTCTCCAAACGAAGGAGAGTGCCTTTATGGTATTTTTATCCAATCCCCCTGTGTTGGAAGTCTCTAATTAGAATAGTATGGAAGCCTCTTCATTACAGACCTCCTGCAGATCGCGGTCGCCCTGCGCCTCGCCACTCGTCGGTCCTTGATTGCCATTGAGGGATTCGGCAAGGGGATGGTCCAGGCCACTGGCGCAGGTTTGGCGTTCGCCCTCTTCGATCATCTCGCCGATCTTCCGGACGCACAGCGCCCGAAGGTCGTCGGTTCAACCCAACACCCCGAGCTCTTCGGAGTGGGCCTTCTGGGCGCCCACCCCCGCGTCTGGCTAGGCCGGATGGGCGTCGGAGTCGCTGCCGGCGACGAGACGAGCCGGGTGGGGAGCCCCCACAAGCTGGCGGACGCGAGGGCCCGGGAATTCCGGGCTACCGTGGATACGGAGATGGACGGCTTCGACAACGGCGTTCTCAGGTACGCCAAGAATGCCATCGATCTGGCAGTCCGCGGTGAGGAACTGGAAGTGGCCTACACGGCCACCCTTCTCGAGGAACAGACCGGAGAGACTGAAGAGGGTAATGCGTATTGAGGGGGCGGTGGGGCGGTGGGGTTTACGGAAGAGTTCCGTGACTCGGAGGCCGATAACCAGGAGGGGGTGGAATGAGTGCCAGACAGACTGGAGAGAGTGATGTAAGCGGGCTTTATGGATGCCTGAGGATATATGAGATGCGGATAACGGGAACTAGTTTTTAGCCCATACCTATATTTAGTGTGCAGAGGAGGAAGCGAACCCATTAAGGTACTACATATCATACAGCCTGTCATACTATTACCGTAGCTACACGCCATGGATGGCGAGACAAATAAGCCTAGAGAGTGCATGGGGAATAGGTTGCGGCAGTCACCCGTTGACCGAGCAGTCTAGCTCCGGTCCGCAAGCCGTCACTAGGTAGTGGGGTGTCGTGCGTATGTACATTGCCATGATCTCCATAGCTCGCATGCGGGAAGTCACAAACCAGACAAAAGGAGCGCCAATGCGTTGGCCGCTAGTGTTGCAGGCTCGCCATCTGCAGCGCGCGCTTCTTCCGGGGTGGGGGAGTCTCTAGCGCCGGTGAGTGGGCGGGATTCCTCTCTTACATATGTTACGCAAGACCATCTACGGCGGATGTGGCTCAGGGGTGACCACTCCTTTTGTCATTTTCCCACAATCCAGTCGGATACACGGCCATAGAATACCGCTGACGACGAGGTGACTCAAGTGACGAGCCTCTACAAGCTGATAGACGGAAGGACATTAGGATCCCCCACCACCATGGGTGCCGCGATGAGTGGTGTCGATAGGGCTGTTATCGATCGCGCCAAACGAGATCGTCCGGCGGGCGGCCCGGGGAGGGGATTTGACGGCAACATGTGCGGCTATCGGTGAGGAAGGGGCCGCGGAGCTGGAAGAGGCGCAGGCGACAGTAGTGAGGTTCCTGAGCGAGCCCTGCGGCGTGGAGTAGGAAGCCGAGAAGGAGTGGACGGAAAACGTTCGAGAGACCGGAGGGGTGTTGCGGGGCACCCACTAGCACTCGGTTTTTTCTTCCGGCAATGTGGAGCCACTGGCGCGGTGCCGTCGGTCCTAGCGTCCGTCCTTCTCCTGAGTCCTGCCCCCCCCCCCCCCTCATCTGTCGTTAGTTCTTTTCCTTTTTCTTTAGCTCTGCTGCCGATAGTTGGGAAGATAATACAACCTCTCTTTCCTCGGTTTTCTTCCTTTTTCCTCCAGCTTTCCTTAGGTCAGTGGTACATCTCGTCCTGCTCTGGTGAGTGCGAGGAGAGCAGCCTGGACCTCCTCCCTTTTCCCCTCTCTTTCCTCCCCTCCCTTCGTCCCCGCGGCCTAGGGACGACCAGAATAGAACCGCCTCCCCCCACCTCGTAAAAGGGGTGTTACGAGCTGGCTTCACGGATGCTCAGGGACACATATATGAGATGCGAATAAAGGGAACCAGTTTATTGCTGCGGGAGATACAAGAGGAGAAACTGACACGCATGTGTGGGCCGCCACCGGCACTAGTCATCCGCACAACAATAGACATAATGCCAACACTGCCGTCGGCAATGAGGTCCCGGGTCTTGCACCGCCTCTTCCCCTCCTGATTCTTTCCACGCCTCAGTCAGCAAGATCATCTGTGGGGCCGTCTACTCGGGAAACTCCTTGAAGAGATGATCGAGCGTCCGCATCCTACACGAGCACCTCCAGCACTGAGCGGTGGGTCGGCTCTTCGTCCAGTTTAGGTAGGAAGCCAGTCCAAAATACCACACAAAAAATATATCCCCACATGAGTCATCCACTCAATAACGCCCACCGATAAGGGACCCGCTGCCCAACGATCTTGAGGGGTTCGGTTCGTATTCGCGTCGCCCGACGGCTTGCGCACTCGGTGACTTGCCCAGAGATCCGCGAGACAGGTCGCTCACGGCTTCCCGGCTGCGTTCCACTTGACGGATTGTTCGTGGTTCCGCGGCGACGGCTGCCTCGATGAATCATTTGCACGCTCGGCGGCGAGTTGCCCGACACTCACCGGCAGGTTGCGCGACGGATCGCTCGAGCCGCCCGCGGATCGTTCAGCGCGTGCCCGGCGGCTGCCCGATTGCTTTGCGCGTATCACTTCGGCGGCTCGTTCGACGGTTGACCGCTCATACATTATCTATTCGGCGCGGCAACTGCTCCACGGGAAAGATAAGGCAAGGAATACGCTCACGTACACCGGTGAAAGCGGAGTCCGACGAAGCCCAGAGCTGACTGGCCCTGGCCGGTGCTCGCGGTAAGTTGGGTGGCAGACCACGTAATTCCCTCAGCTCGGAGACTAGGTACATACTTACATATATACGTAGCCCCACGTCGAGCGGTCTCGGTGGGCGGAAGGGAAAGACGATGAGGCAGTGGCATCCAAACTGGCGGAGGCGGCGACAGCTTCTATCCAATGGGCGGGGGCTAATGGAGTGGCCTTCGACCATGGAAAGACAGAGGCAGCGATCTTCTGGAAGAAACGGAAGGCGTCAAAGGCAGTGGTTAGGGTGGGAGACAATGATGTCCCCTTCAACAAACAGGCGACAAGGTGGCTTGGGGTGTGGCTGGACTCACACCTAAAGCTCCGAGCCCACCAGGCGGTCCGGATGAAGGAGGGCAGGAAGGCAATGACCCGGCTGCGGCGGCTGACAGGGCAGATGGGGCTATCGCCGGCAAGCTGCCGGAAGGTGATGTCTGCGTGTGTGCAGTCAACAGCGATGTTCGGTGCGGAACTCTGGTGGAAAGGGAAGGATGGAGGCACAGCAGGGCTGGCAGATGAGCTTCAGGTGTTGGTCAACCAGGAGGCACGAGCGACTACTGGCTGCTTCCGAACGACGAACCAAGGAGCATTGGCAATGGAGGCAGGACTCAGGCCAGCGGTGGCACAGCTAGACAACAGACAGCGGCACTTCGCATTACGCCTCTTGAGCCTGCCAGAGGGCGAGAGGGCCAAGAAGATAGTGGGTAGTGACACCGCGATTGGCAAGCGACTAGCGGCCGCGCTGAACTACACATGGACGGCGACGGAAGAGGTAGCTCTGCCGGAGGTCATGGAGCAATTCGACGCGGCGCTAGTCGAGGAGGAACGGGAGGAAGCAAAGAAGGAGGCGGAGACGGAGAGGCCAGGGTTCGTCATGTTCACCGATGGATCCCGACTGGAGAACGGAGCCACTGGATACGCAGTCACATGGAAGAATGGCCAATCCTGGGAAGGTATCAAGACCCATATGGGCTACAACCAGGAGGCCTTTGATGCGGAGTGCGCAGCGCTGGCACGGGCACTCGAAACTGCAGCGAAAAGCGACCCGCCCCCAGATCATGTCACCATATTCACTGATGCCCAGGCAGCAATCCGGAGGATGGCGACCGACGAGCCTGGACCAGGACAGAAGTACGCACTGGAGGCAAGGGAACACATCGCTGCGCTCCAAAGGAAAGCACCCAGCAGCATCATCGAGGTCCGGTGGTGCCCGGCACACGAGGGGGTGGAGGGGAATGAGAAGGCCGATGAGTGGGCCAAGCTTGCGGCGGATGAGCCCGACACCCCGGGGGTGGAATGGCTGGATGGGGCGCGCTCATTGCCGCTCCCGAGATCCCTCGCCAACATTAGACGGGAGATCTCAGAGAAGAAGTGGGTGGAGGCGCGCCAATGGGCGGGGGGTCGAACCTCCAAGAAGAAGTACCGACTGCCTAAGAGCCAGCGACCTGATAGCATAGTAGCGAGAAGCACCAAGAGGCTTGCCTCGCAGTTCTACCAGCTCAGGACGGGGCACTGCCTAACCGGGCAGTATCTCAACTGGACGAAGCGCCACCCCACACCGCAATGCTGGTGGTGTCCGGCCCGAATGCAGACCCGGGACCACCTCTTCAAGGAGTGCCCCAAGTGGAAGCCGCAACAGAAGATCCTGTGGGCTGAGGTGAAGAAGGAAATCGGGAGATGGAAGGATCGGTGGAAGGTACGGGATCTATTGGCCGATGGGAGGTGCAGCCGGGCGGTGCTGGACTTCCTCTCGACCTCGGACGTGGGCAGGCGGGCGCCAGAGGTGGAGGAGGATGACGCGGTGAGCGCGGTATCGGAGCTGGAGCTGCGGGAGTGGCTGGCGGAGCAGGAAGCGGGGGCTGAGGAGTCGGGCGCCGGTGGGACACCACCGTTCCTCCCCACACCCGACTCCATGGCGGCCGCAGAAACGGAGTAAGCGGCGCGCGGGGTTCTCTTTTCCTTTGGTCTTTCCTTGGTCTCTCTCGCTCGCTCTTCTTTCTTTTTGTCATTTTACATGTTCTGGGGACAGGCCTGGGCGGAGGGCAAAGGGGTGCTTGCAACGTGCCGCCACTGCGCGGACAGCGGACAGGAACCGGACTGTACATATCCTCGCCATGATCTCCATAGGTCGCACGCGAGTAATGAATAAACAAAAAAAAAAAAAACGTCGAGCGGTCTCACAGATAGCTTCCTTGGCGTACCAGCTTCCGGTGGCCTCATCGCCGCAGCGTACCCCCTCCACGTTTGCCTACCCCGCCAACGGTTGGCCTCTCACACGCCGGTTTGGCCGCAGCCCAAGCTCTTAACTCCGTACTTTATCTCCCGCCTAGATTTCCGGGCTCCTTACTGATGAGACGGAAAGGTGGGAACGAAATGGGATGGAGAGAGAGAAGAATGAATGACTGACTATCGATCTATGGGAGCGGAAAAGAGAGGTATTACATACACTGGCCATCTGGCCTAGACGGCAGCGTCATCGGCTTCGCTGCCTCGTCATTGTCCATGATGTCCCGTCATCGCCTCCGATATCTGTGGCGCCGGTTTAGATAACCGCAAGAAAAACATCCTTTCCCAACCGAATCCAGAACATCAACGAAACCCAGTAACTGAATCCAGAATACATCAAACCTAATCCTACAGAATCCAGACCACATCAACGAAGCCCAATGGTTCCGAGGCCACGTACACCCAACACCCAACACATGCATCAACACTTACGTATTCTTCCGTCTCCTTTCCGATCGCTCGTCGTCTCGCTGGGGACTCGCGTGTGGCCGGTCATTCGATAGGCGTGCGACGTATTACCCATATCGGTGGGGGACGCTAGTTGGCCTGATGACTTGGTGGACCGGTCGGATGTCCGTTGATAGTTCGTTGGTTCTCCCTTTGCGACGACTGCTCGTAGCGAGTCGCCATGTAAGTGCCCGGCTCAACGTAGTCGTTCGGGTGATTACCCCGCGTCGCAGCGATGCGTTATCAGCGTATCAGATGATCTCTCGGTCGGCACCGATTTGCACGTATCCTCCTGCGAGTGGTCGGAGCAAGCGGCTATTAAATCTTTCGACAGCTCCCAGAGTCGTAGAAAACAAACCCTCGACCGTACTGCCAACCCTTCTCGGCCGCAACGGCATCACAAACTTTTCCCGACTGCCCCCGTAGTTTTCCTTTCCCCCCCACTCATCCATTACTCGCATACGACCTATCTAGATCATGGCGAGATCATGTACAGTCCGTTTCCTGTCCGCTGTCCGCACAGTGGCGGCACGTTGCAAGCCTGTCCCAAGAAGATGTGATGCGCCCAAGGAAATCACAAAGGAAAGAAGCCGAAAGAGAGAAGAAAGCGCAGCCCTCCCACGGCCCCCCGGCATTCTGTACTTCGTTTTGCAGGTCCAGCCTCCAGCCCACTGGCGCGCCTCCACCCACTTCTCGGAGATCTCCCGCTTGAGGTGTGCGAGTGATCGTGGGAGAGGCATTGTACAAGCCTGGCTCCGATCCAGGTAGCTCAGTCATTCCACCCCGCGAGCGTTTGGCTCCTCCGCTGCAATCTTCGCCCGCTCGTCGGCTTCTCCGTTGCCAGCGACCTCCTTGTAAGCGAGTGTTCCCGTAGTGGCGCTGGAACTTTGCTGAACACGAGGCGGTACTTGATCCGGGGGCTACCTAGCGTCACAGGATCGGCTTGAAGTCAAGCCTCCGCTTCAGAAATGCGTAATCGGCATCCTCGTCCCGCGGCATATGCACTATCGTAGGTGTTAGCTACCTAGGTAACAAGTGGGGGATGCGATCACGCCCATCGCACACGGATTCCACGCGTCCGCATGTCACCGTCGTACGCTCTCTTGCGCTGGCAAAGCCCAACGTTCATCGCCATAATCGGGTAGCAATGGTGGACGCGAGTGATATCATAGCCCCACGATCGGCAACCCCCCCGGTGAAACCTTCCAACGAACAGCCGGAGTCCGCTGGTTGGGGGGGGGGGGGGGGGGGGGGGCCGACC
>Ga0307516_10005148_pt1 | contig 15777 bp, 18 predicted proteins | sample 19_EM_MG_FD_203310 | JGI IMG/M metagenome (GOLD analysis project Ga0307516, IMG submission 203310) | Populus trichocarpa ectomycorrhiza microbial communities from riparian zone in the Pacific Northwest, United States - 19_EM | ecosystem: Host-associated > Plants > Roots > Unclassified | place...
GATACGGGGGAGCAAGGAAGGAGTTGTCTAAACGAAGCTGATGTTGGTGAATGACCCATGATCAAGAACGAGCGCCGATCCCATGATGAAACACCCACCTGACCTGCATTTCCCCGGGTTCGTAAGTTGAAACCGTAGACCGGGTGATACAGGTGTCTTCATGATTTCGCGTCGGACAGATTGAATGGCAATAAAAGGTTTTGGATGTTCCGAGCGCCGCGGCACGTTGCAAGATGATGTCTATTGGCCAAGGCAGGCCCCCAAATAACATCTGAAATTCCCGATGTCAGCACAAAACCACAACGTCCCAGAACAGATGTGCCAGTATAAAGATCTCTCCAGATAGCACCGAACTCGATGACTACTTTCACAGACATTTGCGATGCCTCGCCCGAGTAACAAGCTCCATTATGTTCGTATCGTCAAGCCTGAGCTCAGCCTTCCTTAGTCAGCATTGGCCCAAGCAGGGACGGCATTGCGATCGGCAATCATCAACCCATGATAATAGGACCTCGAATCATCAGCGTGCTCAGACCCGGAGAGGTTGAACTGGGCCATGGTAAATTTCATTGTCCTTACGGCGCAGCTTTATGTGGTGAGGGAAACTGAGGCTCCAGCACGATGGGAGGGTGTTGTCGGCGCAGCACACGGCCGCGGCGGCATTTGCGGAGTGCTGGAATGCGAATGCGGGGGGTGAGGTCATGCGAGATTGAAGCTGAGATTGAAGGGGACGGAAGAGAGGACGGAGGATTTGTATGTGGCGACATATAATCGGGTGGTATTACATCGTGCTATCGTTCCTTGGTGTAAAGACAAGGGGTGTGGCGGTGAGCATGGATTATAATGTCTGTTGAGTTTCATGAGTGCGGAGACGAAAATGAGCGGGAATGGTGGGATACTTACTTGCCGCGCCTTCTTTCGATCAAGTTTGGGCGAGCAGTGAAGCATCGTTGTGCGGATTCAGAGAACGTTCCCAGAGCGGGCGAGAAGGCCATGATGACGCGTTCAAACTTCAAACAGTGCTCGGGCATCTAAACAAAGAAAGTGAATGAAATGTGACACGCCAAAAAAGACAGAGTCGATAAATATGAACCAGAAGCCTCATACACTTCCCAGCCTGACGACCCTCTCTTGCCCTCCCAAACACCACTCTAGACGCCTTGACACCCTCCATCCTCCTCCCAAAGTGAATATACGCTATATATGCCGATCCATACTCGGTCTTACGATCAGTGGGTTCCGTCGGCTCCGCCTTATGTTCCAAAGACGACGACGAGTTGAAGGACATGTTCGTGGATTGTATGCCAGCGTGGTACCGCTGCCATTCCCAAAAGCATCTGTGAAGCGTTCTGCCCTGATTGAACAGCAGTAGGGGGGAAGGCGGCGGCGAGGCGCCTGAGTTGGACTTGAAGGGTCGTGAGGGGCTTGTCGAACGTGGCGTGGATGTATCCGTACTCTTTTTGAGTTCTCGGGCTTCTGCGTATGCGAATGTGAGGAAGCTGTGTGTAGCAGAAGGGAATAAGATGATGAGGAGGTGTGCAGAAAGAGAGACGGACATGGATAGGTTGGCTTCCATGCCTGCGCGGAGGCTGGACATGGCTTTGTCGGGCTTCCCAACCCTATTTAATCCTATTTTTTCCATGTATGAGCCATGAACCTGTGATTAACGGGGTAAGGGGGAAGATAGAAACAGGGAGATGTGAAAAACTTGCCAAATTTCTGGGTAATATCGCATGCGAATAACAGCCTTTCGATACAACCCGTGAATCACCGCGATGAGGACCGGTTTCTCTCTTTCCTCAATCTCAGGCGGGTTCCCCTCCTCTCACCCTACGTACATCTTCCATTCACTTACGAGACCATCCTCGCCGGCGTTGAGCGTTGTGAGTGATGGGAGGGTAGAATGCGGTGGTGTGCGCGACGAGCTGGCGGATGGCAGTCCCGGCTTGCATGTGAACGGATTAGGTTGTTTTCGAACCCTTCGAGCTCTTGCCAGACGTTGTCGGGCGGGATTTGAACGGCCCGGTGGTAGACTTTGCGGAGGGCGTCCAATTTTTGCTGTTCTTCCCATATTGTGTCTGTGTGGGGGGTTGGATTAGGGAGGAGTGGGAGAGGAGAAAGTCCTTGTCCTGACCGAAATGGCTGAGTCCAAACTTGTAGGATTTGCGGACGTTGTCGCGAGGCTAGTGGAATTTAGACGATTGCATGATTGGGGTGTGGACTTGACCGTTGCGTTGAGAGCGAGAGGATCTCATCGGACGGTGGGGTCACGTCGCTGGCAGGCATTGGTTCAGCTGCCATATAATATTCGTTGTCGTCGTCGTCGGCGCTCATCCCACCTTCCCACGGTTGTGGCACCTATCGTCCACGACGGTGAGCTACAGTCTGTTATTTCATCTTATCCATCTCTCAAAAATCGATTGATGCGACCTACCTGCTGGATGGAGTCCTGGCCATCCAACGAGCCAACCGGCACTCAACGAACCCCCCCGATTCCGGTGCTTTTCTGCAATTCTATAGCGCCAAGTTTCTATGCAGTAACTTTTTGGACTTCTGAACCACAATCCCACAATAGCAGGTTGCATATCCTTCTGCCTCCATATCTGAACCTGGATTTGGGCTCCGCGTGCACCGCACTCTGTGTCGAAACTTGGATCTAAGTATCGATTAACTTTTAGCCTTGGATCCATGATGTGGGGGATTCTCCTTCCGAACCTCCGATCGAGCCTGCTCTACCGTCAGCTTGGCCAAACTCCCTTTCCAAATACGCAACCCCCGCCATCCTCTCACCCTGAACGCGCGAATGTGAAGGCCTTGGTGCTTTCACTGGGCAGCCCTCCGTTCTGTATCACGCGAAATCATAAAGGAACAAGATCTGACTGACGGCGTCTGCCTTAACCCCCATGGGTGTATCAAGCAAGTCTCAAGTCCTAGAAATCAGGAGCTTGGAGAAATATGTATCGTTGCCGAAATAGACCATAATAGCGGTGCACCACCCCGCGGAGACGGGTATACTGTTACAGAGTTGGAACTTGGGGAGTTAGTTCCATGTTGACGAATTAATTCTGATAATGCTACATATGGTTATGTTTCGTCAGGGATTGGCGCTTCTGTCTGATTGCCTCGCCGATAACCCACTGAATACACCACCCCACCCCCGTCATCTCCATATGGACAAAAGTCATATTAAGCGCAGGAGAAAGCTGTGTGTCGCAGTATCATCGACTTAGAAGTGGGAAGGTCCAGTAGTAAGTCTGATCTATCACTATCGCCGAAAGCTGTGGTGATAATTTTGTTTGCAGAGTTCGAATCGGCAAGGTCCGACAGATATCTCGGGTGATCTATTCTACAACATTGCCTCTTGTTGGAGGCTGAAGCGCTGATCTATCATCCGGCCAACAGGGTCCCTCATTGCCCTCGGGAAGTTATATAGCCGGACTGCGGTTGTTATCCTGACCATTTGCGTTGACCCTCACTCTACATTGTTGGACTTTGCAGTTCGCCCATGACGCCCCTCGAAAACAAGCTTCTCGACCATCTTGGTTTGAACTACTTGCGATATTTCGGAGAATTGACGATTTTCATTTTCTTCTATGGCACCTCCCCCTCGCTCGCAGTATGAAGCTCATCCACAAGCTCGATCACAGGAGTGTTTGTTGTACTCTTCTCTGCATCGGTCGTGATCTTTGCGTCTGTTTTCTCCTTCGGCGAAGTCGCTTATTTCTCAACAAACCCCGAAATATGACAGGCGGAAAGGATTTTCTAATCCCGCGACAGCAGCCATGTTCGCAGCGACTGTCATCAACTTCCTCCTCTCTAGTTTGGATATTGGAGACGAGGTTGCCGGATTCATCGTGCTCACTCGCAAGGCTCTCATCCTAGATATCGATTACCCGCTGTTGGCAAAGCCAGAGTTGGTCAACAATGCGTTACGGAACGAGAACATAGTCAACGCCTGGTCAGAGAACCTTCCTGTGAGTGGCAATCTGTCGTTGGCGGCCGGGATCCCATATCTATTCATGTTCGGTGGAGGTATTGCTCAGTGATCTCGTTATCATTTGGAGGGCTTGGGCCATCTTTCCAGATCGACGGCGGTTAATACTCGTACCGTTTATTCTGTGGATTGGAGCCGTGGGTGAATAGAGATTTTCCAGGTAGTTGTTCCCTTTTGCTGAATCTATACACTCCCAGGTTTGACTATCGGCGACCTAATGTTGATATCGATTGACTACAAGCCTTGCACTCTCTGTCGTAACGAACGCAGTCACGACAACGATAATTGCATATGAATTGTGGTACGTCGCTGTGGGTGGGATTCACTGGATCCAGAGCTGACCATAAGTGATATTGCAGGAGTCACCGTATATTCATCGTGAAGACTCTCAACTTGAGTCAACGAAAGAGTCAAGTGCAGACTGTATTGATTCTTCTAGTAGAATCAGGCATTGTTTACCTCGGATTCCAGGTCAGTCACTTTTACGTCTTGCTTGGTGATATGTACGCACAAGTCCTCAGAGTTCTCACTGTTCTGACAGACCGTATACTTGGTTTTTGGTGTCTATTGGGCTCGTACTCTTCAAGTCAACGTTGAAGCGTATGCCTTTAATGCCGTATATTACTCTCTTAGCGTGAGTGTTGCAATTGGGCAGACTGAAGATTTCCTAATTACCTGAACTACATCTACTATTGCAGGCAATGTTTCTGACGGTGATGATAGTCCTGGTCGAAACTCAGCGTTCGATCCCGGATGTTTGTGAATTTAGCCCATCGAACGCAAGTAGACTCGCGCGTCCAATGGAAACCGAAGCTCGTCCTGCAACTTTAGAACATCTCTCATTTGCCGTCGGGCCAGTCCATAGCATGACGGATAACGAAGCTGAATCTCAGCGCTCGCGCGCGGTGCAAGGCCAAGGTGGGCAGGAACATGACTTGGAGGTCATTCTTGAAGTAGAGGAGAGTAAGGTTGGTACTAGTGGCTGACTCTGATACCATAGCACTCCAACGTTCAATACCAGTAACTGCCTGGGTTGTTCATTCATGTAAAATCGGAAACAAGCCTTGAATATAGCAACTCTTACAATTCAGAATGATATGCGACGAATCGTGTGGCAGCTGGAAAAATATTCCTATGTAGCTGGCGGCGCACCATCAAAGTACTATCACGCCGCTTCCGAACAGATCGCCGCAAGCTCCTCAAATGCGTCTCCGCCTTCTCTAATACCTTCGACATCCAATCTCGTACTAAACGCGGCGCGAATGAGAAACTCCTGCTGCACCTCACGATACCCCTTCATCTCTTCAAAACACCCGTTACGCCTTGCAATCGCCAGGGCCTCAGGACGGACATGCACAGAGCCAACCACCGATTCTTATGCGAAAAACGCGCTGCCTCTTCAGCTCTTCGCCCACCCGCGCTGTTGGGCTCGGCCCGTCGCCAAATTTGCCTTTGGGAGCGAACTTCTCCCAGAGAAATATATGCCATGCAAGATTCAACACCAATCGGAATTCCTCAATCTTAAACACCACGACTGCAGGACGAGAAAAACAATTCACCCGGTGCTAGGCAACTATGGGAGCGCCGAAATTATGCTCCCCGACGTAATTTATGCATCACTGTACTCCCATCCGCGAGAGCCCCCGAAAACACCCGTTGTTCGCCGCACATATACGCCCTAGACACATTCCCCGTAGCCTTGTAAGACCTTGCGATTCTTCAAACGGCGCCGCCAAAAAGTCCCCTGGTTATTTCAACATTAGCCGAGGACGTGCCACACGGGCGAGAGCCTCGGGGGTAATGTCTGGTAACTGTACTGCAACGTGCTATATATTCCAATCCCCTTGATGGTTGTCCTGGTTCGGAGCAGCAGGCTGCGCGAGAGGGACCCTGAGGTCGCGAGAGGCGGTAGCACCTGCGCTGGGCTATGGGATGTTCTGAGAAGAGAGGTGTTTAGTTGTGGGATAAAGTTGGACGTATAGAGAAGTAAAACGTACCTTCAAGATAGACCTTTGTAATACGTTTTTCAAGCTTTGCGGCTATCCTAATCTATACCGTGCTCAGCGGACAGGGAGTGTCAGGTGGGAAGGTCGAGGTGACGCGTTCAAGGGTATCTAAAGAAAAAAAAGTTGTGGGTAAAGATCAATGACAAAGCGGGAGGAGAAGAAAGGCGGACTGTTGGAAATGAGGACAGCACGAACTCGAAGTGGTGCCCAAAATAACTCTAGACCTTGTGGAACGATCTGGCTTGCAACGTTTTTCTTTCGTCCGAGAAGTGGTATTATATAAACGCTAAATGGGAGGAAGACGAAAAGGAAGTCTATGTAGTGTTACATCACCAAGAAAAAGAGAGGATACGCACCAGAAGCCTCATACTCATGAAGCCCACTGGTCTTTCCTCGCACGCCGAAACACCAGTATGAATGGCTTGACACCCTCTGTCCTCCTTGAAAAGCACACATACATGATATACACCATGGGGCTTGGAGGGCTGTGAGGAGCTTGTCGAATGTGGCATGGACATCTTCATAATCTTTGTTAAGCTCTTGGGCTTCAGCGTATGTGAATGTGAGGAGGAAGCTGTGAAAAAGGGAAGAGGATCTGATTGGGAGGTGTGGAGGAAGAAAGACGAACCTGGATGGGTCGTCTGCCATGCCTGCCTGGAGGATGGAGATGGTTTCGTCGTGCTTCTCGACAGTCTTCATGTGTATGCGACGAACCTGTGGTCACCGGGGTAAGAAGGGAGGGAGAGAGAAAGAAGAACAACAAGGAACTTGCCAAATGTCTGGATAGTATCACATGCGAATAACACTCTTCATGGATCCTCGCGACGAGAAGTGGTTTCTCCCTCCCCTCAGTCCCGAGCGGGACCCCTTGACGATTGAGGGGAAATGGGCGGGTAGAGTGTGGTGGTGTGCGGGATGAGCTGGCGGAGGGTGGTGCGGGCCTACATGTGTGCGGGGGAAAAGTCGGACATGGCGGTGATTCTGTTGATGTTATTTTCGAAGGCTCCCAGAGTGATTGTACCTTTTCTTGCGGGATTTGGACGGCGCGGTGGTAGACTTTAGGGAGAATGTTCATTTTTTGCCATTCTTCCCATGTTATGCTTGCCTGAGGGGATGGGGAAGGAAGGAGGTGCGAGTACCTCGCCCGCTGGATTTCTCCACTCTTGTCTTGACGGAGTAAGCGTTCCGATCGTTGTCACGGGAGGCTGGTGTGGAGTTTAGACGACCGCAGTAGCTCCGTCGTACGGTTAAATTACATCGCCGGGGGTCTGGGGTCCGTTCATTAATATCGTCGTCGGCAATCCCACACCTTCCCACGGTTGTTGGTTTGTATGACGGAATACCAAATTCGAAAGAGGGAAGATCCGCCTTACCCCATGGGCGTCGACAAAACTTCCTTCCACAGTTCCCTTACGTCAAATTTAAAGCGTGTCTTGATATCAGGTCTCAAAATCCCCGATTTTTTTTAAGGTACATCCAAGGTTGATCCAAGCCTTAAGGTGCATCACTGCCAATGGTGACATCGTCAAATTCTTTGTCGCGAAAACGTATATACAGTACAGATATGCAGTAGGAAGCCCCCCAGGTTGCTTCATCTCGACGAACCAATGGCAATTCTGATATTGCGGATCGGTGCTCATTCTTATCGATCTCATCTAACATCGACTTCGCCTTCTTCCTATGCCGCCCTATTTCCCAATGGCAACAGGTCGCAGGAGAAAGCAAGTCATGCGGAATATGCGGAATAGGTCCACCGTAATCAAAACATGTGCTGACGGAGGGTTGTATTGGTGGAATCAGGGGTGCCAAAGGTTCCGATGGGTATCTCGGGAAATCCCTTCTCCAACATTGTCTTCCAACGGAAGCTTATCTAGCAAACAGGGTCATCGCCCTTAGAAAGATTATATAGTCACACTGAGGTTTGTTCGTACCCGACCCTCGCCTCACACAGTTGGACTTCGCAGGTCATCCATGACGCCCCTCGAAAACGACCTTCTCCGGAAACTTGGTTCGGCCTACTTGGGACATCTCTTACGATTGTCGATTTCGGTTTTCTTCTATGGTGCGTCCTTTTCACTCGCTTTGCCGAGAGGCTCATCCACAAGTACAAAAACAGGAGTGTCTGTTCTACTCTTCTCCGGATCAGTCATTATCTTTGTGTTCGTTTTTTCCTTCCACAAAACCCCTTGTTTCTCAACCAGACCTGAATCCCCGAAACTTGACAGGCGAAAAGGATTTTCTAAGCGTGCGACGGCGGCCATGTTCATAGTGACTATCATGAACTTGCTTCTCTCCAGTTTGAATACTGGGATTGAAATTGCCACATTCATCGTGCTCATTCGCAAGGCTCTCATCCTGGATATCGATCATTCGCTAGCAGAGAAGCGAGTGTCGGTCAACAAGGTGTTGGACAAGATAGGCATCGTCTATTTTGGGGGCGCTTACCTTCCTGTGAGTATCAAGCTGTCGCTGTCAGATCCCGCATCTACATGATTGGTGGAGATGTTTATCAGCGATCTCATTGTCATTTGGAGAGCTTGGGTCATCTTCCCAGATCGACAATGGGTAATCCTCATACCGCTTATTCTGTGGATTGGAGCTGTGGGTGGGTAAGCATAGTCCGGGAAGTTGTTCCGTTTTGCTGAATCTATCCACTCTCAGGTCTGATTGTCGGCGACCTAATATGGGTGTCCGTATCGATGCCTAATTATCAAATGGGCTCGAGGCTAGACATTTCCCTAACGACCGCAGGCATCACACTCTCCGTCGCAACGAACGCCGTCACAACAATAATGGTTGCGTATAAATTATGGTACGTCGCTGTGAGCAAAATTCACCACCAGATCCAGTGGCTCAGCATGAAATAATATTGCAGGAGTTACCGTACATTCATCGCGAAGACTCTCGGCTTGGGTCGAAGGAAGAGTCCAGTGCAAACCACATTAATTCTTCTCGTAGAATCAGGTGTTGTTTACCTCGTATTCCAGGTCAGTGAGTCGTCTCGTGCATGCTGATATGTCGCAAGATCCTCAGAGTTCTAACTTCTCATCGTTATGACAGCTGGTGTACTTGGCTTTTGTTGCCGATGGCGGTTCTCATAACTTCGAAGGGTATGTCGTTCAGACCGTGTATATTTCTCTTTCCGTAAGTGTTGGGCAGACTGAATATTCCCAAGATGTATAATCATCTGATTTATATCCACTATCGTAGGAAATCTATCCGACTGTGGTGATACTCCTGATCGAAACTCAGCGTTCGATGACGGATGTTTGTGACATAAGCCTATCGAACGCAAGCCAACTCGCGGGTCCAGTTGCATCTAAAGCTCGTGCGACAACTTTAGGACACCTCTCGTTTGCGGTTGGGCCAATCTATAGCACGACGGATAGCGAAGCTAAATCTCAGTGCTCGCGCGCGTTGCAGAGCCAAGGTGGGCAGGAACACGACTTGGAGGAGGTCATTTTCGAAGTAAACGAGAGTCCGGTTAGCACTAGTGGCTGTCCGATACTATTGCAATCCCCAGCGCTCCAACGTTCTACATACACCAGTACCCGCCCAACTTGAGGTTGATCATTTACCATCTATGTAGGATCCCAAAATAGCCTCGAATATGGCAGTTCTCACACTTTGGAATAATATGCGACGTGCTCTCAATCCTTGGCATCTAGCAGCTTGTCGCCTCCCCGAGATTGCAACGCAGCCAACGCGAACAAGGTCCGGTTCACATCTGTGATGCGCTTCTCTCGGATTAACATACCCCATGTGACGTTCAATGGCTGCCGAGATTCCTCAATCTTTACGACAGTCGTACTAGGTCATGGGATAATTGGATTGTGAGTATCCCTCGATAACCGACTTCATCTACGCAGCTTATTTCTTTTCACGACGGGCCTACCTAATTAAAACCAGGTATTGACGCCCAATAGCATTCGTAACAACTTCGACCGGAATTATTTTGCGCCGCAGTGTGTCCGCGATTTGGACTATGTCAATCAATTGATCCCAAGGCATTGGAGCTAGAACTCTCGGAAACAAGAAGAGAGTATGAAACGACTCGATTTACTTACTCTTCTAGTTATTCATCCCAGCTTTGAAGACTTCGGCGTCTGGGTGTCTTACCAGCTAGTAGAACCGCTTTTGTGATTCAATCCATCTCCAGGCGTTGACGTTACTCACTCGAACCCGAATCTGTCAGCACCCCACGGCACATCACATACAAACTCAGTTCACACCAACGTCTTGTTGGAATAAGAGAGATGCACAACCTTTTCAGAAGCGTGTATCAGGTTCTGATGGTGGGAAGTGCCAATGTCGTGGGTAATGTGACGGTGCGTGCTATGCGCAGGATGAGAAAAAGAATGACATGCCAGGAAACTTACATCTGCACATCCACCGTATTCGGAGGTAGATCCCCCTGCGCTGTGTTATGTATGATGTCCGGAGGATGATGACCTCGTCACCATGATCAACAGCGCCGTCGTATCTGTCCATTCTTTAAATACTCTCGGAACCGAGTACTTGGCGATCACTTATCCATCGCCGTTGCTCAGCGCTCGTCCCCAAAAGGTCGACAGGCGAATAACCCGGCATCCCTGGCACAGGAAGAAGTAACATATGTTATCAAAGGGAGGGAAGAAATCGTGAGGCATGACAAAATGTCGCCAAGAACAAATATGTACTCACGATGTGTTCCCAATATTCCCAGTGGCGAAATCGACTAGGAAGCGATGGAGAGTGGCGAATCGGGAGGCGATGTGGATGTATAGGATGTCTTGCTCGTCTTCGGCGAACGACCATGGAAGCGCACGACAAATGGGTACGACTCGGAGAGAAACGTGCTGTTCACGCTCACTTGCTCCCTTGGTGCTACAATTTCGGGAGCGCTGATATGTTCAATGCACCTTTTCCAGTTGGACTCAATGCACGGCACATTCCCAAGCCACTCATCAGCTTCCCGAGCCCGCGATGCAAAACATACCATCCCAGATGACCTTGCCGGCTGATGTTTTCTTTCGGCGGCATTCATTTCCATCTATTGTCGAACCTGCCTTTCGAGCTTAAGCGCACCTGGAGGTATGCAAACCCTTCCATGGCCAACAAACCATCGAGCAGAACCTCCCTTGGCCGCGGTGCCAGCCTGGGGCCTTTCCCCCTGGCCCCTCACCCATTCCGGCAGCATGAGGGCAGCGACAGACCTGTCCCGGCAACCCATGACCACACCTGCGCCTGAGGACTCTCCGACTCTCCCCTGGACGACACAACATGATGCGATCTGGCCGCTGGATGGACCAAAGCACATACGATATACGCGGACCAATACTAGGCCCTGCGCTCCGTGAGCTCCATCGCCTCCAGTTTGCCGCCATGTTTCAAATTGAAGGATGTGTTCGTAGACTGTATGTCGGCTGTGGTTCCGTTGCCATTGCCGGTGCCATTCCAAAAGCATCTGTGAAGGTGTTCAGCCCTCATTGAGCAGCAGTAGGGGGAGTGAGGGCGGCGGCGAGGCGCTCGAGTTTAACTTGGGGGGTCGTAAGGAGCTTGTCGAATGTGGCGTAAACGTCTTTTTCGAGCTCTTGGGCTTCGGCGTATGCGAATGTGAGGAGGAAGCTGTTCGGATTCTTCGGAAGGGAAGGAAATAAGATGATGAGGAAATTTAGGTTGTCTTCCATGCCTGCGCGGAGGATGGACACTATTTGTCTATGTATAGGCCATGAACCTGTGATTGACGATAGAGAAAGGGAGAGGAATGGAGAACTCACCAGATTTATGCGCAGTACCGGATACGAATAACAGCCACTATACACTCCGTGGACCCTCGCATTCCCCTGCCCCCACATGAGGTATATCTTCCAAGTTCCATTTACTGACGAGGGAACATTCACCTCGGCTGAGGTTGTTTTCAAACGCTTCAAGTTCTCGCCAGAGGGCCTCTACGTTGGGAGGCTGGGGAGAAGTTTAGACGACTGCAGAATTGGTGTGTAATGGATATAATGGCCTCGGACGAGTTCCAGCCTCACTGGACATGTGGTCAAGTGTGAGGCGTTTGGGTTACGTAACTGGCCACAATGACATCGCCATCATCTCCTCAAAACGTCCCTGTCCCCCCAATTCTCTTTTCAAATTCGCAACCTTCTTCATGGTCCTCGTACTGAACGCGTGAGTGTAACTCTTGTAATTCCTCAAACAGTGCCGCCGGCGCCAAAGAACCCACCCGTCATTTCGACGTCAATACGTGATTATCTGTCGAGCGCTTTCACTGCAGGCCTTCAATCTGTATCACGCGGCATCGTAAAGGAGCGAGATCAGACTGACGGCATCTATCTTAACCTTGGCGCGGGTAGAGTATCAAATCCTATATATAAACCATGAACTTGGAAAAGGTGGCCAGACTACTAGAATGGTGTACAGCGGAGCACATCATCGCGTGGACACGGACATGTTATCACGGCCATTGGAGCTAGTTTCATCTTGGCGAATTAATTCTGATGATGCTATTTCTGATTATGTTGCAGCAGGAGATTGGCGGTTGTGCTTTACCAATAACACCTTCTCATCCTTCCTCATTTTCCACCACATTTACAAATGGACATAAGTCATATCAAGCGCAGGAGAAAGCCATGTCTCGACAGGTCCATCGACTCAGAATTGGGAAGGTGGAGCAAGTCTGATCGATTACTATCACCATCTGGACGGTCTGACGGGCATCTCTTTGCATTTCCTGTCTCGGAGGCTAATCTAGCCAACAGGTTCCGTCATCGCCATCGGGAAAATTTATATATCAGACTGAGGTTGTTATCCTGACGATTTCCATCGATTCCCGCTTCACATCGTTGGACTTTGCAGTTCATCCATGACGCCCCTCGAAAACGAGTTCCTCCAGCAGCTTGGTTTGGACTACTTGCTAGCTATCGAACAACTGTCGATTTTTGTTTTCTTCTATGGTCTGTCCTCCTCGATCGCCGTATGAGGCTCATTCTCACGTTCGGCGTCAGGCATGTTTGTTGTGCTATTCTCTGCATCGGTCGTTATCTTTGCGTTCGTTTTCTCCTTCGGCCAAGTCGCTTATGTCTCAACAACAAGACCTGATTCATGAAACTTGACAGCCGGAAAGGATTTTCTAACCGCGCGACAGCAGCCATGTTCGCAGCGACTGTCATCAACTTTCTCCTCTCTAGCTTGAATACTGGAACTCAAGTCGCTATATTCATTGGGTTCATCCGGCAGGTTCTCATCCTAGATGTTGATTATCCGCTGGTGGAGAAGCTAGGATTGGTTGTCAATTCGTTACAGAACGTGACCATAGCCAACGTCTGGGCAGCAAACCTTCCTGTGAGTTTCAAGCTGTCGCTGTCGGATCACGTATCTAATTATGCTTGCTGGAGATATTGCTCAGCGATCTCATTGTCATTTGGAGGGCTTGGGCCCTCTTCCCAGATCAACAATGGGTAGTCCTCATACCGTTAATTCTGTGGATTGCAGCTGTCGGTGATTAGACATTTTCTGGGCCCGATGTTGTTCCCTTTCGCTGAATCTATATACTCCTAGGGACGACTGTCGGCGACCGAATATGGACATCGATCCCTATTAACTACGATAAAGCGGGCTCGACTGTAGATACTTCCCTGGGAACTGCAATTTATTCACTCTCCATTGCAACGAACGCCGTCACGACGACGACGATCGCTTATAAGTTGTGGTACGTCGCTGGTGGGCGGGATTCACTTGGTTCAGTGGCTCACCGTGAAGTGATATTGCAGGAATCACCGTACATTACTCGTGAAGACTCTCGGCTTGAGTAGACGAAGGAGTCCAGTGCAGACCATATTGATTCTTCTCATAGAATCAGGCCTTGTTTACCTCGGATTCCAGGTCGGTAGCTTTTATATCTTGCTTGCTGATTTGTCCGCGAAGGATTTTCAAAGTTCTCACTGCCCTGACAGATAGTGTTCCTAGTTTTGTCCGCGGTTCCAAGTACTCCTAACATCATGGCAGCGTCTGCCTTTAGCGCAGTGTATTATTCTCTTTCCGTGAGTGTTAAAGATTTACATTACATATGTAACTTGACTCATCTGATCTTCATCCACTATTGTAGGCGATGTATCCGACGGTGGTGATAGTCCTGGTCGAAACTCAGCGTTCAATGACGGATGTTTGTGAAATTTACCCATCGAACGCAAGTAAATTCGCGGGTTCAGTGGCATCTGACCCCCGTCCTGCAACTTTGGGACACCTTTCCTTTGCGGTCGGGCCAGTCCATAGTACAACGGACAACGAAGCTGAATCTCAGCGCTCGGGCACGTTACAGAGCCAAGGTAGGCAGGAACAGCTTGGAGCTTCGGAGGAGGTCATTCTCGAATTAAAGGAGAATCGGGTTTGCACTAGTGGCTGACTCGGGACACCATCACAATCCCTAGCGATCCAACGTTACATACCGGGAACTGATTATTTTACATATGTAAGATCGGAAAGAAGCGTCGAATATTATAAGCACCTCTCACATTTTGGAATGATATACAACGTGCGCTCAGAGTCCTAGTAGTAGAAAAGTGACGCGGTACTATTGCGCCACGACGGCTTGAAACCTCTTTTATGGCAGCCGGCAAAAATATTGTGTCCATAAGTACCTTGCGGCGCACCATCAATATCAAATTTAAAGCAGGCAAGTTCACTGCTTCGATACCACAACCATAATCCTGGCACTAGTTTGTGTCTTCACAAATCACCACCAGCTCCTGAAAATACACCTCTGCCTTCTCAATTCGCTGGGTGTTCATGGGTGAGATCTCTCAACGTTGAAGGGTCTCAGATGGTTGGGTAACATTAACATAACTGGCCTCTCAACAAATCGCCCCCCAGTTCTCTTGTCAACTCTTCAAGTAGGCAACCTTCTTCATGGCCCTCATACTTAACGCGTGAATTTAAAGTGGCCTTGTACATATTCCAGCCAGGTGGGAGGGTGTCTCCTTGGAGTTCGGACTTGATGGTTGTGTTGAAGGTGTTAAGGATTTCGTCAAATGGTTGGGTTGCATCATTGTTGTTGTTGTGCTCACTCCACTTCTCATGATTGTGGCACCTGTCATATCCATTCAGGTAACCTGCTAAATGGGGTCCTGACCCTCCTGTGAACCTGACGAGCAGGCACCAAGCTGGCCTCCCAACAAATCACCATCATCTCCTCAAAACATTCCCCCCCCAAAATTTTCTTTTCAAATATGCAGCCTTCTTCATGACCCTCATACCAACCGTGTGAATGACTGCATAGGACAGTGTCTGCATGGGTGGGTGGATCATAAATGAGGACAGCGGAGCATCTGAAGTCACTCACGCTGAAACTGGCATTCACTCTGCCCTGACAGCGCTTATGTGCCTGGTATGTGTGTTTGGATGAGTGAGCCACAAGTGTTAGGGCAACCACTTAACTATCTTCTCAAAGCATAATCCAAAGACTATGCCAAGAATCAAGCATTGTGGGCTCACACATAGATAAGCTTAGAGAGAGAGAGGAGGATGGAGAAAAGCGCCAGTTTATATTGACTTTAGATATCACCACAGTCAAGTGGGAATCCTAAGAGAATAAGACTAGAGTTACAGGCTTTGTGCTACTCTATATATGCTATACTAGTCCAGGCTTATCATCCAATAGAATATCCTCCAGATATCCTCCAATGGGATATGATCCTGCTATCAGATGAGTCAGAGATAAGAGAGTCAAAGATAAGAAGATAAGGTGTGAAAGAAAGAACATATAAGGAAATGGCTGAATAAGAATAGAGTTTG
>Ga0307516_10005149_pt1 | contig 15777 bp, 15 predicted proteins | sample 19_EM_MG_FD_203310 | JGI IMG/M metagenome (GOLD analysis project Ga0307516, IMG submission 203310) | Populus trichocarpa ectomycorrhiza microbial communities from riparian zone in the Pacific Northwest, United States - 19_EM | ecosystem: Host-associated > Plants > Roots > Unclassified | place...
CATAAGGCAGAAACAAGGGCTGCCGACCTGTGATGAGGCAGCGCGTTCCCCAACTGTACCCCGCTCAACCACATTGAATTGCCCCCTCCGCTTCTCTCACGGAGGGGGCAATTCGATGAACGCTCGGTAACCGATGTTACCGAAGGTAATGATCAGCCGCCGGCGACGGCCGGAATGATGGAGACACCGGCGCCGTCCGGGGTCGCGGTCTCCAGACCCTGCTCGAAGCGGACGTCGTCGTCGTTCACGTACACGTTGACGAACCGGCGCAGCTTGCCCTGGTCGTCGAGAACGCGCGCGGCGATGCCGGTGTGGTTCTTCTCCAGGTCGGCGATGACCTCGCCAAGGGTGCCCCCCTCGGCGGCGACCTCGGCCTTGCCGCCGGTGTAGGTACGCAGGATGGTGGGGATGCGGACGTTGACGCTCATACTCATGGCCTCCGGTCAGGTGCGGCTTTTCAGGGGCGCGGGGCTGTGTTGGATGTGCGGCTGCCGCCGCGTGGGCGCGACCAGCCCCCACGGGCCCGCAGACGAAACGAATTAGACGAGTCCAGCCTCACGGAACGACTCAAAGTTGGGACGAATCGTCGCGGTCAGCCCCGTGCCGGCCACCGCATCCAACGTCTTGAGGCCGTCACCAGTGTTCAGGACAACCGTGGTTTTCGTGGGGTCGAGAAGACCGTTCGAGATCAGCTTCCTCGTCACACCCACCGTCACCCCACCGGCGGTCTCCGCGAAGATACCCTCGGTCCGCGCCAGCAGCTTGATCGCGTCGACGATCTGCTCGTCGTCCACGTCCTCCACCGCGCCGCCGGTGCGACGGGCGATGTCGAGCACATAGGGACCGTCCGCCGGGTTGCCGATCGCCAGCGACTTGGCGATGGTGTCCGGCTTCTGCGGCCGGACCACGTCGTGCCCGGCCTTGTAGGCGACGGACACCGGCGAGCAGCCCTCGGCCTGCGCACCGAAGATCTTGTACGGCTTGTCCTCGACGAGCCCGAGCTCGATGAGCTCCTTCAGACCCTTGTCGATCTTCGTGAGCTGCGAGCCGGAGGCGATCGGGACGACCAGCTGGTCCGGGAGCCGCCAGCCGAGCTGCTCGCAGATCTCGTACGCCAGCGTCTTGGAGCCCTCGGCGTAGTACGGCCGCAGGTTGACGTTGACGAAGCCCCAGCCCTCGCCGGCCGGGTCGCCGATCAGCTCGGAGCAGAAACGATTCACGTCGTCGTAGTTGCCCTCGATGCCGACGAGCTCACCGCCGTAGACCGCGGCCATGACGACCTTGCCCTGCTCCAGGTCGTGCGGGATGAACACGCAGGAACGGAAGCCTGCCCGGGCGGCGGCGGCGCCCACCGCACCGGCGAGGTTGCCGGTGGAGGAGCAGGAGAGGGTGGTGAAGCCGAAGACGCGGGCGGCCTCGATGGCCTGGGCTACGACCCGGTCCTTGAAGGAGTGCGTCGGGTTGCCGGAGTCGTCCTTGACGAAGAGCTTGCCGGCGTCGACGCCCAGCTCACGGGCCAGGTTGTCGGCCTTGACGAGCTTGGTCCAGCCCGGGTTGATGTTGGGCTTGTCGGCAACGTCCGCCGGGACGGGCAGCAGCGGCGCGTACCGCCAGATGTTCGCGGGACCCGCCTCGATCCGCTTGCGGAGCTCCTCGGCGTCGTAGGCGGAGAAGTCGTAGGCGATCTCGAGCGGGCCGAAACACTCCTCGCACGCGAAGACCGGGCCGAGGGGCACGCGGTGACCGCATTCGCGGCAGCTCAACGCGGCGGCGGGGCCGAGGTCTACGGTGTTCGTGGTGCTTGCATCAGTCTGCACAGCCATGGAGGCGAGGCCCTTTCTCCTCATCTTCCTCACGACGCACTTCGCCGTAAGACGGAATTGGCACCTTCCCGAGTCGGGAGCCTCGCTGGTGACGAGAACCGACTGGAGGGTTGCCGGGGCTTCAACGGGCCGTATCCCTCTGCCCCTCTGGATGAGCGGTATGTGGTTGTTGATCGGTGAAACGAGGCGACGACCCCCGACATGTGATGGTCACCAGCCTTGTCCAAGACTGTAACCGAAGGCCAGGACAGTTGAGCCAGCCGTCCGAACCGCGAGACGGATCCCATGGCCCGTACGGGATTATGGATTCGCAGCTCGCCGACAGAACGCAGAGGAGCCGCGCACTGTGCTGAACGAAGTCGAGCGCTGGCTGAGCACCCGCTCCTGGTCGAAGACCGATCGTCCGCTCCACAAGATCATGGCAGCGAAACGCGCCACGGGCCAGTCGGTCAGCGTGGTGCTGCCGGCACTCAACGAGGAGGAGACGGTCGGTGACATCGTCGCCGTGATCCGTCACGACCTCATGCGGCAGGTCCCGCTCGTCGACGAGATCGTCGTCGTGGACTCGGGATCGACCGACCGCACGTCCGAGGTGGCCACCGCGGCCGGGGCGAGGGTCGTCCACCGTGACGACATACTGCCCCGCGTCCCGACCGTCCCCGGCAAGGGCGAGGTGCTGTGGCGCTCGCTCCTGGTCACCGGCGGCGACATCGTCTGCTTCATCGACGCGGACCTGAAGGAGTTCTCCTCCGACTTCGTCTCCGGGATCGTGGGCCCGCTGCTCACCGATCCCGGGGTCGACCTGGTCAAGGGCATGTACGACCGTCCGCTGGGCGGCGCGGCCGGCCAGGGCGGCCGGGTCACCGAACTGATGGCCCGCCCGCTGCTGAACATGCACTGGCCGCAACTGGCCGGTTTCGTACAGCCGCTGGGCGGCGAGTACGCGGCCCGCCGCTCCCTCCTCGAACAGCTGCCGTTCCCCGTCGGGTACGGCGTCGAGCTGGGGATGCTGGTCGACGCCCTGCACCTGGTGGGCCTCGACGCCCTCGCCCAGGTCGACGTCGGCGTGCGCCTCCACCGTCACCAGGACGGACAGGCGCTGGGCCGCATGTCCGCCGCGATCTACCGCACGGCCCAGCTCCGGCTGGCCCGCGGCCACCTCATCCGGCCCACCCTCACCCAGTTCGAACGGAGCGGGGACGGCTTCGAGCCACGCACCTACTCGGTGGACACGGAGGAGCGTCCGCCGATGGCGGAGATCGCGGAGTACGCGGCACGGAAGGTCGCCTGACGCGGGTGTACGCCGTCGCACGCCGTGTGACGCGGACGGCGGTACGTGCTTCCACGGTCCGTGGCGAACGCCGTCCGTACGTTTGAGCGTTTCCGGGCCTGGCTAGGGTGAGGCGTATGTCCTCCACCCACGGTGATGCTCAGGTACTGGTCGCGTCCAACCGCGGCCCGGTCTCGTACGAGGTGCGCGAGGACGGTTCGCTGCGCGCCAAGCGGGGTGGCGGCGGGCTGGTCTCGGGGCTGTCCGCGATCGGGTCGGACGCGGGGTCCCTGTGGGTGTGCTCGGCGCTGGGTGACGGCGACCGGGAGGCGGTGCGGCGCGGGGTCGGCGACGACGGGGTGCGGATGCTGGACATCCCGGCCGACGTGCACTCCGACGCGTACAACGGCATCGCCAACTCGGTGCTGTGGTTCGTCCACCACATGCTGTACCAGACCCCGCTGGAGCCGGTCTTCGACGCGGAGTTCCGGCGCCAGTGGACGTCGTACGAGACATACAACCGGGCCTTCGCCGAGGCGCTGGCCGAGGAGGCGGGGCAGGGGGCGTCGGTCGTGGTCCAGGACTACCACCTGACCCTGGTCCCGGGCCTGCTGCGGGAACTGCGCCCGGATCTTCGGATCGGCCACTTCTCGCACACGCCGTGGGCACCGCCGGAGTACTTCCGGATGCTGCCGGACGACATCGGGCAGCAGGTCCTGCGGGGCATGCTGGGCGCCGACCGGCTGGGCTTTCTGACCCACCGCTGGGCGGACGCGTTCACCGCCTGCGCCGAGGAGTTCGCCGGGGGGCTCGGGAGCACGCGGATCGGTGTGCACGGTCTCGGCGCGGACGCGGACTTCCTGCGCAAGCGGGCGCACGAGGCGGACGTCGAGGAACGGATGGCGGCGCTGCGGGCCGAGATCGGCGAGGGCCGCAGGACCATCGTCCGGGTCGACCGCACCGAGCTGTCGAAGAACATCGTGCGGGGACTGCTGGCGTACCGGCAGCTCCTCGACGACCGCCCGGAGTGGCGCGAGCGGGTGGCGCACGTGGCGTTCGCGTATCCCTCGCGGCAGGACCTCGCGGTGTACCGGGACTACACGGCCGACGTGCGGCGTCTGGCGGATGACATCAACTCCCGGTACGGGACGCCGGGTTGGACCCCGGTCGTGCTGCACGTCAAGGACGACTTCGCCCGCTCGCTCGCGGCCTACCGGCTGGCCGACGTGGCCCTGGTGAACCCCATCCGGGACGGCATGAACCTCGTCGCCAAGGAGATTCCGGTCGTCTCCGACGAGGGCTGCGTGCTGGTGCTGTCGCGGGAGGCGGGGGCATACGAGGAGCTCGGGGACGACGCGATCGCGGTGAACCCGTACGACGTGGTGGCCACGGCCCGGGCGCTGCACGAAGCCCTCACCCTGTCGCCCGGCGAACGGGCCGAGCGCACGAAGCGGCTCGCCGCGGCGGCCACCGCGCTGCCCCCGGCCCAGTGGTTCCTGGACCAGTTGCACGCGCTGGAAGCCTAGGAAGGTGCTGAAGATCGTGGCTGGATCAGCGAGCGGCGGCTGGTGCGTGCGGCTGCAAGGCGCCGGGATGCCCTGGTAGCTCCGCTACGAGGGCACGTCGGCGACGCGGCAGATGTGCGTGCCGGGAGCCCGGCGGCCGGCACCCTCCTAGGCCAGCTGAGCCGCCAGCACCTTCAGCAGCCGCACGACACCCGCCGGTCCGTCCACCACCAGGTCCGCCCGCTCCCTCAGCTCGGTCACCTCGTCGCTGCCGCTGCACACCAGCAGGCCGGGGGTGCCGTCGGAGCGGAGTTTGTCGACCGCGGCGAAGGCGGGGAGGTCGCCCAGGTCGTCGCCGGCGTAGAGGACGGACTCGGCGGAGATCTCGCGGACGTATTCGAGGAGGGCGACGCCCTTGTCCATGCCGGGCGGGCGGAGTTCGAGGACCATCCGGCCGGGTTCGACGATCAGTCCGTGCCGGGTGGCCAGCTCGGCGAGCGGGGCGCGCAGGGCGTCGAAGGCGGCCTGGGGGTCGGAGGCCCGGCGGGTGTGGACGGCGAGCGCGCGGCCCTTCTCCTCGATCCAGGTGCCCTGCCAGGCGTCGATCCGGTCGAGGAAGCCGGGCAGTTCGGCGCGGGCGGCGGCGACGCCGGGGTGCGCGGCGGGGGCGTTGACGGTGCCGGTGACCGCGTCCCAGCGTTCGGCGCCGTAGTGGCCGAGGACGACGAGGTGTTCCAGACCGGGGACGCCCGCGAAGCCGCCGTTGCGCACCGCGACGCCGGCCGGGCGACCGGTGACCACGGCGACGGCGGCGACCTTCGGCGCGAGGGCGGCGAGCGCGGGCACCGCGTCCGGGTGCGCCCGGGCCTGCTCGGGGTCCGCCACGATCGGTGCGAGTGTCCCGTCGAAGTCGAGCGCGATCACCGCGCGGGCGGGGCGCGCGAGGATGGCGTCGAGTCCGTCGCGGCCCGCGGGAGTCGCCGGCGTCGGGTCCGTGAAGTCCGTGTGGCTGCCCATGAACCGACCTTATCCGCGACCGTTCAGATCTCGACCCACCGAGTCGGGCGGTGCGTGGGCACAGGACCGGGAGTCTGGGAGCTCTTCGCTCGGCTCTCGACCCACCGAGTCGGGTGGTGGGTGGGCATAGGACCGGGGGTCTGGGGGCGGAGCCCCCAGTACACGCGCGCACGAGCACCGGTGCCGGAAAACCGACGTCCACTGGTCGAACCGCTTACCGCTCAGCGCGCCGAGCGTCCCGTACCCGGCGCAGCCGGTTCACCGTCACCGGGTCGTACGCCAGCGCTCTCTCGTCGTCCAGCAGGGCGTTGAGCAACTGGAAGTACCGCACGGGCGCCAGCCCCAGTTCCTCCCGTATCGCCCGCTCCTTCGCGCCGGGACCGCTGAAGCCCCGGCGTTCCAGCGCGAGGATGTCCCGCTCCCGGCGGTCGAGCCGCTGCTGCTCCTGGTCCATGCCCGGCACGCTAGCCGCCGCCACCGACAGCGACCAGCGTGCACCGTGTCCGGCCCCGGCCGGCTACTCCGCGCTCTGTGCGGTGGACGCCGTCACCTGGAGCTGGTCCAGGACCGTCGACGGGTTGCCCTTCGGGGCGACGGCCCGGCCGATCCGTCGCTTGATCTCCGCGCTGACCTGCGCCCAGGAGGTCTGCCCGGCGGGGTACAGCTCGGAGACGGGCAACTCGTCCAGGAAGGGCTTGAGTTCGGCGTCCTGCTTCGTCCCGCTCATGACCTGGGACGCGGACGAGGTCACGGGCAGCAGGTCGTACTCCCGCGAGAAGTCGAGGACGTTCTTCTCGTCGTACACGAAGTCGAGGAAGTCGCCGATCTGCTCGGCGTGGCCGTTCTTCTTGAACGCGGTCATCCAGTCGGCGACGCCCATCGACACCTCGCTGGGCCCGTTCGCGCCGGGCATCGGCACCATGCCGAACTTCACGCCCTTCTTGGCGGCCATCTTCATCAGCGAGGGATGTCCGTTGAGCATGCCGACGTCCCCGTTGGTGAACCCGGCGAACGCGGCGGCGCGGTTGAGGTTGCCCGGGGCGACCGGACCGGTCAGGCCCTTGTCGACGAGGTCGTTCTTGAGCCAGGTGAAGGTCTCGACGTTCGCCCTGGAGTCGAGGGCGTAGCCGCCGCTCTCCGCGGTGTACCCGCCCCCGCCGCTGAGCAGCCACTGCATGGTCTCGGCCTGCGCCTCCTCCGGGCCGAGGGGCAGCGCGTACGGGTACTTCACGCCCCGCGCCTTCAGCGCCTCGGCGTCGGCGGCGAGCTCGTCCCAGGTGGTGGGGGCGCTGAGGCCGGCCTTGGAGAAGAGGGTCTTGTTGTAGAAGAGCACGCGGGTGGAGGCGGCGAACGGGATGCCGTACTGCACGCTGTTGACCTGGCCGGCCCGGCCGAGCTGGTAGATGAAGTCGGCCTGGGTGGAGATGGAGAGCAGGTCGTCGGCCGAGTAGAGGAGGTTCCTGGCCGCGTAGTCGGCGTACGAGCCGATCTGCGCCATGTCGGGCGCGTCACCGGCGCCGACCATCTTCTTGACCTTGCTGTCGACGTCGTTCCAGGAGTACACGGTGACGTCGACCTTCACGCCCTCGTGCTTCGACTCGTACTCCTCGACGAGCGCGTCCCAGTACTTCTGGGAACTGTTCGACGAGGTGTCGCCGTAGTCGGCGGCCACCAGCTTCAGGGTCACCTCGTCGGAGCCCCCGGTGAGGCCGCAGCCACCCAGGACCGCCGTCATACCCAGCGCGGACACCACCGCGATCGTTCCCGTCGTACCCCGCTGCACTGCCAACCGCCCCATGATCACTGACCGAAACTTTCGAAAGGTCTTACATATTGCCTGGATAGGTCTACACCACGTAAGTGGACTAGACCTCTTGTGGGTCCGGGGGCCACACTGTTCCCGTGAGACATGTCATCGCCCTCGACGTGGGCGGCACCGGGATGAAGGCCGCCCTGGTCGGGCCGGCGGGCGAGCTGCTGCACCGCGCCCGCCGTGCCACCGAGCGCGAGCGCGGGCCGGACGCGGTCGTCGAGGGGATCCTCGACTTCGCCGCCGAGCTGCGCGCGCACGGCGTCCGGCACCTCGGCGAGCCCGCGGCCGCGGCCGGCGTCGCCGTCCCCGGGATCGTCGACGAGGAGCGGGGCCTCGCCGCCTACTCGGCCAACCTGGGCTGGCGGGACCTACCGCTGCGCGAGCTGCTCGCCCACCGGCTCGGTGTCCCGGTCGCCCTCGGCCACGACGTGCGCACCGGCGGCCTGGCGGAGGGCCGGATCGGTGCGGGCCGGGGCGCGGACCGCTTCCTGTTCGTGCCGCTGGGCACCGGCATCGCGGGCGCCATCGGCATCGGCGGCCGGGTCGAGGCGGGCGCGCACGGCTTCGCGGGCGAGATCGGCCACATCGTCGTACGACCCGGCGGGACGGCCTGTCCGTGCGGGCAGCGCGGCTGCCTGGAGCGGTACGCGTCCGCGGCGGCCGTCAGCGAGGCCTGGGCGGCGGCCTCGGGAGACCCGGAGGCGGACGCGGCCGACTGCGCGAAGGCCGTCGTGTCCGGCGACCCGAACGCCGTACGAGTCTGGCAGGACGCCGTCGACGCGCTCGCCGACGGCCTGGTCACCGCCCTCACCCTGCTGGACCCACGCACCCTGATCATCGGTGGCGGCCTGGCGGAGGCAGGGGAAACCTTGTTCACACCACTGCGCGACGCCGTCAGGCACCGGGTCACCTTCCAGAAAGAGCCGTCGATCGTCCCGGCGGCCCTGGGCGACACGGCCGGCTGCCTCGGCGCGGGCCTCCTGGCCTGGGACCTGCTCGACACCACACCTACGACGCCTGAGGAGCCCACGTGACGGCCACCCCCCTAGGGGCGCGGGACGCGACACCGAGCGGCTCCGCCGTGTGGGCGCGACCAGCCACAACACACCCGCGGCCCGCGACGGCCGAAGCACCCACGATCCTCGCCGGAGCCAACGTGGTCATGCCCACAGGCACCGTCGAAAACGGTCGACTGGTCGTCGAGGGCACCCGCATCACCAGCAACACCCCGGAAAACGCCCACGTCATCGACGTATCCACCCACTGGCTTGTGCCCGGCTTCGTGGACATCCACAACCACGGCGGCGGCGGCGCCTCCTTCACCTCCGGGACCGTCGACGACGTCCTCAAGGGCATCCACACCCACCGACTGCACGGCACCACCACCCTCGTCGCCTCCATGGTCACCGGCGACATGGACTTCCTGGCCCAGCGGGCCGGCCTGCTGTCCGAGCTGGCCGAGCAGGGCGAGATCGCCGGGATCCACTTCGAGGGACCGTTCATCTCCCCGTGCCGCAAGGGCGCGCACTCCGAGGCGCTGCTGCGGAACCCGGACCCGGCGGCGGTGCGCAGGCTGGTCGACGCGGCGCGGGGCCGGGCGAAGATGGTCACCCTCGCCACCGAGCTGCCCGGCGGCCTCGACTCCGTACGGCTGCTCGCGGAGCACGGCGTGATCGCGGCGATCGGGCACACGGACGCGACGTACGAGCAGACGCTGGCGGCGATCGACGCGGGCGCGACGGTGGCCACCCACCTCTTCAACGCGATGCCGGTGCTCGGTCACCGCGACCCCGGCCCCGTCGCGGCCCTGCTGGAGGACGAGCGCGTCACCGTCGAGCTGATCAACGACGGCACGCATCTCCACCCCGCCACCCTTGAACTGGCGTTCCACCGCGCGGGTGCGGACCGGGTCGCGTTCATCACGGACGCGATGGACGCGGCGGGCTTCGGTGACGGCCGCTACTGGCTCGGCCCCCTGGAGGTCGAGGTCGCCGACGGCGTGGCCCGACTGGTGGAGGGCGGCTCGATCGCGGGTTCCACCCTCACCCTGGACCGCGCGTTCCAGCGGGCGGTGACGGTCGACCGGCTGCCGGTGGAGGCCGTGGTCGCGGCCCTGTCCGCCAACCCGGCCCGGCTGCTCGGCATGGACGACCGCATCGGCTCCCTGGAACCGGGCAAGGACGCCGACCTGGTCCTGCTCGACGCCGACTTCGCCCTCAAGGGCGTCATGCGCCGGGGCGAATGGGTGGTGGAGCCCCAACTTGGATGAGGTGTCCCGCTGTTGAGGACGGCGGTGGTCCTGCGAAACTGGGACCACCGTCGTCCGTTTGGCATGATCGACTCTCCGCACAGCCAGACGGCAGGGAGGTCGGTCCAGTGATCCTCACAGTCACGCTGAACACCGCTCTCGACATCACCCATCGCGTACGTGCACTGCGCCCGCACACCTCCCACCGGGTCACCGAGGTGACCGAACGGCCGGGCGGCAAGGGGGTCAACGTGGCCCGGGTGCTCGCCGCCCTCGGACACGAGGTGACGGTCACCGGCTTCGTCGGCGGCGCCACCGGGCGTTCCGTGCGGGAGGGGCTCGCCGACGTGCCGGAGCTGGTGGACGCGCTGGTCCCGGTCGGCGGCCCGACCCGGCGCACCATCGCCGTCGTGGACGAGCTCAGCGGCGACACCACCCAGCTCAACGAGCCCGGCCCGACGGTCACCCCCACGGAGTGGCAGGCCTTCCAGGAGGCGTACGAGGTCCTCGTCCCGTCCGTGCGCGCGGTGGCGCTGTGCGGCAGTCTGCCGCCGGGCGTGCCGGTGGGGGCGTACGCGGGACTCGTAAGGACCGCGAAGGCGGCCGGCGTTCCCGTCCTCCTCGACACCAGCGGCGAGGCACTGCGCAGGGGAGTGGCCGCCCGCCCCGACCTGGTGAAGCCGAACGCCGACGAACTGGCCGAACTCACCGGATCCCACGAGCCGTCGCGCGCCACCCAGGACGCGCGGCGGCGCGGCGCCCGGGCCGTGGTCGCCTCCCTCGGCGCGCGGGGCCTGCTGGCGGTGACCCCCGAGGGCCGCTGGCGCGCCACCCCGCCCGCCCACATCCACGGCAACCCCACGGGCGCCGGCGACTCGGCGGTCGCGGGCCTGCTGTCGGGACTCGTGGAGCAACTGCCCTGGCCGGACCGACTGGCCCGGGCGGCCGCGCTGTCGGCGGCGACGGTTCTGGCCCCGGTGGCGGGCGAGTTCGACCGGGCGGCGTACGAGGAGCTGGTGGGGCGGATCGCGGTGACGGCGGAGGTCAGCGCGGCGTGAGCGGCTCCGGGGCTATTCGACCCAGCCCTTCACGAGCCACAGCTGGTCCAGCAGGGCGTCGCACTGGTCGCCCTGCTCGCAGGACACCTTGAAGGTGTTGGTGCCCTTCTTGAGCTGGACGTAGTTGTAGGTCTGCGTCCAGCCCTTCGCGTAGTCGCCCTCGGGGGCACTCGCGTAGTTCTTCAACTTGACCGGCGCGCTGGAGGCCGTGCCGTTGACCGCGAGGGTGGCGTTGGCGTCCTTGCCGGGGACGCTGTAGCCGACGTACAGGGTGTACTTGCCGTCCTTGGGGATGCCGTTGGCCGACCAGGTGACCGAGGAACCGACCTGGTTGAACCCGTTGACGTAGGTACCGCCGTCGGCCTTGGCGCCCTTGACGTCCGTGGCGGTCGTCATGCCGGGCGAGAGCCTGAGCGCCTTCGCGTCGGTCGTCGGCAGGTCGTCCTCGCTCGCCGCGCTGTTGCTGTTCGACGGGGTCGGCGCGGAGCTCTGCGACGTGGTCGGCTTCGTGGACGCCTCGTTGCCGGCCGTCTTGCCGCCCTCGTCGTCGTCGCCGTTCATCATGGCCACGCCGATGCCGATGACGACCGCGGCGACCACCGCGATCGCGCCGATCAGCAGGCCCTTGGTGTTGGGGCCACGCCGGCCGCCACCGCCGTCGCCGCCGCCGTACGACGGCTGCCGGCCGGTCGTGGCGCCGCCCGGGTGGGTCTCGGGGGCCGCGTAGTGGCTGTTCGGCTGGGCGTAGGAGGCCTGGCCCTGCTGCGGGACCTGCCCGTAGGGCGCGGTCGCGGCGGCCGGGGCCTGCTGCTGGCCGTACTGTCGCTGTCCGACCGCGCGCGTCCGGTTGACGGAGTTCGGGTAGCCGTAGCCGACACTGGACGGCGGCTGGGCCCCGTTGGCCTGCCCGTCCTCGTAGAGATAGCCGAACGGGTCCTCGTCCTCGGGCGTGCTCGCGCCGTTGTTGCCGGCCGTCATCCCTTGGTCTCCTCAACAGGTGCGGTGCGGATGCGATTCGTGTGGTGAGAAGGGCGAGCCTACCCGCTCCTGATGGCCCAAACGGGTGACTCGGATCGCATCAGCTCGCCTGCCTGGGGTCAGCCGGCGCGTCTGTGTTGTTTGGGACGAGATCGTTTCTCGACGTACATCCGCTCGTCAGCGGATTTCAACACCTCGTCCGCCGTCATTCCGCAGTGGGCCCAGCCGATGCCGAAACTACCGCCGACCCGCATGGCCCGTCCGTCGACCCGGATGGGCTGGATGATCTCGTTGCGCAGGCGTACGGCCAGGTCCTGGGCGTCGGCCCGGCCGAGCCCGTCGGCCAGCACGACGAACTCGTCGCCGCCGAGCCGGGCCACCGTGTCGCCGTCGCGGACGGCCCGGGACAGCCGCCGGGCGACCTCGATGAGCACCGCGTCACCCGCGTTGTGCCCGAACCGGTCGTTTATCGACTTGAAGCCGTCGAGGTCGCAGAAGAGGACCGCGAGCCCCTTGGTTCCGTCGTCACGCTCACCCTCGGGAGTGACGGTGTGGACATGGTGGTCGTAGCCGTCGAACGTCTGGGGGGCCGGCCGGTAGTCGAAACCGTCGCCGCTCGCGTCGAAGGCGGGGTGGCCGACGGCCGTGCCGACGGACTCCAGCTCGCCCGTGGGGCGCTGACACAGCCGCGAGGAGAGCCGGGCGCGCAGCTCGGCGGAGTTCGGCAGGCCGGTGAGGGAGTCGTGGGAGGCGCGGTGGGCGAGCTGGAGCTCGCGGCGCTTGCGGTCCTCTATGTCCTCGACGTGGGTGAGGAGGAAGCGGGGCCCGTCGGCGGCGTCGGCGACGACGGAGTTGCGCAGCGACACCCACAGGTAGGTGCCGTCGCGGCGGCCGAGCCGGAGTTCCGCGCGACCGCCCTCGGCGGAGGTCCTCAGGAGGGTGCTGATGTCCTCGGGGTGGACGAGGTCCGAGAAGGAGTAGCGGCGCATCGCGGACGCGGGGCGGCCCAGCAGCCGGCACAGGGCGTCGTTGGTGCGCAGGATCCGGCCGTGCTGGTCGCCGCCCATCTCGGCGATGGCCATGCCGGAGGGGGCGTACTCGAAGGCCTGCCGGAAGCTTTCCTCACTGGCGCGCAGGGCCTGCTGCTCCCTTTCGAGCCTGACCAGTGCACGCTGCATATTTGCACGTAGACGCGCGTTGCTGATCGCGATGGCGGCCTGGAACGCATACATCTGGAGCGCTTCGCGTCCCCATGCGCCCGGATGGCGACCGTTGCGCGGCCGGTCCACGGACAGCACGCCGATCAGCTCGCCGCACGAGCCGCCGCCCGGCGCGGCGGGTGTGTACATCGGGGCGAAGAGCCGGTCGGAGGGGTGCCACTCGTCCTCGAAGCGGGGCGCGGGGCCGTCGGTGTACCACTGCGGTACGTCGTCGTCGTCGAGGACCCAGCCCTCGGTGTGCGGGATGAACACCAGGTCACCCCAGTGCTCGCCCATGCCCAGACGGCGCTCCCAGGACTCGCGGGAGCCGACCCGGCCGGTGATCAGCGCCTCGGCGGCGGGGTTGCCCGCGAAGGCGGCGACGACGAGGTCGCCGTCGGGGCGTACCAGGTTGACGCACGCCAGCTCGTACCCGAGGGCCTGGACCACTCCGTCGGCCACGGTCTGCAAGGTGTCCGCGAGGCTGCGGGCCGTGTTCATGTCGGCCATGACCTGGTGCAGCTGCCGCAGGGACGCAAGACGGACGTAGGGTTCCGACTCGGTCTCCATGTTCGCCCTCCCCCCGAGACCTCGCAGTGAATCAAGGGTTCTCTTCGGCGCTTCTTATCAGCCAGTGGTGTTCACGCATCTTCCCAGCCACTGAATCACAGCGCGCTGCCCACTCGGTACACAGGGTCAACAATAAGTCCGTCTTGTGACTCAAGTCACAACAGAAGATGAGCAATTGAGTAGAGTTTCTGCGCTTTCGCTGTCCGCTTACTGAACGCAAACTGTGTGACTCGGCGTCCGTACCGACGGAACCCACGAACCCCAGGTAGCCCACGGAACCCACGGAAACTCGGCCCTGAGTCCTAGGACCGCGCTCCGCCCTGGGCCCGATGCGGTCCACGCGGGGCGGAGATTAGCGTTTCGGGTGTGCCGAACACTCCCCTCGCCCCATCCGCCACCGTCCCCTCACCCGCCTCCGGGCATGCTGTGGGGGTGAGCAACGACGAGTTCCGCGCCGCCATGTCCCGGCTGGCCGCCGGAGTGGTCCTGGTGACCGCACAGGAGGCGCCGCTCGACCCGGACGATCCCGGGGCGCCGGCCGGCGAGGACGTCGGCATGACGGCGACGGCGTTCATGTCGGTCTCCCTCGACCCGCCCCTGGTGCTGGTCAGCGTGCGCGAGGGCTCCCGCATGGACGACCTGTTCGACGAGCAGCCCCTGTGGGCGGTGTCGGTGCTGTCCGAGAGCCAGCGGCACATCGCCGGCCGCTTCGCCATGAAGGGCCGCATCAGCGACCGTCTGCTCTTCGAGGACATCCCGTACGTCCGCGGCGAGGCCAGCGGCGCTCCCCTGGTGGGCGGCGCCCTGGCCACCCTCGAGTGCCGAACGGAACAGCGCATGACGGCCGGCGACCACACCCTGGTCGTCGGGCGGGTCCTGACGGCGGCCGTACCGAGCGCGGACGGCGGCCCGCTGACGTATTTCCGGGGCCGGTACCGGCAGTTGGGCTGACCGGGAATTCGCTCGCCCCTGGGCGATCCGCTTCCTTAGGGTGCGCGCATGACGACGACTTCCGTGCTCCGCCTCGAAGAGATCACACCCCGTAACTTCGAGGCCGCGACCGGCATACAGGTCCGCCCGGAACAGGAACGCGCGGTCGCACCGGTGATGAAGTCCCTCGCCGAGGCGTACGTCCACCCCGCGGACGTCGCCTGGCCCCGACTGATCGTCGACGGCGAACGTCCCGTCGGCTTCCTCATGGCCTTCTTCGAGATCGACTGGAGGGCGGACGGCACCCTCTTCCGCTCCGGCCTGTGGCGCCTGAACATCGCGGCCGGGGAACAGGGCCGGGGCTACGGCCGGTTCGCCGTGGAGTCCGTCGCGGCCGAGATCCGCCGCCGGGGCGGCAAGGAGATGTACGTCACCTGGCACCCCGGCCCGACCGGACCCGAGGGCTTCTACCTGGGGCTGGGATTCCGGAAGACGGGCGAGACGAGCGGAGACCAGACGGTCGGGGTGCTGGAGCTGGTCTGAGGACGTACGGCGGCCGGGAAGCGGACGGGGGACTCACCGCCAGACGTGTGACGGGGACGCTCACCGCCAGACGTGTGACGGGGACGCTCACCCCCAGACGTGTGACGGGGGCGCTCACCCCCAGTCGCGGCCGGTGCGCCCCCGTTTGGTGTCCGAGCGCTGCTTCTTCTCCCGCAGCCGGCGTTCGTTGATCCCCCGGGGGATCCGGGTGGCCCGGCGCGGCTTGGGCGGCGGGGCCGTGGCCTCGGCGAGAAGGGCGGCCAGACGTACGGCGGCGGTCTCGCGGTTGCGCCACTGGGAGCGGTGCTCGGAGGCGCGGACGGTCACGACGCCGTCCACGAGCCGCCCGGCCAGCTTGGCCAGAGCCCGCTGCTTCCACACCTCGGGCAGGGCCTCGGTGCGCGCCAGGTCGAAACGGAGCTCGACCTGCGTGTCGCTGGTGTTGACGTGCTGCCCGCCAGGCCCCGACGACCGCGAGAAACGCCACATGAGCTCGGCCTCGGGGAGCGAGACGGAGCCGCGGATGAGATAGGGACCGGACATGGTGTCCATGTTCCCGCCCCTGACCGGTCCACGTCACCCGATATTCCTTGGTAAAGAAAGTAAAGACACAGGGAACCTTGGGCACCCCTCGCCGCGTTCAAGGGGGTAGCTGTAGCTTCGTGCCCGTTAGACAACGAGGGAAGGGACTCCCAACAATGGCTGTAAGCCTGTCCAAGGGTGGCAACGTCTCGCTCACCAAGGAGGCTCCGGGCCTGACCGCCGTCACCGTGGGCCTCGGCTGGGACGTCCGCACCACCACCGGCACGGACTTCGACCTCGA
>Ga0307516_10005150_pt1 | contig 15773 bp, 24 predicted proteins | sample 19_EM_MG_FD_203310 | JGI IMG/M metagenome (GOLD analysis project Ga0307516, IMG submission 203310) | Populus trichocarpa ectomycorrhiza microbial communities from riparian zone in the Pacific Northwest, United States - 19_EM | ecosystem: Host-associated > Plants > Roots > Unclassified | place...
ATGATAAGCCTGGACTAGTATAGTATATATAGAGTAGCACAAAGCCTGTAACTCTAGTCTTATTCTCTTAGGATTCCCACTTGACTGTGGTGATATCTAAAGTCAATATAAACTGGCACTTTCCTCCACCATCCTCTCTCTCTCTAAGCTTATCTATGTGTGAGCCCACAATGCTTGATTCTCGGCATAGTCTTTGGATTATGCTTTGAGAAGATAGTTAAGTGGTTGCCCTAACATGGTCCAGTTAAAGACCAGTTAAGGTTAGGTTCAGTTACGGTTAATTTGCAGTTGTGTAACTGGACCTTCAAACACTATGTGTGTATCATCTCTTGAGCCCTTGTCTTGCCAGCTGACAATATTCCCCCAGGTGCAAACCTACCTCCAATGTAAGCATGCCGCTTACTACAGTTTCCATAATGTACATATATACTGTGCCGTGGCTGAGAATGTAACTTCTCAGTTATATAACCTTTTGGTGTAACGGTTGTGAGCACAGCATGACCATCTTACATCCAATTCATGTAAACTGTCAGATAACACCATGCAACTTCTCGACATGAATGCTATGGCCATCTGAGCTTCATATATTAGATCTACTGTGTCTTATGTAGAGCTGTCAATCAATGTCATTTGCCATTTCCAACATGCATCACATCAACTGAAATATCAGTAACTGTTGTTTAAATTCTTGATATATCATATGAAAGGAAGTAGCCAGCACCATCCGTAACTGCATGTCACAATCGGCAAGGTCCTGTGTGATGGTCGTGAAGATCTTCCTATGGCGTTGTTCTGCTGCTGCATCGCAGTCAAAAGAAAAGAAAGATCTGAGGCATCCAAGGCTTTTGAAGTGATCAGCAATAGTGTGAGCAATGGCAGATTTCCCAGATCCGGCTGTGCCGTGAAGCCAGTATACATGTGTGTCCTCATCGCCATTGTTAATCCAGTCCATGATGTCGCCTAGGATTCCACTACGAGTCCCATCCAAACAAATATTTTCGGTATTGAGGCCCACACCTACAGCATATGGCATACCATTGAGGTCCAAATCTTCCTCTGTAATGTGCAAGGTTCATGAGAGCACCACCAGTATGATCTGAAAAAGGACTCACCCAATATCTCAAGATGATTCCAAATCCAATGCACAACCACCAACATATTCCCCGCTGCCCTGCTGTGGAACCCCTGCAAAAGCCTGTTGAAATTTTCATTAAAGGTCTTCATGTGGCTGTTGGTGTTGGAAACCAAGTTCTTTATTAACCTTGTCCCTTGAAAACGCGTGATCTTCCAAACGACAGTGTTATGAGTAAAATCTCGACATATGGAACTTCTCGTTCTTCATGTACTCTTGAATAAAATACGAACACTCCAAAGTTTGGCGGGCTATGCGCTCAACAACTGTCTTCATGGACGTGATATCCCGCATGGACTTCTCTGTGATGATTGTGTATACTTTGTTCATCTTCAAAAGGAGGGAGTCAATGGACTCGTCGAGATTCTTCTGGTTGATAATTGCCTATTAAACATCACTTATATCGTGTCATTATATGACTGATCGAATCCAGACATTCGGCACAACAGAGAGGATCTTCCAAGCTGCTTGTGCATAAGGGTGGACCTAGAAATAAATGCATTCATAGTCACGATCAAACGACATGAATGGTGCCCACCAAGGTGATCACATCAATAACGTCATTGAATTTGGAAAGTGTCTCGAGGAACGGAGACAGTCGATCAACAAGAGGATCATTGATTGATGCAACGGCAGCGGATGCAGCTTCGCAGACCTTATCCACAGCTGCGAACTCTGTGGTGGCTGATGCAATGCTTTGCGAGGATGGTGTCAAGGCGCTCATATTGGAGACAGCAGTACTTGCGGCTACGAAGGTGGGCTCTGAAATATCAAGTTGACCAGCATCATGGCATGAGCGATTTTCAATTGCATTGCCATCATTGAGGCTGTTAATAACAGGGGTGGTAATCTGGGATAGGGAAGAAGCAAGGTTCTTCCATCTACGTCAAAACCTTCTCTTCAGGCCTGACGGGGGAGCATACCTTGTGGTCAAACGAGATTTTAACAGTGTGATCTTGGGTTTGAAAAGTGTACGGCACTGGTAAAGTCGACCGGCATCAGATATTGCTCTCAAGATCGACGACATTGTCACCTGTAGGATCGCGATGTGCCATTTCATAGAATGGTACAATCCATTCCTTCACAAGCTTCAGGGCATTTTCCCTTAAGATAACATCTCTCCGATGGGGCTTGAGGAGTTGGAGGCAGGCTTGCGACTGTGCATCCATACTACGAGAGGTCAGATTCATTACTAGAAAATAAGGGGAAAGACGGACATTGGTCCATCTTCTAAGACCCATCTCAGGGTAGTATCTGTCCATTTGAAACACTTTTGGATCAGCGCATTCGTTGTCGTAGTATTCAATTGTAATACAGGTGAAATAGTAATAGGCTTTGCAAACACAATAACGATCTCTGCATAGTGTGAGCAGTGTGATCTCGAATTGCAAGACCATTCATACCTTTTATCTGGACGGCATCAGGTCTGTCGTAGTACCAATCCAGTCAGAGAGTGGTCAAGGTGACCAGTGACAGTCTCAGACTCACATCAGACGAGAAGAATCTGAATGTGGGCCAACGGCTCCCACAGTGCTCATACTGTGATATGATGGAGCACTGGGATGTGGGTTGTTAGTAAGGCACTGGAGGTGCTTATTGTCAACACATGTAGTACATGCCGGTGCTTAGACTCTTGATCTTTGATCACATGGACCTCCGAGATGCCAGCAAAGCACCCGGGAACTGTGTGGTGCAGTTATCTCATCCACAACTCCCCGTTCTTGTCAAGAACAGGCAGAGGTCGTCATCGGCCGTGATCTACAGGACCCATAAGTGCCGAGCTTGCTATTCTGCTGCTCTTGAATGATGACCAATCCCACTTGTCCATGGACACACCCCAGGTCTCATTACAACGCCCCACATCCTTATGAAACCTGTAAGTGTTGAACTTTCCATTTCAGCCGATTCTCATGGCTCTTTTCTGCATCTCCTGCTCCAAATCCCAGTGTCAGTCAGATTGCCACCGTCCAGTAAACCAAAACAATGCTGTCATCCCACCTCCATCGCAGCCACCGCTGTCTCCTTATTATACGCTGCTGTTGACGACACACTTTCCCTCAGCACAGTGAGAGACTCTAGACTTCCAGTCTCAAATCCTCCTGGACAGCATATCCATCCTCACCTTCACAAACTTGCTATTCACCTCGGACGATGACCATCATGGGCCATCTCATCGTTTTATTCAGTCCATTTGTGCCTGTCATCCTGGGTGCTCCTGTCAATTCTCGGGATGAGGAGAGATTTACTTTCACTCAACCATGAATCCTGGATCCCCAATGAACGATAGCAGACGTCTTTTATCAGTTTTTGTCTCAAGACTTTCTCTTCATAGTCCATGAAGATCATCACAATACTAGATTTGTCCGCTTGCATTGGAAAGAAGACCTCGACCTATGTTGGTAAGGTTCAGGAGAGTTGTACTTGCTAGTAGTGGCCTTGTAAGTTGTCCAAGACTTTTACATTTCACATCTCACGTCAACTCCCACTAGAATTGAAATCCTTCATGCAGATCAAATAAAAATTCACAGAATCCAGTGGTGGTGATATATGCATTTTCGTGAATGTTATTGGAAAAGACAAAGGGAATTGAGAGGTGAAGGAGATGGTGAAGGAGAGGGCATCGATGAGAGCGTATATGGACAGGGCAATGAGGAAGTGTTTCCCAGAGTATGAGAAGTTGCGGTTTGTCACGAGTATAATAAATTGAACTCTTGTTTTCTACCACCATGTCTATCCGATATCTGTCTGCCAGACTCACTAGGCAAGTGAGCACTTGTCACTTGGAGGATTTTTCAAGCAGCTATAATCTTGAACCCAGATCGACGAAGAGCTCATGGGCCCAGTCGGGTTCAGCCTTGACCAGGCGCATTTCATTATGGGATGGACATCTTGGCTCCCTGACTCTTTGATGTGTATAGCTTATGGAGCTCGCTGGGCTGGCATGTGCCCAGGCCCTGGCAAGAGTGTATGATAAAGACGTCCACGCCCTCTCCCTGATTGTTAACTCCATGGCAAGACAGTTGTGCATCATTCGTTTTATGGCTAGATCCTTCTCCACCGGCTGCTCCACGATTGTCTCCATATATCACAGTATAATATCGGCCTCCCGCTGACCCAACGAATCGGCCCACTTGGCCTCGTGCAGAGCATTCACGATGCGATAGAGCGGTTTGTGCCTCAGAAAGGAGAACCATTTCTGGACGTGCTGCAAGTTCGGGAAATTCTTGGCCCAGATACGGTCGCGTATGGTGATGGAAACTTGGCACCAGCACTGCCGCAGAGAGTGGCAAACATTTTCTGGTAGGGGTCGGTGTGGACCATGATACAGAGATTGAAAGTGAACATGCCCCAGTCGAGGACAAACTCTTCACTGCACATGGTGGTGAAGTAGAGCCAGTAGTGGTCTGTGGGGTCTTGGCTGGATTAAAAAGTGGAGGCAGAGGGTGAGGGTGAGGGTGAGGTAGGCGAGGGTGTCTTGGCATTTGACTTTGGCGCAGCCTTTGGCGATGCCAAAGTCGGAGATGGGGGAGGAGTGGAATTGGAGGTGGGTGCGGCGTTGGTTGGGGGTGGTAGAGGAGGAGGGGACAAAGGTGGTGGTGTACATTTCGGAAAGAAGGGCCATGCAGATGGCGACTAGGTTGGAGAGGAGGTACCCCTCACGCCAGATCCTCCTGAACATCTTTGAGCAAATCTTGAGGGATGCGGCAGATGGCCACCACTTTTGGGACCCCATCTCGGTCTTTGGGATAGGCTCACCGAGGAGGATGAGGTTTGCAGCAGAGCCATTGGGGAAGACGGTTGCGGAGGTTCCAGGATTGATGGTGTGGGTAAGGCCTAGGCTGAGGGGTTTGTCAGGGTGGAGGTGGCTGGTTTCAAAGAGGCAGGCAAGGAAGGGGTAGAATATTGTCAGGTCGATTTGGTCAGTTTTGCCTGGATTTGGGGTAAGTTGACTGGGAATAGATGTGGAGACGAGAGTACCGCAATCAGGCTTGTGCTTCAGCCAATGCTCTCTCTGTCATTCAGGCAAGCAGTAGATTTTCTGTAAAAGTGGTGAGACTTTGAGTGTCAAAGCAGACTCACCTCTCCGCAAGACGAGCATAGTTGTGACGTCGTTTTGGCACATACAGTGTATTTGTCAAGCTTCGGACTTTTCCACATGGTGCAAACCTCCACTTGCATGGTTGATCTGATTGCAGGCTGCATGTTCTCTCATGGAGTTGCCAAGCGACTGCCGAGAGCTACCCCTACATATCTAAGAGTCAGTTCTGGTAGTCATATGTGTGTAATCACACCCCACTCGCATGAACTCCACCCCTTCTGGCCCACCAATCGACTCTATGCATAACGAACATCATAATATATACACTGCCGGTGCGTCTCTTTCTTCATCTCTCCAAAAGAGCCTCTGACATGCAATTATTATTCTTAGCCCCAATACTCCGATCTTTTAACCGTGTAAGTGTACCCTTTCCACCGGCCAACTGCCCTCTCTTTGACCCCAGAAAACATAGATTTCAACAATTTCTCACATCCATCCTGGCATGCAGGATGATCCTCAATCTGCGAGCGTTTGCTCACAGCCATCTGAGTGAAGCGTCTTCCTCTGTCCGCTTCATGATGAGACAGAAGTCTGCACATTTGGAGACACAGATGTTTAGTCTTGATGATGATATGGTGGATTGAGACGACACTTGACCATGACTCGGTGGACATGCTGATTGACAAGTGGCTTGAGCACCACAGCAACAGGCACAATATGTACCACGACTGGTTCCGCGACATCAGGGAGAGGAAACACAATGCAAATGCAAATGCGGGTGTGACTGCAACTGCAAGTGGGAGGGATGGGACTTCAGGGAAACAGGTTATAGCATGGAACAAGGGCAAGTTCATGCCAGAGAATGTGTTTTGCAGGATGGTGGATATGGGATGGCTGATTCCACTGGATAGGACGTGGATGATACATGTGTATCACCATCAGTCGATGCAGGAGAGGAAGTTGTCCATGATGCCTGTTGTGCTTACGATGGTCCGTTCCGTTCTATTTGCGTTTCATCGTCTTTTTCCTCTCTTATTTTTTTCTGGCATTTTGAGCCCATTTTCGTGCTACTGCTTTGGTTTACTTGGTCTTTTCTTTGTCATTTTTCTTTATCGCTTGATCGTTAGCCAGAGTTGGAACTGATAACCATCTTCTAAACTCCTTTTTTATACAGTTGCCAGAGCTGATGCTCTTGAGAGGGATGTATGATTTGGGATGCGATGAGGTGCACATCATCGTGACTGACTTGAAGAGACAGGAGATGGATGATGTCACTGAGTACTTCAAGCTCGTGTGCAGCCATTCGTTTGGGCACCCATGCAAACCAAGCATGGAGCGAAAAATACTACACGAATGTGCGTCTCCTTCCTTTGCATCACATCTATCATGACTAAATGCGGCGATATGATGCAGATATGCACCTGAGCCACACGCTCCTGCATCAACACCAAATGCCATGTTTTCCACAAATCGATCTCACCCTCCATGCGATCCTGTACGAAAAGCAACCTCAGTTTTTGGTGCTCTTCTCGCATCAGATGACGTCATACTTGCAAATATTTTTCACGCACCCGTCGTACATCCCTGACCAGGATATCTTTTATAATTACCTGAATCCATGCTGCACAGATGATTGTGAGATGATATGGTTCCCGCAGTGGGGGCTGGAGACGGCTTCAGTGTTGAAGATGAAGATGCGGCAGAGACAGATGTGCAATTGGATTCAAGTTGATTGTGATGTGTCATTTTCGGAAGAGGGTCAGGGGGCAGCAGCAGTGAGGGCTCAGAAATAAGTGTGGATTTGGTGGGGGAGGGGAGGGTTGCGGGGCAGATGTGTAGTAAGTGTAAGTTGGTGAAATATTGTTCGCCGGAGCATCACAGGAGGGATTGGGAGGAGCATAGGCGGGTCTCTGTGAAGCCGTCTGCTTGAAGGGAGTTGGTGATTCATGTCTGGACTCTTCTACAATGTCTTTTTCCTTTTCTTCGTTCACTTTCACGTTTCATCCTCATGTACGTTACATTATTACTTATGGGTGTATTCATTTGATATGCGCAGCCGCAGCCATGATTGACATGGAGGATCGGCCGCAGCAGGTGTGTACCTCAGTTCAACGCATTATAAGTCCAACTCGTAACAGAATTTTCTGCAAAACAGCATGACAGACTGCAAGATAACCCTCTACGGATTTCCCAAATCTAACGATGTGCCATCCCCATCTGGCATTTGTCAGAAGCTGGAGACATTCCTGCGCACTTCAAACTTGACGAGTTACACCCACGTCGAGACGTGGCCTGACAGAGTACCAAAGAAGAAACTGCCGTATATCGACCTCGTCACTCCGCCAGGCCCTGATGGGATGATGGCAATGATCACGACGGTCGCTGATTTGCAGCTGATCATGCAGAGCCTTGTCACATCTGGCCTCTGTCCCGACCTCAATGCACTGCTCACCGTGCTCGAGCGCGCTGACTCACATGCATAGATCGTGTATACTGAGGAACTGATGTACCCCGTGCTGGTGATAACGCGGTGGTAGTGGGGGCACGATGACAACTACGCCCCGAACCTCGTGGGGATGATGCAGGTGCCGGTGATGGTGCGGCCTGTGGTGGGGTGGTTGTTGAGGAGGAGGATCAGCGGGACGATGTGGACAATGGGGGTGGCAGGGCATATGCCGGAGGAGGTGGATGGGATTCTGAGGGAATGGTTGGATGCGGTGGAGGTGAAGCTTTGTGTGGAAGGGGGGAAGGGGTGGTGGTTTGGGAGGGAGGAGCCGACGGTGGTGGATGTTGTGGTTTATGCATTTTTGGTGAATGTTATTGGGATGGGCAAGGGGAATTGGGAGGTGTTGGGGATGGTGAAGGAGAGGGCGGCAATGAGGGTGTATGTGGACAGGGTGACAAGGAAGTGGTTCCCAGAGTACGAGGGTGTTTTATGATTCGTCAAGGAGTAAGGGATGTATGCAATCTTATGGTCCTGGGGATGTAGGGGAGTTGATGTCAGTGTCAATGGGGTTGAGGATGGGATGTGTATTTTGAAATTGGAGTAGGAGTCTGGGAATAGCAGAGAAGGCAAGAGAGAGGGAGGATGGGAGTCGAAGATGAGGATGATTGCCTGAACCATACCCACCACCTCATGGGTAAGGGTTTTCGGAGGGTTTTGGAAACCTAACCCTTACTCTTATCCATGCAGAACACTAGGTGACCTAGTAGGTCGCAGTAAGTAGAGCATACATTGGCACTGGATGCACAGAACAATATTTGGTGCTGAAATATTGAAATAATATTGGAAAAGTAGTCCAATTATTATTATGATATCTTTTGCATCTTTCTTTCTGAAAAACGTGCAAAATATCGAAGAGCTATCTTGAGAATCTCCTTATTTGGACATATCTTATAGAAATCTTTTCAATACTCTTGAGGTCTTTTGGAGAAAAAGATACAGAAAAAATCTTGAAAATAATTGGAATACTTTTTCAATATTTTTTCAATATTTCGGTGCCAAGTATTGTTCAGTGCATCCAGTGTGGGAGAACAATAGAGCGAATATCGATGTATACATGACAAGACAAGTACGACTAATATTTTAGCAATCAAGATCGTTTACCTTATACCATTCGTCTCCATGTGCCATACCGCTAACATCAACCTCGACTCCTCTCGGAAAGACCATCCTGTTTCCGGGTAAAAAGAAGGCATATCTAAGATCCGACGGGACCCAGAACAAAAGTTCACCATCACGACCAGTAAACCACCCTTGTTTATTCATCTGAGTGTAGCGAAAGACTGCAGCAGGATCATGGAGGGCATGTTCTTCGCAAGATGAGAAAGTTGGTGACGAAACCTGATGGGTTGAATTTATCAAACATTCAATGTCAACGGATACTATTGTGAAAAGGAACATACTTTTGTGTCAACACTCAATAACCTGATCGTGTTGTTGGACAACGCGGAGACGATGCGCTTGCCATCTGGCGAGAGTGCACCTGACAAGACCAGATGCTCATGCCCCTCCAGAGGTGATTGTAGGGGCTCTCCCGTCTCAGAATCCCACATTCGGATGGTCTTGTCAAACGACCCCGACACGATGCGCTTGCCGTCTGGCGAGAATGCAACAGACAAGACCCAATCCTGATGTCCCTCCAGAGGTGCTCGCAGCGGCTCTCCCGTCTCGGCATCCCACAATCGGATCGTCTTGTCAAACGACCCCGACACAATGCGCTTGCCGTCTGCTGAAAATGCAACACACTCCACAGAACCAGAATGACCACGTAGCTCTCCCTGCACCACCGACCACGTTGCATTGTGGTCCGAAATTATCTTTGCAGAATGACAAAACTTGTCCGTAAACCTCGTTGAGATACCTGAACTCTTGGGCGAAAATGGTAGTGCAGACAGGTACAGATGAGGCGTGCTGTATGAAATCATCCCGCTGAATAGACGAAGAAACCTTTGTGCATCTGCTGCATCATCCACGATTCCTTTATATGCTTTGTGGGGCTACGACACCGTGGCTTTAGAAAACATATCACATACAGAACAACTTGTTGACATACTATGGTCCACTGAATCAGAGACGACAGTGAGCTAGCACATGTATTGATCGACTTGAGGAGGCTGAGTGCTTCAAACCAGAACAACAATTCCTTGTCACGAAATAATTCACCGGCCGCGTTTGCAAGAGACGCCTTGAATGGCACATGACAGACGTGGGCTGTCCAAAATCGACACGAATACGCCAGCTCGGGGGAGATGTATTTCTTGATACGGTCTTCGATATCGGGGACTTTGTAATTCGGAAGATAGGAAGATGGCAGTCTGCAGATGTTGAATTGCAACTCATCTTTCATCAATCCGAGGCAGGAGAAGGCGAGGTTGTACTTAACAGAGGATACGTCAATGAAGTACTCGCTGCTGAGATCATGGTCTATCAGAAACTCGGGAAAGGATGCATGAAGGGCGCGGATAGGGACAGAGGAATCAGTGATCCCGCTGAGCAAAGCCCCATTGGGCCTACGATAGAGTGGATATCGAGTCCCTGATCGTCGTGGAAATGGCGCCTCATAGACTGCAACGAGGTAAGAGAGAGCGGCTCCATGGTTCCGAGTAATTGTGCCATCACCGACTTGAAGCGATCGATACGAATGTCGCGTTGAGGCTGCCGTGGCGGGAATATTGTTCCCAGAGTGAATTTGTACATGTCGTCAAGCAGTGGAACGTCTTTACTGTGATCCATGATGGCTCTGAAACGCTCATTTGCAGTCAATCCTACCTCTACGTCATCTTCCCCATTCACATATGCACAGGCCAACCGCGCCCACTCGAACAGATGACCAGATTTGTGAGCGAGAGGACCAGCGAAGTCCTGAAGTTGAGCGGTCCCCAGCTTTGCCTCAGATAGCTGATTGGAGACGTAGCGAAAAATGTCGCTTTCCGTTGAAGGAATGGTTTCCATAGACTTCCATCGAACATGGGTGACGCCCTCGAACGTGCTCCTAATGTCTGATAACGTCCGTGACGTAAGAAGAATCCGGAAATGAGGAGGAAGACTCGATATGTTGCCACCGGCACTAGCCCCCTTCCCAGCCAGAATTTGAAGGAGAAGACGCCGGGACTCCACGACGCCATCCACCTTTCTCTGTCGGAACAATCCGTGCGACATCCTGAGGGTCGATGTTTTCCCCTAGTCTTGATCGAGCTGTGCATGGGCCTCGCAGAAAGCAAGTTCACATCCAGAGTTTTTTTCTTTTCCCTGCGCTGATCGATGAGTGATAGTCATCTTTACCATTAGAACGTGGGCAGTCGCCGGAGGGGGCCGCCGCCTCGGTATTTTCCTAGCCGCGTTTTTCATCGCTTTGTGGGTTCCGGGTTGTATGATGACAGTAATATGGCTCCCAACTCTCATTCGTACGTGTGTTTCGTTTTGAATCACTTCGTACAGCCACTCCTCACTGTGGACACCGTTTCATGTACATAGCTTCGCCTATCCCGGTGCCGACCCAGATCATTTCTAGCGGATGCTACAACATCATCACAAGCCCTGTGCGATCCGTCAACTACGTCCTCATTCTCCCTTTTTACATTGGTTAGTTTCCTGTCTGTTCACTCGAGTTTATTTACATGGATCATCGGCACCTTTAGTCACAATTTCTCTCATGTCCTTTCAAGCCTACAGGTACTGTGAGTCGAGGTGTTCAGACCCTTGCACAAAATTTTCCTTAACGATGGCGAACATAGTTGTGAATCGGACATCCTATAGCGACTTCATTCGACTCGTTTTTCTCGATGGTGCGTTCCCTATTCTTTCACCTCCTTTCACAATGACAAGACGCCGACGAACACATAACAGGAATATTGTATTACGTCTACTTGATGGCTCTATGCATAACGAATATCATCATAATATACACATTGCCGGTACGTCGCTTCTTCATCTCCCGGACAGAGCTTCTAACACCACCCCATGCAAACATTATTGTAGCCTCAGTACTCCGATCTTTTAACCGTGTAAGTGTACCTCTTTCACCCCAAGTGTCTTTCTCTTTTGAACTTGTGAAAAAAAAATAGATTCCAACAATTCCTGGCATCCATGCTGGCATGCAGGATAATACTCAATCTGCGAGCTTTCGCTCACGGCGACCTTAGCCAGCTATCTTCTATCCGCTTCCCGACGAGACAGACGTCCATGCATTTGGAGACGCAGATGCTTAATCATGATGATGGTGCGGTGGATTGAGATGGTTGGAGCTTTTTTTCTTTTTCTTCTTCGGTTGTCCACGCAAGTCAAGGCAGACATTTGAGTTCCCAATCGAGGCGTTCCCTCAGGTGGGGAGCGGTTGTAATGAGACTAAGGGTCGGTCACTGGCATAGAAGCCGTGTAACATTATACCACATTCTATCGGGGCAGGATACTGCATTTCACGCTTTCAAACGTTCACGTCTTCGCATGCAAACTATCAATCAGACTGTTATAAATGTACTATTTTCAACTTCACTCACCATTCTCACTTGAAGTTTGAACAGGCCTAGAATGAGTCGGAATCCAGGGAGTCGGCGGCTTATGTCAGTGACGGCGGGTGCGAATTACTACCAATCATATTCCATGCCGACAGAGTTGCAACAGACACAAATGAGGCCAGCAATGCGGCACGACCCTCTTGACCTGTGAAGGGGGATTGGTGGAAACGCGTGATATGCGCTGGCACGTGGCGATCGGGAAGTGTCAAGCACCGGCGCTCTGCCGTCGTCCACTGTGAGGAGCAAGGGTGAGCATATGGTACCATCTGGTACCTATCCGCCTCTGCCTTAAGGCTTTATCCGATCGTCCCGAGTGCTGACATTGACAGCACAGGTACAATTGAATCACAACAGTGGTGACAACTTGAAGAAAGCCTTCAACCACTCCCTCACGAGCGCATGGACCAACATATAATTTTGTATTTCCAGACTCTGCGAACCCAAAACGTGAGTCTGCCGATATGTCGCTGACGTTCTAAACCCAGCTTTGCATGGACAGTATATCTACGGTGAATATTCTTCCTCAAGTGGGCTCGACACTTTCATCTCAACTTTCCCTATACAGTGATCTGTATCACACTCTGGGTCAGTTACCGCATCGGCCTCATCATCGTTACATCCGCTCACTCGTACACCCATCTCGTCCAGCTCTACGAATATGCCTGCATGTTCACCTTTGAAGTTCGATTCATCTGGGCCGCACGCTGGAACTTCGCAAAATACCTCTATCTTTTGACGCGATACCTACAATTCCTCTTGGTCGGCGCTCTCCTTTACCAATGTACGGGTGTCGTCCTCCCATTCCAGCTTTCCAAAAGTCCCACACAGCCCATTCAGCCGGAGGTCGCATATCACGGACAGATTGCATCCAATCGGAAAGATTCATCATAGGTATCTCCCTTCTCCATCCCGTGGGACATTCTGATCGTTAACCTTTTCTCCTAGCCATGATCGAGCTGTGCATGGGCCTCGCAGAAGGCAAGTCCACATCCAGAGTTTTTTTCTTTCCCAGCGTTGATCGACGAGTGATAGTCGTCTTCACCATTAGAACGTGGGCAGTCGCCGGAGGAGGCCGCCGCCTTGGCATTTTCCTAGCCGCATTTTTCATCGCTTTGTGGGTTCCGGGTTGTACGTTGACAGTAATATGGTTCCCGACTCTCATTCGTACGTGTGTTTCCTTTTGAATCAACTTCGTAGTTATAGTCACCCCTCACTGTGGATACCGTTTCATGTGCATAGCTTCACCTATCCCCGTGCCGACCCAGATTATTTCTAGTGGATGTTCCAACATCATCACAAGCTCTGTGCGATCGGTCAACTATGTCCTCATTCTCCCCTTTTATATCGGTCAGTTTTCTGTCTATTCACTCGAGTTTTATTTATATGGCTCATCGGCACCCGTTTAGTCACACTTTCCCTCATGTCCGTTCAAGCCTACAATTATTGTGAGTCGAGGTGTTCAGACCGGACAAAATTTTCCTTAACGATGGCGAACACAGTTGTGAATCGGATATCCTATAGCGACTTCATTCGACTCGTTTTTCTCGATGGTGCGTTCCATATTCTTTCACCTCCTTTCACAATAACAGGACACCGATAATGGATAACAGGAATACTCTATTATATCTACTTGATGGCTCTATGCATAACGAATATCATCATAATATATACATTGCCGGTGCGTCTCTTCCTCATCTCTCGAAAAAAACTTCTGACACCATCCCATGCAATTGTTATTGTAGCCCCAATATTCTGATCTTTTAACCGTGTAAGCGTACCTCTTCCACCTCAAAACGTCTTCACTTTTGAAGTTTGGAAAAAAAACATAGATTTCAACAGTTCCTGGCATCCATTCTGGCATGCAGGATGATACTCAATCTGCGAGCGTTCGATCACGGCGACCTTAGCGAGACGTCTTCCTCTGTCCGCTTCACGACGAGACAGACGTCGACGCATTTGGAGACGCTGATGTTTAGTCACGACGATGAGGTGGATTGAGATGGTTGGAGCCTTTTTTCTTTTTTCTTTTTCAGTTGTCGCCGCACGTCATGGCCGCGGCAGACATTGGGTTCCCATTCGAGGCGCTCCTTGATTCGTGGGGAGAGTTTGTAATGGGAGAAGGACCGGTCACTGGCATTGAAGCCGTGTAGCATAGTACCACATTCTATTGGGACAGGACCCTGTATTTCACGCTCGTACGTTTCTGCCAAAGGGAGGCCAATAGGGATTACTCTGTCATATGGGCCAGCTTATAAGATGTAGGGAAGGATAAGAACATAATAAAAAATCAAAGGCATTTTCGCTGAAAGAGGTGGATTCGACTGCCGCGAGTGGGCGCCGAACGAGGCGGATTCGGTGGTGCAGAGAAAGAGGGGGTTCGGTGAGAGGGGTGGCTTTGGCGGCGGTGAGAGAGGCGGGCATCTAGGGGGTGAGAGAGTTCGTATTCTATTTCTCTCTTTTCTTGTGCTCCTAACTCAACACCTTGCGCATGGAGGTGTCCTTCAAACCTAGATATATGTACATACTAGTATGTACCCCTTTCTGGAGATATTGATGTTCACGTCTTCAGGTACAAACTATCAATCAGACTGTTACACCGCTGGCAGGAGACGTTACAAGACGGACGTGTAGCCTAAACCATAGCCAAACACACGATCAGATTGTGTGATTTTTGGCAGAGTATCCATGACGACCGCAGGTGATCAGATTATGGTTATCTATACAGGTATGTGTACAAGTCTGACTTGTAACGTCTCCTGCCAGCGGTGTTACAAATGTACTACTTATTGTCATCATTTCACTCATCCTTCTAACTTGATAAGTTTGAACCAGAGCTTGACTGGAAATGAGGTTACTTAAATGAGGTTTGCTTGGAAGGGAGTCGGCTTAAGTAATCTCGACGGTGATAGCGGGTGCGAATTACAACATTTTCCATGCCATCACTGCAACATCACAGACGCAGATCTGAAATGAGCCCAGCGACGCAGGCGACCTTCTTGACCCGGAGGGCATCGCTACTGGCACTGTTTGTTTGCTGGGAAGATCGATCATCAGCCGTTGTAGATGTCAGGTGTTCTGCTATGGTGCCAGTCACTTAGTCACCGCCACCTTTGGACAGATGCCAATTTGGGGTGGGAAATTTTTTTGACCCTGCCCAGGGCGGGATCGTTGCGTATCAGGAGTCCACTGTTTCAAATTGTTAGTCTATTCAGCACAGAATTCAGTACAGCTACGAGGGGATTCAGTAGTCATCGGGAAAAACCCAAAATTGTAATTTGGCACAACAAAACAAAATTATGCAGATGTCGTGAAATTGTTCAAATTATGCAACTTTACATATGATATTATATTATTCACGAGGCCAAGAAGAATTTAGCATAACGAGGAACTGTATCACACATGGATTATACTCATTCTATGGTGTTGTACATAATGCGATAGAGATGGCTGTCAGTAAGGCTGTTGACAAAGAACATGTTGAAGGTTCCCAATTGGAACAATGCTACAAATGTGATCGCCGTTGTTGTCTTTCTTCGGGGAGATTTTGAACATTCCATGGTTGGGATCTGTCCAGCTGAGGGCTGT
>Ga0307516_10005151_pt1 | contig 15768 bp, 15 predicted proteins | sample 19_EM_MG_FD_203310 | JGI IMG/M metagenome (GOLD analysis project Ga0307516, IMG submission 203310) | Populus trichocarpa ectomycorrhiza microbial communities from riparian zone in the Pacific Northwest, United States - 19_EM | ecosystem: Host-associated > Plants > Roots > Unclassified | place...
CGTGATGCGTGATGGTATGTAACGTGTTATCGTGGATTCATTTATTCGGCGTTTCCCTTGTGAGCGGGAGACCCACTTGGTATAAATTGGTCTAGTGATACCATTGCAGCGATCCTCGATTTCGACCACTATCAATGAACTTTGTTCTCCAGGACCGCTTTGTCCGAGGGGTGACCGCGATTGCACCTAGAATAAGCTCAACCATCAGCCCCGATTGGGTTTCGTCTGAGGGATTTTAGCCCATTGAGCTGGTCTAGCAACTGATCTGGAATGGAACAAGAGGATCTGCGCCGCCGTCCCATCGACCGTCCTTCGCCTGGGGTGTTGGCGGGGGATGGAAAGTGGGACGATCAGCTGATCCGCCGCCGACCAATCGGGTTCGGGTCAAGACCAATTCTCCACTCGGGATGTGGGAAGCCCCATCGGATCTAAACCCATCCTCTCTCTTCGTTACCTCCACCACCCCACCATCTCAAGAGAAATGACCCCAGTCCCTGCCGCTCCGCTCAGATCTTCTCCGGGGCCGAAACTCACCTCGGCCAACATCATCGACCTTGAGCATCGGCACGGGGCTCACAAGTGAGGCACTCTCAGTTCATTCTCCACCGCGGTTCTGATTAAAACCGGAATGTAGTTACCACCCTCTTCCGGTGGTTTTTGACACGGCCAAGGGAGCAAAGTAAGTTCGTGGATTGCACCTGCGAGCGATCTGGGTTGGTGAGTGCTGATTTTCAATGTCCGTTGTTAGGGTATGGGATCCGGAAGGCAAGGAGTACATTGACATGCTGTCGGCGTACTCGTGAGTACAAACCCAGCCACATATCTTGCCACCCAACTCACGAAGCGCGTGCCTGTAGCGCCGTCAATCAAGTCAGTCCAAACAGGTATACGGTTAGACAGTGATTTTTGCTAACGGAAAACCGCTAGGGCCATTGTCACCCACGGCTGGTGAAGGCCTTGGTGGACCAAGTGTCCAAGCTGACCCTCTCATCGAGGGCATTTTATAACTCAGGGTTCGGGCCCTTCGCTCAGAAGATAACCTCCCTCTTCAAATACGACATGGTGCTACCTATGAACACTGGTGCTGAGGCTGTTGAGACGGCCATCAAGCTCTCTCGTAAGTGGGCCTATGAGAAGAAGGGTGTTGAGGAAGGGAAGGCTATCGTGTTCAGCGTGGAGGGCAACTTCCATGGGCGGACGCTGGGGATCATCAGGTACGTGACTTTCTGTGGGCCACACCGATAGGCTATCCCCGACTTGATTTGTCACCCTTCTAGCATGAGCACAGACCCTGACAGTCGGCTCGGTTTTGGGCCATATCTCCCAGGCGTCGGACCTACGTTTTCCGACGCGGATTCGAACGAGAGGATGATTCGATATGGTGTGATCGAAGATCTCGAACAGGCCTTGGAAATCCACGGAAGGAACACCGCCGCGTTCTTGGTTGAACCAATTCAGGGTGAAGCTGGGTACATAAACGTTTCATGCACGTTGGTTCTCCGTCCTTCTAACCTTACCTCCTTTTAGAATCCTTGTACCGCCGGCTGGCTACCTTCAGAAAGTTCGGAAATTATGCACAAAGCATAACGTGTTACTGATCTGTGATGAAGTACAAACTGTAAGCCCTTCCACTACCATCACAGAACTCGAGTTGAGAGACCTTCGTACATAGGGTCTGGGCCGAACTGGTAAATTGCTTGCCAGTTATCACGACAACGTTCGTGCGGACATCGTTTTACTCGGAAAGGCTCTCTCCGGCGGTAGTGAGTAGCGGTTAATGTTGTTTGACGTACCTTTCAAACGTTTTCTTCAGTGTATCCCGTGTCTGCCGTGTTGGCTGACAAGGAAGTCATGCTCTGCATCAAGCCCGGAGAGCACGGGAGTACGTACGGAGGGTAAGAAACCTTTACAATCCACCGAACGCTTCTGATCCCCCACAGCAACCCGTTGGGATGCGCCATTGCCACCACCGCTCTCGACATTCTTATCGACGAGCGCCTGTCCGAACGCGCAGAGGTCCTCGGGGAGAAATTCCGCTCTGGGATTCGTGCGTTCAACTCTCCGCTCGTCAAAGAGGTCAGAGGACGTGGATTGTTGAACGCGGTGGTTATCGACGAGTCGAAGAGCAAGCGGGGTAGGACTGCCTGGCAATTCTGCCTTCTGTTGAAGAGTAGGGGTGTGCTCGCAAAGCCCACCCACGTCAACATGTACGATCTCATGTGTCCACCTCCGGAGAGACGTCATTGACGCGTTCCCTCCGTCTAGCATCCGGTTCGCCCCCCCACTGGTCATCGAAGAAGCTGATCTCCAGAAGTGCATCAAGATCATAGGGGAGACGCTGAACGATCTTGATTTGGTAAGCGCTCGGTCCTGCTCACCGTCCGACAACCCAAGCTTATGGCTTCGTAGTTGGACATCGTTCCTGGTGAGGTCGAGAGCGAGAAGAAATACGAGGAACATATTTCCAATTAACTACCTGTACAATCTGCGACGCCGTCCTTCTTGAACTACCTTGTACCCGTCCACCCAGCTATATGACCGTTTTGATCAGTATCCGTGGTCCTAGACCAGGGCGCGTTCGACCTGCGAGTGGGAAGCGAGTGCGGCTTTCCCAACATCCTGAAGAGTTAATCAAGGTGACAAACAGATGATAATGTCCCCGCAAGGACGAGGAGGATAGAGAGCATACGCATAGGAGGGTACATAATACGTGCATGTGAGCATCGCAGAAGGAGTCGGAGAAAGAAGAACCGACGGTGAGGGAGAATGGGGAAACGTGTATGGAACAGATACAAAACAGGTTGGATCACACGTGTAGAATCCGAGCGAGTGCAGGGTAACGATAAACTGGGAATAATCGGCCAAGCGGGGGGATCGTAGGGTTGGGGGATTCTGATCAGGGAGCAAGAGCTGAGAGATATATGGGGAGGAGTCGAACGGCAAAGCAGGACGGAGACGTAGGAAGATAGGTTCGCAAAGTGGGATACGAAAAGCTTGGAGGAACCGGGGGACCATCGTCGTCACTGGAATCAACCAGTGACATGAAGGCCGCCGTTCTAAACGCGTTACGGTCAGTTGTTGCCTGGACGGGATAAGTGAAGGACTCACTATATGGTCCGAAACGGACAACGCGTCGTGATCATCCCTAGGTCTGTGCTCGCTCTCGTGTAAACTTGGGGCGTCATGGTAATCTCCTCCACCATCACCTCCGTGGCTTCCCTCTTGGTCGTGAGGCGGTTTCTCTCGCGGTTCGTCGTGTTTCTTCCGCTCACGATCCCTATCCTTTTCGCGCTCCCGCCTCTCGCGTCGACGTCTCCTGCGCTCTTCCGAATCGTCATCGTCATCGCCGTCGTGCTTCCCACGAGACGATCGATGCCGATTAGAGGAAGATCCTTGGCGATATTCGTCGTCTCTGTTTCTCGAGGAGCGTTCCCGGTCACGTGAGCTTTCGCGGTGGCGACTGGATCCGTATTTATCAGGATCCCCAAGGTCACGACGTGAGGAAGGGGGGTATCGGCGTTCGTCGTACGAGTAGGACCTGTCATGTCGTCCGCTGCCGCGAGGTGGGTCCGCCCCTCTATCACGATCGCGGTTCCTGTCCCTGTCTCGGTCACGCTCTCGATAGCGCTGAGAGGAAGACCTATGCATGCGATCGGGGTCACCGCCTTCTCTCGGGGATGTTTTAGTTTGCATTTGTGGGGGTGGGTAGTTGTCGTATCCCTTCGTTCGACTGGAGGTGCTTCCGTGCCTTCTGACCAATTTCGAAGGCGAGGCGGGTTCTTGGTGGTATGGGGGGTGGTGAACGTCTTGGGAGGGAGGCAAGGGAGCTTGTCCGCGATGGTGGTCTTCGTATGAGTCTAAGGAACCTTCGCCATCGTGGTGCGGGATGACTGGTGAGGGTGGTGAAACGGGCTTCTTTTTGGTTCTGAAGATAGATCCGAGGGAGAACCCTTTCTTTCTCGGTGGCTGGGGTGGAGGGAAATGTGGGTTTTGAGAATCCTCTGTGGGTGAACGTGGAGGCCCGTCAATCTGTCGGATGGGGTGACCCCCATATCCGTCGGCGGCGCCGGCGTGCGCGTATCCGTTGTTGTTCCGTCGACCAGTGGTTCGTCGCTTCCGGTCACTCTCGGTCCTGTAAAACTGGAGACGCGTGAGAACCGAGGAAAGTGTCAGAAGGGTGTGGGTTTGGACGGACTATGACCCTTTCGTGAAGAACCTTGGCCGCTTTCTTGTCGGCTTTGCGTTTTGGAGCCTTCGGCCTTGGGGGTGGATCGTCGTCGTCCGATGGCGGATCTCCTGCCCTGTCAAGACTGTAGGAGAGAAGGAAGAAGAGATGAGAGGGAAAGAAAGGGGAGGAACGAGCGAAAGTTTTTTACTCGTCCAGCTCCTGCTGACTGCGCTCCTTCCTCTCAATGTCCTCGTCGTCGAATGGGGTCCACTGATCGAGGATTTGCTGGGTTGCAGCGGCGAGCATGTTCTTCATCGCCGCCTCGACCGACGCGCTCTTCCCGGACCACATGGGGCTCATCGTGTTTCGTTTTGGTCGGCCGTCGTCGTCGTGAAGATAACCGAAAGAAGTGTGGACCTGCCTGACTCGGAAACAATGAACAGCCTCACAGCCGCCTCGTGTTTGATGACGTAGCGGTGATGTTGTTATCCCCACTTGGATTTCCTCGGCTTGCGTAAGCTCAGCTTGACGGAAATCGCTCAAGTGCGTGCGTAGATCCCAAAATGCATTCAAGTTGGAGGGGGAAGATCTTATGTGTGCTCAACCAGCTTCCGACGGTCGCCCGCTCTCTATTCGACTCGGAAGCGTGCGTTTCCACCACGATCACACCTGTCACTGGTAGAAGTCTGTCTATCGGTTCCGGGTACCGCAAAACAACACAGAGAAGGCAGGCAGACCGGGGTGCTCCCAAGTAATCTTGGTTGCGACCCGACGCCCCCACAGGTAGTTAACCTGCTCAACCAACAAGCCGCCTCCGGACGACCCGTCGGATATATTTCTAGTAGATCCAAGCCCCAAGAACGACTCGGATGACCCCCAGCTATACTCCCATACCCTGTGTACGATGGGAGTGCGGAAAAGTACGTGCAGAAGCACAATGAGGATCCCAACACACCTCCGTAGGTTTCCGCCCTCAAATTCCCACTGCATGGCGTTGACCACATTCCCAGACCGAGACCGCAACCCCAGTTCACCGGTACACGAGCCTCCCGATGTCGCTGGTCGCCGGAACATCCTCCTACGAATTTTCGTTTCGAATATCAGCATCGCTACCTCTCCGACACCTCTCCGACATTGGGGCAACCCGGAAAATTTTGACAACCCTGCCTCTCAAGCTACTCTCGCGACGACTTCCAGTTTGCCTTTACGGTCCCTGCCGTGTGTTTCTGTCACGCCCGGCGCTCACTAGACATTTTCAGAAACCACTTCTCCCTCGAAAGGAGGGACAAGTGGCTGGGCATGAGCCAATTGACCGAAGCGGGAGAAAAAGGGTGAGCGGTTTTCTTTTCTTTTCGGAATACGCGGAATAGTGACTTGCAACCTCGGGGTAGGTTACGTCTTCGGGACCATCCACTCGGGCGGTATGGAACACGCTGTTCAGGCTGTTCGAAGCAGACTCGAGGCCCGAGACAACGGTGTCATTGGGGGCTTCATACGTCGCAAATGCAACGAGGGGTGAACGAGACAGAGACCTCGGGAGATGTACGAATAGAACGAGGCACCCATACTTTTAGCGACCTCCACCAGATACACTCAGGTGCGTTGTGACTGATGGATTGGTGGATGGCAAGATGTGTGGGAAGTCCCCAGGCCTGAGGGGAAGTTCGATTGGTGATCGCCACATCTCTCCCCCGTTCAAATATTCACCGTCGACATCGCCACAAAGCGGGCTGCCTGGCAAGCACCAGCCTCTATTCCCCCCATGGCTACTTCTAACTCGGTCAGACCCCCTCCACTCCCCGCAGAGTCCCGCGTAGTCGGTGGCCCGCTCCCGTTCCTCCAATCCACCAAGCCGAACAAACGGGGAGTTCCCCACAAAGACTCTCTCGACAGGGTAAAGTGCGTTTACAAAACTCTCAAGCTTTGCTACCAATTTACTGATTTCATTTACCCAGGAAGGCCGTCATTGAAAGGACTTCTGCAGAACTTTTCCAAGTCTTCGACAGGTTATCGTCGTTGAAGAAGGGGGGAGAAACTGTCTACTTTGGCGATCTGGGACGCAACGCGACAACCCTGCTCAGCTACTTCGAACGTAATGGCTCCAGGCCCTGTGGACTCGACGAGAACCCGTGGGTTTATCAACCCTGCATTGCGCTTCTCAACCCAGCCTGACTCTCGCGACGGGGCCGAATTTATGTTCGACGTCATCGGTGCCGGGGCCGCTGCCACCACAATGACCAACTGGCGTGGTGTGTGGGAGAAGTCCCCGAAGAGATCTTCAACGGGTCCATCAAGAAGGACGAAACCGCCCAGCAGTCGAAACGAAGCTCCGTATGGAATACTGGCGGTTTCGCCCTTCTTGGTCCCGAGAACTTGGGTGGTAGAGGTGGATGTACCGGCTTTCTCCGTACATGTACATCGTGGAGGCATTGATGGGTAACGGTGAGTCCTCCTCGAGTCTTCTCTCAATCATTACCCTTTGCTCAACTTGGCCGCATTGTTTAGCATTTTTCATTGTCTAATACTCATACTCGGCGGTTTGTTATCGAATTCGAGCACCTCAGCCGTTCGCAATCTCGTGTCTCATCCGGCATCTGTATTTTACTACTGCCTCTCATTCGCTAGTCAAACAGTAGGACATTTACATCAATAGAAAGCTGTAGTCGTTAACAGTAGTGTCTAAAATATGCATTTGGTGCTAGTCTCCCCAAGCAGACAACGCTCATGACTGACATCCTCGGTGTCTGAGTCGTTCCCCGCCTGACTGGGCCTCTCGTGTATTGATCGCCAGAATCGCGCGTCGCGCGCGTGGTTCAAAATGGGGTTGCACACGAATTCAACCCCAGTATTTTGTTAATCTGAACCGCTTCGCGAAGACCCTATCGCACCCCATGATTGGATTAGGGTACAGGTTTAGCCAGCGTTGGGCGGCCAGTGGTGAATTAAACACGGAAGGGGTCACCCCCCGAAGATTTCGTGTCAGAGTCACAGTGCCCAGAGTAGTAGTTACAGAGCGAAGCGCGAGATTCTCAACGACATCCACCCGATATGCTCTGGCGCGTTCCGGCCAGTGCGGCACACCCTGGCGAAGATTATCGATGGATGGATGGTAAGATCTGAAGATACAGCGTGAGAAGAGCGGAGATCCCGAGAGATTGGCGATCGCCACGTCTCTCCCAATTCCTAACTCGCTTAGACCACCCTCCACTCTTCCGCGAGACCCCGCACAGTTGGAAGCTCGACCCCGTTCCCTCCAATCTACCAAACCAAACCAAGGCTCGGGCTTCTTCAGAGACACTCTCGAAGTTGTAAAGTGCATTCACAACACCCTCCAACTTCGCCATCCATTTACTGACTTCATTTACCTGGGAGGGCTGCCATTGAGCGCGGGGTTTCTGTCGACATGGGAAAACCCAAGTCTTGCAGCCCAACGAACTCATGGTCCGGTTTCTTCTGGCGCTCTGTTGTGATGACAACTCATCGGACGCGCTCCGTGATACAGAATCCTTGAGTAAACGTTTTAGGGATTGTTGGGGGAAGGTGGTCCCGGTGGCCAACTCCGCGGAGATGAGGGACAGACTGGAGAAGTAGTACGTGGTCCAATTGTTTCATAACTTGCATGCGCTTTTTGAACGCGTCGCGCAGTAAAAGCCCTCCAGGCGGGCACGAAAGCCGCATGTACGGACCATTATTGGACGGGCTCAACTACGGGCTTGAGTGCTTATCGAAAATCAAGGTGAACGGTTGCCCAAGTTCCGTGACCACATAGTGTTTGTACCATGGGACGAGGGCATGCCATCTGACCGTGCTCTGAAGGGATCTTTGTTCAAACCAGATGTCATTCTCATGTTGTTTGCCACCGCATGTGACTTCCGCCGGATCACAGACAGGGAAAGCACCGAGGTTTCTCAGTTCGTGGATAAGATCCCAAAGAAGGCACCAGCCATTTCGCCCAACCGTATCGGCTGGAAGAACGTCCTTTCTGCCGTTGAAGCAAAACGAGATCCACAGGCAAAGTGGCCTATCATGGGTAAGTTCACTAACGAGGTCCGGCAGATCATCGACGAGGGTTTGGATGTCGAACTTTTCCAGTTGCCAAGCCCGGATCCTGAGACATCCCTGGATGTTTCTGTTTCCCAGTCTCAGACACATAATGTTCATGCGCTCGTTTATAAGCAGACCGCTGCAGTACTGTACAGTCATAACTTCAAAATCTGGTGGGTCCAAGAAGCGGACTGCGAGTGAGGCAGAGATCAGCTCCAGGGCTCCAAGCATGAAAGCCAAACGTCCACGGCAGCCACCTAAACCTAAACAATCCCTTGTAACCCAATCCGGGACGTATGCAGGAGAGAAGCTGTCAGACTCGTACTCGATTAGCCACGCGCTCAATCTACTTATCAAAGGTGCGACCCAGAACGCCCACATACGGTTCAGCGACTTATGCAGCCTGCCAGATCACTATATTTGGATTTCTTGGATCGACAGAGAAGGGGTCATCGTCTCGTCGCGATTCAGTCCGTTCGAACACCTTCCTCTCGTCCTCGACCTACTCCTCACCCTCCAGAGATCTCGGCCCCGCTAATGGGGAGAGATCTCCGAGCTCACCACAGCGGGACATTCAGTTCTGTTGCACCCTGTGAATGCGGACGTGAGGACGAAGTGGGTGTCAACTTCCACCTGGAAGACAACATACACTCTGGGTGGTCCCTCCTTGGCAGAGCGACGACCGTTGTCGGTGCCGATGTCAAGAAGGATGGGAGCGGCGCACCTACAACCGGACCCCAGGGCAAGACGTGAGGCAACGTCGCTGGGACTACGGTGGGTGAAAATCCCGAGTTATCCAAGAGCGGTGGAACCGACTCCAGCAATACTGTGGACGGGAATCTGGTGCGGAGTCCCTTGGAAGCAGCTCGCGATGCCTATCGAAAAGCTCGTGATGATATCATCAAAGAACACGACCTGGTCCTCGAGATCTCTTGGCCAGAGACATCGCGAATTGCGGAGTGGAGGATTGTCGCACACGCGCAAACCTTAGGGAAGGCGGACAGGTTCATCGGGGGTCACATCCCGGAGGTCAAGTTTGGGCGGGATTTCGATCGGTACTCCACTCAGCCCATACGCGAGCTCCTCAAGTTGCGGGGGGATGAACAGGTGGGAACGCGAACCCTGTGCCTCGTCGTGATGAAACGTCTGCGCCCGATGCATGGCTTGGATAACAGTTTTGGGACACCTTTTGGCAGGGCTTTGCGTGTACCCGCTTCCCCTTGTGATTACACCGCCCCCACTAACACAAACCACCATGGCGATATCAGTCTCGGCAATCTAGGGTATGACGTCTCGCCCGCAGGGAAACCTGAGGGGGTCCTCAACGACTACGATCTTCCTGGGACAAATTCCCAACCACGAACAACGACAGAACCGGTACCGTCCCCTTCATGTCACTCGAGATGCTCAGTGGCGGACTTGAGGAGCGAATTCCTCGGTTGTACAGGCACGACGCAGAGTCGTTCATGTGGGTGCTCACCTATACCACCGTCATCAACGTGGAGTACAGGGGTCGCTCTGTCAAGATCTCTCGGCCAAAGTTCGTCGAACCCTGGTTCACGGGGGACCAAACGATCCACCATTCGTCAAAGCAATCCTTCCCCGGCAACTACGGTCGCAAATTCCCGGTCACTGAGCCTCACAAGCGATACCTCACAACAATTCGAAGTCTGATAGACAATTGGCGACCCGAACTTGATCGAAGACATGGAGACAGTTTTGGAGCAGCACCCAAAAGGGGTTCACGAAGGTCAAGACTCTTCTCCTCGAAGCAGTCAGGACCCCAAAAGTTGTGTAAGGTTTCTTCGGATTCGTGCCCTGTGTTTGCATGTATATACCGTCCACTCCATGGAACTCGTGCTGCGGCCCAATTCATGAATAGATACTGACAGTGGCACGTGCTGGTTGACTACGGTGAAGAATTTCGGGGAGAAGCGTTACATGAACAGCTGGTGTTCACGGCAACGATACAAACCTTTTTGGTGCCTTGATTCCTGCCAGATATTTCAACTCGCATCACTGCGTGGTCGCTCGGGGTTCCCGACCCACGACCGGATCCAGTCACACCACCAATCACCTTCAGGAACATCGAAAAGCGTGCCCGTCATCAAATTCCGCACAAGCCGGACTACCCGTCAAGCGCCCCCGGTCCGCGAAGAAAGCGTCCCGAGTTCCGCAACCCACAGTAAACGCGTTAACCACGGATAGACTGTTCGGTTCCGCACCGATCCCGGTAGCGGGAAGTGGGCTCCATTCCGTGGCGCCCTCACGTCCAGATGTGGTGATCGTAGAATGCAGGGCCTGGGTCCCCCAGTGCCCACTTAATTCTCGTGGTGGGAATCCTATTTTGGTTGCATGGGGACAACAGGTTGCGTACGTATGAGCATCCGATGTAACGCCGTTCTGGTGCTAGGTGCTAGGTGTGGCATCCGGCACTAGGCTAAGGCTCGCCGCCAAGTTGATCCACCCGGCAGACTCATACTATGTTAGGGTCGTGGCTTTACCCCATCTGTGAGAGGAGAGCTGGAATATTAAGAACCCCGTCAACACAGCCATTAGAGAGAGTTCATCGATTGTCATGATGATTCCGAGAGGTCCTGGGCAGGCATGGGACAACATTATGTCGTCCTGGTTCAGGGTAGGATGATTTGCAGTTCTCGTGCCGGTGGCCTCTCCAGTATGAGGGTTCCAGAAACGTTTGTTCACCATACTATTCATATCCGTAGCTGTGAACCAGCCTCCATTCTCAACTGGTCGATCTGAACCCTTGCCGCGTGCCGAAGCCACAATCGAAGTGGCTTTTCTGTAAACGCACCAACGCCACGCCACATTCACTGGGACCGCAAATTGGGTGTCACTGTCTGGCAAGTCCCATACTACACCCACGCTCGTGATCAGTGGATCTCTGGTCCCATGGAGCGTCGTTGCCGCCCAAGCGTACCGTATTGTACACGGGTATGCACGATGTCCCGGAAAATTCCAGACATTCGCCTCCGGTTATATAACCCTAGATGTCTTCGTTACGCGAAGTGGGCCTCCGTACTAAAAATTCCCAAAGCCCCTCTCCGGCCGCGGACCGTACCCGTGCAGTCCATACCCCCATGATATCTGCGACGTTCTAGCGGGCTTCCTTCCAACAACCGAATAAGGGGCGGCGGTCCAGTGTCCGTCGTACACAGTGGCGTCCAACATTCTTGTGGTGTCGCCGTAGAACGGCGGCCGCCCTCGTCAGCCGAACCGGGTTCGTCACCCCTGGGACGATTACTCACCTCCTTCGCCTGGCTTTCCTTGGAACCTTTCTTCGTTCCATTATTCCGTGCCATATTTTTTGTTCTCACTGATATGTCTCTAGTGGGATTGAGTTTTGCCTACGTTGGCTGCGACCCGACGACAGAACCACCGGTCACTACCCAACCTGTATGGGTGATATACCTATCCACCCAGTCGACAAACATACTACTGACCCCCTTTTAGCTGCTGAAGAGAACGAAGGGAAATGCCACCTTCTCGATCCCTTCCGCATTCGAGATCCGCACGGATGCATACGATGTGCTAGGTGCGGGTCTAAGAACGCACAACTTGTACCGCCACGCCCAACAAGGCTATACCGCTTCCGTGAATCTGTCTGCTTCAGGCCGCCCCCGCCGATCATCGAAGCATTCCACGGTCCGACAAGAATGCCAAAACGCTCCTCAAAGTGTGCTTCAGGTCTCATCCCGACTCATCTACGAGAGGAACACATACCAAGTCTAATCTAATGAGAAGGTCGGACGAAGGTCCCGCCCGTCTGATGGCGGGGTGTCACATGTCAACCTGGGATGGTACCGGCGGTCGTTTTTGGGGCGGTGTGCTTTGGTTTGGGGTATTCCTTCCTGCCCCTTGGGGAAGTTTACACGCACTACGCCAGAACAAAGGCGAAAAGGAAGGTGGAGGGTGGGGAAATGAGGTCACTGGGATGGTGGCGGACCGGCAGACATCAAGCATGGCGCTTGGGGCACGGGATCAAAAAAACTGTCGGTTGACATTTGGTGACGGGAGAGAGTATGCAGATTTGTGAGCAGCGCGATACCGCAGGGTCGATGCGGAATAACCATCCCAGACTCGAACGGGATTAGCTCTTCTATTGGCTCGTCCGGTAGCAGGAAAGCACCCCTCCCCCGCTCTCGCCGCCACACTAGCCCGGCGGAGGTTGAACGTTGAAGGCTGAACGTTTTCGCGACCTCAAGTAATCTGTGTATGTCTAACGTCGGTGATTGTGATCCAAAGGGGGAGAAACTATCGCAAACCGAGGAGAGCGATGATATCCCCCCATGGGTCCCTTCATGCATCATCCATCGCCGTTATTCTCGACACGTACGCCACCGGACCCTCCGAACCGGTAGAACATGCCCTTGGGCCATTCAAGCGACATGCCGGACCATCTCACAGTCGAGTGTGGCGGTCTGACGTTCCTCGGGAGATGGTACTGAGATACTAGAATTCAGCCGTCGGAACTATGAGCTGCTGACCACTGAGTAGTGGTCACACAGGAACTGAGGAACCGTTATCTAACCTAGTGGGCCATATTGCTGAATACCCGTCAACATCATCTACATTGCCGTTGACTTGCCGAATACCGGGCTATTCGATTAAATTAGCCCCCACAAATTATGGGCGCTCGCCGGTATATTTCAACCCGTATACGCGTGTTTAACTGGTGGAACTTAGTCTAACTGTAAATAGCAATCGAGCGGTGCCGGGGTTCGTCATTCTTGCCCAGCTTCGCTCCATTCAGGCATGGCCCGCGTCCCGTTTAAAGTCACACCACACTTCATGTGTCCCGTGGATCCGGAAGGCGTGTACTCCACGGATCCAGACGTGAGTTTTGTCGTAAATCCTGCCAATGAAGGTTGAAGATCGCAGATACCCTAATGCTCCTAGGCGCGGGATTCAGGTGCAACCAATTAACGTAAACACCAAATGAAACGGAATTCCAGAACCGCAGGAATCACGAACCTTTGAATTCGCCCACGGGTCATAGTGGGTTTTTGTCGCGGGTGGTATGCAGCGGAGGCCCCTGAACAGGAACGAAGTGGCGTGCACAGAGGAACGCGCCCTAGTCATAAAGAACCCAAGGTCGAGAGGGCAAACCCGCAGAATATCCGGATCCACAACCTTTGTGGGTCTAGGAGGTTGGATGGGGAGAGTGGGGACATTTGCGCTAGCGCTACGCTAAGCCTCCAAAAGCGACGAGGCAGGGGAAAACTGGCAAGCTTAGTCGGCCGTTAATCGTTTCTCGTCTTTATTCCATAGTTCCTGTTGACCGTCCCCCATTTGTCTGGATGAGGTGAACGACGCCACAATTCAGAACGTAATCCCCGGGTCCATGAACCGCTACCACCGGCCCTGTTCGCCTAAATAATCGGACAAGGGAACCCAAAGGCCGCATATAGGTGTCATAGGACGGGCATACGCTTGTGGTAAGCGAGGTGGGGGTGGTCATTAGTTGAGTCAAGTACCGGGGAAGCGGTGCAGTCAACGTATTTCATTCGCCTGGTGGGCCGCGTCACCCACGCTCAACAACATGTAAGAGGGCCAACGGTAGACGACCCACCGCCCCCCCAAATGCAAGGACAACTTACGGCATCACAATGGCCCGTGGCCGTCGTCGGAATGGAAGTCGGGTGCTTCGTCTCGACCTAACGAAGTCCGACTCGGCGCCGGATGAATCCAACCATGGAACAATGCACGTACATTCAAGTGAATCCACCCTCCCTCGAGCACCTCGTGTACAAAACAGCCAGCGCACCCAAAGAACGGGACGGTATTTCATGTTGGAGTGACACAAAGCCCAAGGAAGCCGGCACGTTGCGCGGTATCATTGATGAGGGATCTTCAGACGGGTGGTACATGGTGCTACCGAATGCGGGGAAGAATGTCAGCCAAGCAGGGAAACGGGAGTCAGGTGTCGAAAGATGTCACGGGAGAAGTCTCGGAACCCAATCGGCGCGGATCGCCACCACAGGTCAAGGCATCAAGGAGCCCGGAGACGTGTCAGATGTTCAACAACCAACCTAATGGATAGGGGTGCGACGGAGATGAAGTGATGGTGCTTCGACCGTTGGAGGTGGTATCGCAGTGGATTGATTGGCAAATGGTTTGAAAAATCATCGGTCGGACGCAGAACAAAAGGAGGCTGTGCCATCCACGAACACATTATGGTCTCCCCGCCGCGTAAAGTTTATTTGTCGGGGACCCCTGGTAAAGTTGGCGTTTCCAGCATACGAGGTGGCGAATTCTCCCTGGTTCTCGGGATCCTCAAGGTGAGGTTACACCGCTACTAAGCTGTAGACCCTGTTAAACACTGAGAGTTTGCGCCTTAGACAGGATGTGAGTGATGGTACGCACATGTGTCCTCAACACTTAGGATCACTCTTCGAAGCAAGCAGGCCCCTAGCAATGACATTGGAGGTCTTCTCGCACTGCACGTGGGATCGGTCACGGACGCCTTCCCCGAAGCTTACGCGAACGGGAAACGATTAATCCACCCTCCCATGCGGTTCGCCTTTGGTGTGTAGATGCCAAGTGGGACAACCAGTTTCTCAGCATCCCCGACGACGAGTTGGCTAGTGGTAGACCGATGATGCACGTGTCAGCCGGACAGCCTCCCAACCAGAATCGCAAGGAAAATGAAAGATCAGCGCTCACCATTGGTGGGCAATAGCGAGTGCGCCCAAGGATTGTCAGGATCTCCACCTGCCAGCGCGGCGAGCGCTCCACTCTGGACGTGCGGAACGGAAGATGCCAAAACTAAAAGCCGTGTGAACGATCAAAATGGTCGTACCCCAACAGAAACCACAGACATCGACGAGCTGATAACCACCTCCCTTCGAATACTTTGCACACGTAGTGAGTCCGGTGGCGTTCGTGGGGTCATTCGAGACCTTTTCTCTCCATTCTTGAAATCATCGCTTGTCCTGATCGGTCTTGGGCGGAACCTTATCATATCGGGATTTCCCCATGTGGTTCGAAGAAATCGGGGGTAGTGACACGCGCATTGTGAGGTGAAGCTGTGATGTCGGCACCCTGCTGAGTTTGTGGATGGAAGCTACGGAAATCCGTCAACACCAGGACTCATCTGACCAAACCACACGAGGTAAACGCACCCAAAGAGATACCATGAACAAATGCAACCGCGGTACCGCTCCCGTCCCCGGTGACGTATGCCCGATCAAAACCCCCGTGAGGCCGGTGTGATCCTTTGGGGGTGTAGTTGGAGACTACTATGGATGTCACGCAGCACGCGTTGCGTTCCTCCGTAGATAAGACGGGTGAGGTAAGGGTGTAAAGGGTGCGGTGGAGTCCGAGGACGTGCCAACGATCCAACAATCATGGCGTTCAGAGACTCGACGATCCCCCAAGGCCGCGCCGGCGATGGTGCAACACGAGCGGGGGGGGGGGGCAGGGGAATGACGGAGACCATTTGGATGGAGAGTGGTCGGTACTGGTGAAATTTTCAAAGAGCCTGTAGAGCCCGTGGATCAGCTCGCGGTGTGTCGTTGACAGTGATTGCAAAT
>Ga0307516_10005152_pt1 | contig 15760 bp, 21 predicted proteins | sample 19_EM_MG_FD_203310 | JGI IMG/M metagenome (GOLD analysis project Ga0307516, IMG submission 203310) | Populus trichocarpa ectomycorrhiza microbial communities from riparian zone in the Pacific Northwest, United States - 19_EM | ecosystem: Host-associated > Plants > Roots > Unclassified | place...
CAACGATATCCAGGACCCCATTCACACCCTTGCTGGTCGGCGTGCTATCAGGGTAGGTCGCCTGCTTCCTCAAGCGACGGACAGCAATCCAGCCGAGCCACATTACGATCATAACAGGAATCCTGCACATCGCGTGTTAGAGGCAAAGTGGGTGGGGGAATAAGGGGTCATACTCAAGGTATAGTGATATGAAGTCGACAGCCGAGAATTTTGGGATTATAGAGGACCATCCCTGAACTGTCATGATGACGGGATCAATAGGGCCACCATGCATCGCAATAAGAACACTCACTCAAGATGATAGCGGACACAAATATTACCTGACCCAAAATCATCGGTGAAATGACCCCGTGAGCAATGGTTCCATCGATCACTTACCACAAAATATGGGCCCCATGGCCAAGTCCACCCCGCTCTGAACTTCAGCTCCTCGATCGGGCGACCCTGGGCGACCCATGCCTTCCTGAACCTCCAGCTTGCCAGACCAATCGATAACCACGCGATCTGGCTTGAAACGCCGACGATATTCTGTAACCACGACCACAGTTGACCACTACCGATGAAGCTACTCCCAAAGCACAGGACGCTGATGCTGCTCGTTGCAAGTAGAGCAGGAAGGGGGACACCTCTCTTCGTGGTCCATCCGAAGACTTTGGGAGCGTGGGCGACAGGCTTCGTCACAGCCAGGCTGTAGAGGACTCGTGTTCCAGCGAAGAGAGCGTGATTTCCAGCGGAGAGAACACTCGTGATGATGACGGTGTTGACAACGGATCCCGCTGCTCTTGACCCTATCATCTCAAAGACGATGGTGAATGGAGAGGTGGCTGTGGATTTTGTAGAGAGACCAGGGTAATTGTAGGGAACTGTGGTGCACCGAGGTCAGTCGCGGCAAAACATTTTGCATTTGTGGACTGACCGTCTAAACCAATGAGAAGGACCGAAATGACGTAGAAAATCAGGATTCTATGGATGAGCCGTCAGCACCCGTTGGTTACATAAGTACCGCACGGGACGTCCACCTCCAGAAAACTGCCTTGACAACCCTTGGCATGTTCTTAGATGGGTTCTTGGTCTCGCCGGCGGTAATGCCCAAACTCTCAGTTCCACCGTCTGCATGAGCACGCGATCAGATCGAGAACGACTGTGTGGGGGGTTTTGGTGCTCACATGCAAAACTCGCGGTCACGAATACACGAGCGAAACCTCCAAAGCCTCCAACAAACGGGGCATCACCTATCCACCAGTTCTTGCCACCGATGTATTCGTGTGAGGTATTTCCACCAGCATTGACTACTATGCCAAGGATAACGAACACCACGATCATCGCAACCTTCAGAGAAGCAAGCCAGTATTCTGTCGCGACGCAGTCAGTTGCATCCAGCAGATATGCGCAGCTTGATTGCCCTACCGAGTTCACCGTAAACCCCGACATCGATGGCGTTCACACCGACGAGGAACACCCAGAAGACCACGCTGATCACCCAAGGGTGCCAGGTTGTCCAGAACTGTAGGAGGATCTGAGCCGCGACGAGGTCGGAAGCGACAGAAACGGCGTCGTTAAACCAATAGTTGTACGACAGGGCGAAGGAGTACGAAGGGGAGAAGAATCTATGGGCGTATACATTGAATGAGCCTAAATTGGTGGCGTCAATAGTCTGTGGACGGGTGGAGGATGTGCAGAAATCATGCGTACCAGCGACGGGGTACTGAGTGGCCATCTCGCCGAGTAACAAGAGTGTAACGTATACGATGAAGCCGACGAGGGTATAGGCTATGAGAATGCTTGCAGGTCCTCCTTGAGCCAATGACTTCGAGGTACCCAAAAATAAACCCGTTCCGATGGTTCCTGTCGATCCACAAGGGGTTAGTCCGTTCGGATGCTTAGATCCTGCAGGAAGGGGGGTTACTTACCGGCAATTGCAATCATTTGTACCTGCCTGGCGGACAAGCCTCGGCGAAGGTGACCATGCTCCCCCACCGGGTTCAGACCCAGAAGCGCACGCCCGGATTTTGAAGGAGACGGGGAGTCGGTATCCGGCCCGCCCGGGTTGTCAACTTTAGAGGTGGACGAAGGGTCGTTGACGTCGGGATGTTCGACCACGGTGATGTCATCCTGGGATGTGAGGCGGACGTGCTGGTGCTTCTTTCCCTTCTTGAAGTCGCTCATATTCGTTCTGGTGCTATTCCGTCAGCTTGTGTTAGGGTTACTCTCTCTGGGAAGCTCCGGGGTGGATTTCACCTTGCCGGGATTGCGTCGGAAGACGGGTCGATGGGGAGAGGCAGGGACTCGTGTCCGTCGAGGCCAGGTCGTTTCGAGACGTTGGCGGCTTGTACAGCGACCAACGACACCGGGTGGGGGATGGTGGTGGGGGATTGCGGAAAAGCCTAAGGGCTTCCCGCCCAAATTGTCCATTTTGCATGTGTTGCCTCTTTGCCGCCGACGGTGGTGACATCAATCGGCCCGGCCAGCCCGATGCGCCGCCTCTTGCAGTGAATCGCGACGGTGAACACAACCACCACTTTCGCAGGCCAGGGCATGGATGTGGGAGGGTAGGTGAGTGGAGAGGGAATAGATTCCAACAGTAGTCTCCGAGTCGATCACCTTGGGTTCTGCTCCCCTGTCGCCTGTCATGCAACTCTCAGCCGACAACAGAACAGAGGGTGCCTTCCAACAGGTATCGTTACGCATGGGTCTGGACATCCACTCCACCCACCTCGGGTGACGGGTTTTGGCTCCTGGTCAACATCTGCAATTGGGTCTTCTGCGACATGGTGAATCGCCCCCGATGGCCGTACAGCCAGTGGGCTCTCCATCTAGTTGACTTTCCGACAGGTGGACCTTTGGCCCTATTCCGCGTTCCGAGGGCATCTGGCTCGGTGGCCTTTTGGAATGCAGGGTTGTGCTAACCCAGAGGGCGTTCTGAGGGTTTCTATGCGTTCTGGCTGGCCATAGCTCGGAAATACCGATGCAACGCGCTTTGACCTGTCCCATCGCATGCGCTTCAAGCCTTGTCCTTTCTGGTGGTCGGCGCCGGTTGCGCTTTTGGCTCCCCGACTGCATCTTTGCACTGATCCCATCGCGCTTTCCTAGACTCGTTCGGCCTTTTTTACTCCAACCCCGGGCGCCGGACTCAAGTTTGGGTTTGACAGGTCCCAGCCTACCTTGACTATATACACCGTCCGTTATCGATAAGCTCTATATCGCATTGTTCGCTCCCTCGGTTCGGTTCGAAGGTCCTACAGTGCGGGTGTCGCGGTGCGGGGAAATACGTCATCCCATTCAGTATTCGCGTCACTTACAAGCTTGGAGTACATTGGGGATTTATGATATCTACCATAATAAACATACACCTCAACCGTCGCACTTAGACGACTTCAACGTGGTTCTGGATGAGAGCCTGAAAACAGTGGTCAGTGTTCGAGTGTTATGTCTGGAGGAGAGGATCGAACCTCCAACTGCTTGGGAATGGCACCAACGACTTCACCGACCCTTTTCCCATTCTTGAAGGCGATGAAAGTGGGCATCTGGACCACAGATCAGAACCGCAGCCTTGGTTGAGGATGTGATACTCACTGCCCGAATACCGACTTCCTCCGAGATCTCTTGGGAGGCATCAACGTCGACCTTGTAGAAACCGATGGACGAGATCTTCTTGGCGAAGTCTTCGAAGATGGGGCTGATCACTCGGCATGGGCCACACCATGTTGCCCAGAAGTCGAAGATGACGACCTTGTCACCGTTAATCTGATAATAAACCGGTCAAAAGAGCGGCGATTAAGAGTGAGCTTGGACCCACGAGTTCCTTGAACTCAGCAAGAGAGGAGACTGGCTTGACGGCATCCATGACGATTCGGAGGGGTGATAAGAGAGTATGTAGTAGTCGGTTGAAGAGAGTGTTTGTGTTTACGCCTTATATATAGGACCCGCCAGGATCCAGTGATTACAAACTGATCAATGGCGGTGGCGCCACTCTTCCCAATCGCGCGTGAAGCAGCGGTCACGGTAGCTCTGCCTGGGATATGATATGTACACCTCGACTAAGTACAACGGTTAGTAACTATCTGGCTTATACAATCCCGACTCCAAGTCCAGGGTCCGTGACCACGGCCATTCCCAAAACTGACCCAACACACCACCAATGAATAAGCGCATGTGGTCATGTTTCACCGATGATCTGAATCAGAATCTCCTTCACAGTCCTCCGATGGGATTCCACCTTGTCCGATCCAGTCAAGGCAGCTGGGAACACTGCGCTCGAAAGGACCTCGTGGTCAGGTCCATCCCTAACCCGGAGCCGATGGGTCAACACTCGGGGGATGATCCTCGCGACATCCACTTCCGACACGTCCATGCTTCGCGCCTCCGGCTGGGACAAGCTGTCGGTATACCCTGTGGAATCTGGCCCGCCTTCCGGCAGGATCGTTGCCTGAACTCTCCCCCTCGCAAGCCAGCTGTCGTGCTTGAGCTTGAGCGGCTGCGCTGGGTCATACACATCGTTCTCCGGATCGATAAACTCGTTTGAAGATTCCTCCCCAACCTTATCCTCCGTCTCATACGACCGAATTAGCTCCGTTGAAGTGCTGTCTCCAGAAAGCAGCCGCTGAACGCGGATCAACGATTCCACGTCCCTATGGGCCCGAGAAGTCAACAATGTTCCATCGAGCTCGTGGTGATGCCTTGCAGCCGTGAAGAACTCGTCGATATATAAGGATAGCGAGGGACTGACGTATACGGAGAGAGAACGCAAATGTGAGATATCAGAAGGAGAAATTATCGGTGATGGGTTGATGGGCGGTGCTAGCATTTCTGAGCGCGCGTGGGAAAAGGACTGGCGAGTTGGTGCGCTTGGAAGGACGTTGACACTCATGGCGAACCGATCCAGCTAATGATGAAGATCGTTCCAGTTAGTTGTGCGGCAGTTCAGTGATAAGAAAAAAAAGATTCACAAGCGACAGGTGTATTTTTGGTCGTTCCCAAGCATCGTTAGCACACACATAGACGACCATGAAGCCCGACGGCAGTCTCCAGACGGTTTCCGGATCATCCTCAAGGACGAACGATTGATCAGAGAGAGCCTGAAGCAGGGCGCGTTGCGCGGAGGTTCCGGCATATTCCAGCCCAGAGATAACCACTGCCTTTGGAAGTGACAGGTTGTCGGACGAGATGACGGAAGCCGTGTCAAAATCCCTGGAGATCTGTGGATCTGCGTGCAATTCAGGCAATCGGACTTGAGGGCGCCGCTCCGAGACGGTTTGTCTACTTGACGCCCCATCAAAACTGCTGTCCTTGCTGAGAGGGGTCGAGTGGGGAAGTTCGTTTGGTTCAGACGCGGTCCGGGCGATGTTTCGGCCGGGTCGGCGTCCACCAGGTCTGCGAGGAGGGGGTTTGTCGCTCAAGAACAGAGAGTGCAAAAGCTCTGAGGGAGATTGCCTAGACCTAATTCTGACCTTCTGCGTCGGGAACCCAAACACCTTCGATAGAGTCTAAATTGATGATTATCAGCAGATGGATCCCTAATCTGTCTGTAGCATTGATACGTGGCGTTCGCGCACTCTCCCGTGGGGCAGGGGGCCGAAAACAGGAACCAACACTCACCAGGGCTGTGATGCTCTGAACGAGGGAAACGTCCTCGTCGTAGGATCGGAGGAGGATGTTCTTGCCTCCGGAGGCCAGGATGCACAACAACAAGGACCGGAACACGACCGGATCGAGTGGGAGGTGTGGGGCTGCAGAGTGGACGTTCGAAAGGAGGACGGGATAGAAGCCGTCGGTGATTAGGTTTTTGCCCGAGGCGTATGCCATTTTCCGGGCATTTCTAGAGCTCATGGAGAGGAGGAAAAAGATACAGCAGCCGTGGGAAGATATGAAAGAAGGACGAACTGTATGAGCGTCTTCTCTTTGCACTCCCACCCCGGAATTGCTCCCTGGACTGAATAGACCGAAATGGGTCAAGCGGTGAGGGCGTCTTGAGACTTGCTCGAGTGACGGGAAAATCTGAATGTGCAATATCGCATCAAGCGTGGCTTGATGGGCCACAATGCGAACCTGTTATGTACAAATGCCTTGCCGTGGTCGGTATGGTGATGCTCCCGATGTCCATCCGGTCATCCGGTGAAGCGTACGCTGGGATATATACAGCCCAGCAGATAGGGTAAGTGCCCGAAGCCTGCCCTCCCCCTCCAGGCATTTTCTCGGTCGACGCATGTATGGCCGTCGCCTTCCAGCTTGGGATCGATAACACTTCCCCCACCATAACGTATAACCCCTTCTTCCCTAATGCCGTCGCCCTCGATGCGACCTTGGGCTGGACTCCCTACTACACGAATTCTGGTTTCCCTTCGACTTCAGGACTGGTGGCCAACGGCACGAGCTTGCAGATCTCCTCCAAGGACGGAAGTTTTCTTACTATTACCTGGTTTGGTGCGCCTCCATTCTCGCTCCCTGATATCCTTCCCGTCCCTGACTTTCGATCGATTGATTCTCTGCGCAGGCACTGGGATTGATCTCTACGGGAATGTAACCCGTGCCGTGTTTGGTGTCACCTTGGACGGTTCCAGTACTGCCCCGGCGAACCCAGGTTCCAACCTCCTCGCCTCGTTCTCGAACCTACCGCTCGACACGCACACGGTCACGCTTACTGCGCACACCTTGTCATCACCCTCATCATTCATCGCGTTCGACCGGGCGGTTATCACCAGCGCCGTGGAGGTGATGGACTTGCGCGAGTGGGTCAATGTTTCGAAATATTGTAGCCATTATTAATTAACAATCTGTCGTCAGTGCGACCGTCCACTCAGAGGCGATTGACGACGCCAGCATCGCGTACAAGGGCTGTTGGTCGCCTCAGGTAAATACCACTGCTGGCAATTTTTTCCACGTGACGAGTCAGTCGGGGGATTCAGTCCAGTTGATGTTTAACGGTAAATGATATCTTCCCGTCGCGTTTCCGTGCATCACGACTCACATTCCCCGGGCAGGAACTGCCATCTCGGTCTCTGGTCTCCGAGATCCCACGGCTGGCCATTATAATGTCACGCTCGATGGAAAGACGACACAATTCAACGCCCAATCATCATGGAAAGAAGACGCCGTGTTGTTTTATATGACCGGACTTGATCCCGAGCACACACACTCCTTAACCATCACAAATGCAGAGGATCACCTGCTCGCCGTTGGACACATCAACACCACCTCTGTTTCAGGAGATCCAATGCAAGTACCTTCGCGCATCTGTGTCATTTTTCGGGATTACCTATAGCTCCTCCCTTAGATCAACCTCTGGGACCGGCATTCCGAAGGGTTCTGTCGCGGGGATCGCCGTGGGTATATTCATGGGTGTGGTTGTCTTTCCCGTCCTTGCCCTTGCCTTCTGGCGCTGTCGTCGGCGGAGGGGGAAGGAAAGAGACTTCACTTTCATCGAACCTAGTATTCACAAGGGTTACGATATCACTGAGACTCTCGACATTCAACCCGGTGGTATGGGCCCATGGCGAAGTCCCCCCGCTGAATCACCAGTCAGCGAGGTTTCGCTTGATCTCGTTCCAGTCACCATTCCACAAATTACGCATTCATGGTCCAATCCCTCTCCCCCAACTTCCCCCAGGTCCCCCACCACATCCCCTCCACCGTCCCCAACCCAAAACTCACGCCACGCTAGTGGTCGTGGGGTCATTCATTCACCGGAGGCCGTGGACCAGTACCTGAGCGTACGGGTCCGCAGTCCTTTCCAGGCCGGCTCAGAGGACGCTCCTCCGCTGGGTCTCAATCGGCGAAGTAGCGTTCCCAAACCTTCTGGACCTCGCCCTCGATCTCACCATGTCAGCACCCACGACCCACGACCCTCAGTCTTCATGCCCCCAGTACAAATAGCATCCGACCCGAGCCCCATCAAAGCCAAAGAACCGCCAGAACCTGAGACACAGCAGGTAAATGAAGGAGGGAGGACGACAATATATTCTTTCCTGGACATGAACTCATCTTCCGCAACTCCATCCAGCATAGACGGACAATCACGCAACTCCACCCAACCCATCCCCCATATAAACCTCGAATCACCCCGCGATTCGGTTATCACCAGGACGAATTCCACTTCATCACGCCGCGAACTTGACAGGCGGCGAGAAAGTGGAAGTTCAAAACCCCTATCACTCTCCGTCGTCATCCAACAACCCCCAACTTTGAAATATCCACCACCGGTTGAACCTCATCCCTACTCCCGACAGCAGGCCAGAGAGAGAGTTTCGATGGCAGAGAGTATACCTGTAACGATGTCGGAGATTTCTGAGATTCGCTTCAGTGATCCTGTGGAATCTCGTGAACCGAGCGGTTCTCTGCAGGGGGGGTCGCATTCACGACCGCCAGCGCAACCGTCTCCTGTAAATGCCACCCCCACGACCTCTTCCATCTACCAGAAGCTCTTCGGCGTCCAGCAGGGGGAGGTTCCACCGGACGTATTGTCGGCAAAAAAACGCCCGTTGCATCGGAAAGCCCTCTCAGCTTCAACGTTCGAGACGCTACCACGGATATGATATTCCGGATCGTATTCGTTCCAAATTTTCAACACCTCGGACCTCTTCTCTGCTACGCTCTCCTGCCTCAGAACACAATCCACTTTCTTTCACTCCCTCTCAGTTCCTTGGGTATCCTAGCAAATACCTTCGTTTTTCTGGCGGATATGTATCATACCCATACCCCATTACCGCCCACCCACCCCCTTCGTTACCGCATACACAGACACTCTTTAGGAAAATCACGACCGCTGTATCGTATAGACGTCTGTTGTATTTCCATGGCAGCCATCGCGTATTAACGGCGCAACCACCCAATCCCATCCTAGCTGATCTACATCGAGGCCGCATCGGTTTCCATCCTGGCGGACCCGGACACCTGCGTGGTCATTTCGTGCGGCGGTGGGTCTCCCGTTTTAACGACCGTCTTGTTTCCACGGAACAACACATGTTCCGGGCGTTCGAAGAACGGCTGCTTGTACACAACCTTCTTCTTGGGTCGCTTGCGCCTTTTCCCTTCAACTCCCGTGTCATTAACCGGGATGGCCGACTCAGGATCCTGCGGAGGATTAGAATCGTCCTGCGACAGTGGTGGCGCTGGTATCCTGCGCGTGGTGGTACAATTTAGACACGAGAGTCTGACCAGTTTTTTGTGCGAGGATGAAGCTGGGTATGACGGTCATAGTGAGTATTATTTCGCGATGGGATGTCACAAGACAGACATCTCGACCGAACAGTCGCTGTCATCCCAGGTATCAGGAGGGCGTCACACCCTTTGCAGATCGTACGTTTCACAGAGGGGTCCCTACGAGAGTCAGTACCCCACGGCCTCGAACCACAAGGAACAGGCTCACAACTTCACCACAGTTTTTTGACCAATAGCCTTTATAGAGCTGACGTAGGCTCTGGACAAATACGCGGGAGTAGCAAGAGGCGATTCGTTTGTCTGTTTCTCTTTCCCCTTCAGATCGAATGATGTTGGGGCCGCGCTACCCTCGGTGGCAGAGAGAGACGACAAGTAAGCGCTCGCCTGGTATAAGAAGTTCAGCCTCTGCATGATGTCCCTGTTCGGGACATTATGAGGGTTCGGAGGCGGGGCGCCCTGTTGTTTCTTCGCCATCGAATGTCGTGGTCAAAAGTCAAAAGGCAAATCGGATGATCGACTGACATCGATCGCGTACTGAGCCCAAACCTCGACAGCAACATACCAACGGTTTCTATTGAGGGAATTGGCTGTACTACGTTTCCTGCTAAATATACGCTAAATCGAAGGAGGAGGGGTTGGCATATATCTCCCGTAGCCGTACCGCGAGCGGATCGACGAGTGCGCGGAGGGTGGAAAGGAGCGCGCTAGTGGTCATCTGCAAGCTCCAAATTCCAACAGTCCGGACGCGATGTGGGGTATTTGCCTGGTTTGAAACATGGAATGCCATCGCGTCATACACCTTGTGACCAGGTTAACCCAGTGGAAAACTGCTGAAACATTGAGCGGATGCATACCTTGATGGCGATAGAATCCATCAATCCAGCTAGAAGAAAGGTTTAGCATCTCAGGGCAGGCTCCGGCGTCTTGGTGCACTCACTTTCCCACATCTGCAAAAGGCGTAAGGATTCAGTACGGGACCTCCGCATGGACAAACGGATATACGTACAGTCCAAGAGCCATCAAAATTGTCTATACTGGTTATAACTCTACAATGGATTGGAATCAGGGTCCTGTTTGCGCTAGCGGAGTGTCAGTTATTCGTATTGGAGACCACTGGGGGTAGTGATGAACTAACTTCATGAATGCGACGATGGGCCGGACGGCTGCATTGTTTACGTATGACAAGTCGTCAGTGAAGATGGGAACGGCCGCCTTCAAGTCCCTGAATCGCAAGTCGATATCGATGATCAAATTCCTACCCCTCTGCGACTGCTCATCGTCTTCTACATCATAGGGAGCGGTGAGTGGAGGCTTTGCCAGCTGCCTCTGACCAGGAATTCGGTCGGTTAGGGAGAACGAGGTCGTTGCTGTTGTTATTGCATCTGCGATTTCACCAAGGATAGCATCAAAGACATCTTCCTCGACATCGTGCGGGAATTTGATGTCGAGAACTGCGTCAACCTTCCCCGACTTGATCCAGGACATTGGTCCTCCCTCGGTGGTGGCCGCCTGGATGTGGTCGACATTCACACCATCGATGCGGAAACGAGACTGTCACCGGGTCAGCATCAATCAAGATTGGATAGGGGGAGCCTACCATGCGGGCCCACTTGCCGTCCAACAAATCTTGCTCGTTGGTACGTCCTATGCTTTGCGGCTTATGCAGACTGAACAAACAGTTGTCAAACTGTCCCACGATATTCTCTGCAGAAAGGAAATCGTAGAACATCCATTGCTTCCTGAATGTGTGGATATCAGCCCGGAAGATGGACGCAGTGTATGGCCGGAATCCCCCTGGTTGGTAGACCGTGACGAGAACGTCTTCTAGCTGCAGCGATTCCAGTTCAAAGTCACCAGGCTGCGCATGGTGCCTGAACAGGTCCGGGTCCAGTGGATGGTCAGGGTCCCAAGTAATCGCCCTACGGTCTGCGCTTATCGGTAAGTAGGGGCGCCTTTGGTGGGAACGAACAACTCGCCGAGAACCCCACGGACACCCTTGATCACGGCATCTTCGACGAGCCCCTTACCATCCAGCCACCTCCACAACGAGAGAGTCACATCGATGGAATCAACCATAAGATCGAACTGAGTGTGGTTCGTGTCTTCTTCGGAGAGGTCTGGGAGATGTGGTTCCTCCTCCTCTTCCCCGCTTCCGTGAACAAGTGGATGGTTACTAATGTCGTAGCCGATTGCAGTAGCTTGGGCCCCGCTTTGCGGCTTGTCTCTGGTAACCGTTTGGCGACGAACAACGTAGACATTTTTAAAGGATATCCGCGAGTCTTTCCATTTCGGCACGATGGCAGATTCAAAGATGATTTTAGCGCCGGTCTCGGCGGTCAGATAATCGCTCAGCGCGCGGGCGATGTACTCTGGATACATGGATGGGAGTGAGCCTCGGGTTGATCGCGCTGAAAAGCAAGACAGCAAACCTTGCAGACTCAGGCTGTTCGCGATTGCAAATACGACGGAAAAGAATGTCGTTCTGTGTGGTGCCTAAGTATCTGTACTCCCTAGCGGAGGGGCCAGGACTCACGTCCCCACCAGGATCCATATCGTTTGGCTCATCAAGAACCAGGTCACGAACGCCGAGATATCATCCGCGTTGAATTTACGGAAAGACTTGATCGTAAACCACCGAAAGCGAATGCGAGCACGCTGCCAAAACCCGTCCGCGACCGTCAGTAGGTCGTCTCTGGTTGGCCTGTGGATATTCGGCACGGACATAGCGAGGTGGCGAAGGAATGCGGGGTAATTGTCCAGATGATTGGGCGCGCAACCGTTATCTTCGATTTCTTCCGCCTCGCGTTTGGCACCCTGATGGGATTCTTCTAAGACTTTGTCGTGGGTTGTTGCGTGACTGGGGGTTGAGGGCTGTGATGGTTGTGATGGCCCTCCTTGCTTCAGTAGGACATTGGTCGTGTGCAGGGCGCGAGCAGACGCCCTCGCCACGTAAAACGTCGACCGAGCGAGGAGTGACTCTCCGTAAGAGGCTCGGTGTCCAAGAGATCCAGGGTTGGGAGGGTTTGCCAGTGGAGGAACGCGTCGGTTCTGTTGCTTGAAAAAGCTACGGATTGCGCTGTAACGTTCGAACGTGGCATGTGGTGTCCGTTGGTGAGTAGCCTGGCTCAATGACGTTCTAATGTCTTCACGCAGTGGGCGGGCCAGGAAGCGATGTCGAGGGAGTGACATGGGGGAGCCAACCGAAGACATCACACTCCGGCAACATCTCCAAGTCATCACCGTTCGCCAACACTGCTGAAAACGTTCATATTGACACTAAAACCAACCTCATTATATTGCCCTGTGGCTCAGTTGGTTAGAGCGTGTGACTGTTAAACCGTGAGGTTCTGCCATCACAAGGTCGAGAGTTCAAGCCTCTCCGGGGCAGTTTGTTTTTACTTTTACCCCCACCATCACAGGCAGCCATCGTCTTCAAATGCGACCCCAAAAGTCCTGATGATTGACCTACTCTACTACTGTACATGGGTTTCTGTGTCTTGTTGTCCTAATGTATGCGATGCAGCCGAACATGATAAATAACGGTGAAAGCAGAGCATAAACGAGGACTATCCGATAGGTCCTAGTCTGAGGAGGGAGATTTCCCCACCCTTTGGGGCTCCAGCTTCCCTCGCCCCCCTGCCTTCTTGTACGCGGCTTCGATAGTTTCCAGCTCCCGTTGGTACGTCTTGAGCTCGTTCGCCAGTTTTGTAACTTCGTCCTCATCCATCAGGTCCGTGTCAGAAGTGACGGAACCACTTAACGCTTCCTCGAGTTTTGCCTTCTGTGCAACGACCTTCCCGTAGGTTGTGATATATGGGACGTAGCGTTCACGATACGCAGCACGGATCCCGGCAGGATCGGAGGGTAGGGGCGGTCGCGGTAGAGGATCCCGCTTCTTTCTGTGCTGAGAGGGAATATTCGCCAAGGTCTTGGGCTGAGGAGCCTGCTCCTTGAGTGGTGTCTCGTCATCAGAAGAGGTGTATATCGAAGATCCGCGTTTGAACTTTCCGTTGTGGGACTTAGACGGGGCCCTCACCGTTGTTGTGGGCTTGTCCGAATGGGGATCCCGGCCCTGCTGGGTCAAGGGGGCGGAGGTTTGCTGAGGTTTTCGAGGAGGGGAAGGTTCGCGAGTCCGAACGGGTTTGGGGGGAAGTGCTGCTGGTTCCCTCTCGCGGTCACGATCACGCTCGCGAAGGCGTTCACGCTCCCGTTGGCGATCGTGGTGGCCGTCGCGGGGTGTAGAACGTGGGCCGTCAAGTTTCGGTTTCTTCCTCACGACCTGGGGCTCCGGGAGTTCACCGTCCTCGTACGTGACAGATTGATCCCTCGATGACACCTGAGGTTCATCATCCAGTTTCCGTTTCTTAGGTATACGAGCGGAGTGGAGTGTTTCCGTCTGTAAACCTTCTTCCAACCGCTTTCGTTTCGGTGGGGGATTATCTCCGCGAGCCTTTTGTGGTTCTGCCGTTTGTCTTGTCGTAGAGGGAGCAGGACTGGGTCTATGAGGTAACTGCGCAGCGGATGGGGATGGACGAGATGAAGGGGCGAGACGAGATGGCTCGCGTCGCTCCGCTGTCTCGGTGGGATGGGCACGTTTCTGGGGTATTGTTGAAGCGGATGGGGAGGGAAGACTTGGGGAGGGTGCCTTAGCCTTGAAACCAGAACCGGGAGGCAGTCGCCTCATTGGAGGAGGGAGAGGGGAGGGAGTAGCCTTGGTCGATGCGCCTACGGTTTCTCTCGGAGGAATATTGCTACCATTCGACGAGCCCGAACGCTCGTTCTTCGCAAGGATTGCAACATCCGCCTTCTTCTTAGCCTTGGGCTCCTTCCGTGACACTACTGGTTTCTTGGCTTCAGGTATAGGCATAGGAGAAGCACGACCTTCAGTATGGGTTGGAGTAGTGTTGCGCACCCGTTCCACCTCGCCAGGAGTGGGCCGTGGGCGAACTTCAACCCTGCATTGCGTTTTCAAAGTCCACACCTGAGGAGCCGGAGAGTCGGTATTCTTCTTCGAGGGTGGAGGCTGGTCTGCGATCTGCGAGGTGTCACACTCAGTAAACCAACACCGAATGGGTCCTATCACAAACCTCAGCTAGCAGCTTCAGGAATTCCTTCCGTGTATCCGGGTTCGGATTACGCCCAAGGAGCAACTTGATGCTCTCCTCAGTTGTCCGGGGGCTAGTCGCGAGACATTGTACGAGCCTGCTTCGGAAATCGCTTCCAAGGGATGATGAGGATGTGCTCGAGCTCGGAGTATTTGATGACGGTGTGGGGGTAGGCCGTTGAGGGGCAGGGGCAGGTTTCTTGGGTTTGACATCCTTGCGTTTCCCGACATTGGCGGGAGGCTCTTCGATCATCTGTATCCTCCGCGCTTGCCGCTGCTCCTCGGCATCCTTTCTACTGCGACCAATCCTATCGCCTACCTCCTCAACGCGGTCCCGCTGTACCGCGAACTTTCCGACAACCTTTGCATAGTACCTGAGTGGAGGATTCTTCTGTCTCGCGGAAGTGGCGCGGATGTATATATCATGGACTGCATTCTCGGGAGCTGGCTGGGTCGGAAAGAAGGCATCTCCAACTTGTATACCCTACAAAGCAGAAGGTCTAGCTGTGGCGATCGTGCGGTGGGAATCGAACTCACTGATCGTTTCCCGAAGGTGAACTGGACCTGGGGCAGGGGCGATGCTTGCAACGCCTCCAACGTTTCGGCTGACATTCTTAGGAAGATGGCCTGTTTGGGCTTCGAATGTAATGCATCTTCAGGGCGGGAGTGGCCGTGCAAAGAGATTGTGGTGTTTTCTGGAAGGGGCATGCCGAGGCAGCAACGTGGGTAGTGGGTATCGAATGCGAAAGGGCGGGCGGACGTTGAAGATCGTCACAAGTTAAAGGAAAGTTGAAAGGGGCCGTGCGAATCGGGTCAACGTCGAGAGGCAAGAGGAGGCCACTGTGGCCACGACGAGGACAATAGGGAGCGGGTCCAAAGGCACGACCCGATCGCCACTCCCGTGAAAGGCGCCACAACCCGTGGCACCAAAGAGGTTTCCACAAAACTCACAAAAACTCACTTTGAACGCACATGGGACCCCTCAGGCCTCAGGTATCTACATTTTGTTCTTTTTGCAAAACCCTTGGGTCCAGTGGAAAGCCCAGGCAATGTCCGACTCCATCGGAATGGTTTCCACCAACAAAAATGACAAAACCAAACTTCCATTGCGCATGCGCCTTGTCCCACCCAAGTGTCAAGGTACCAGTTGCTCGGAAAGCGTTCGCCTTACATGGATTATAATATCTGAGGCGAAATTGAAGATCTGACCATCCCTGGTCCTTACTTCTCACAGACACCAACCAAATGGGCTGTAACGCTGTGGGGAAAATCGTCGAATCCAGGCTGAGGCACAGAGAAACGCAGACATACTACCGGGGATACGGGTCATACCAACGCAAGCCCGTGGATACAGAGGGTAACTGTTCGTGAGGCCATGTGCACACGAGCACCTCCGGACTTGCCGGGTCCCCGCCCGTTGCGTCGGGCCATGGACGTTGACTCCAAACCACACATCCGGGATCGTAACGCACCGTTTCACTCGAAAGGCACCCAACCGTCCAT
>Ga0307516_10005153_pt1 | contig 15757 bp, 13 predicted proteins | sample 19_EM_MG_FD_203310 | JGI IMG/M metagenome (GOLD analysis project Ga0307516, IMG submission 203310) | Populus trichocarpa ectomycorrhiza microbial communities from riparian zone in the Pacific Northwest, United States - 19_EM | ecosystem: Host-associated > Plants > Roots > Unclassified | place...
TTACACCTCATTCACTACCGACTTTACCACCTCGGAAAGGTTCTCTCCCCCCTGTGTTGATATCCATCTCAGCCCCAGTCATCGACGAGATCCCACCCGGTCCTCCCATAAAACCACCAACCCACGTGCACATGCGCTCACACTCCTTCACACCAAAGCTGCCGTCGAAGCTGGGGTCACCCCTCCTGGCACCCAGCAACCCCAAACGCAAAGGCAATGGCTCATGCGACGTCGATATCAAAGACGACATGCCCCCATCTATCATTCCTCCTCGCTACGCCGGGGGCGGCAGTGCCTTCCCTTTCAGCTTTGGCGGCTCCAGCAAACAAGCCGCTTCCGACCGTGATGGCCCTCCTACCCCGAACCAAAACCGCCAAAACCGCATCACCACTGCCACTCTCCTCGCACCTGCATCCCTTGATCCCGGGACATCCACCCCACTTGCATCGACACCTCCAGATCCAAACATGCTGAGCAGCGGGGAACCCAACAAGCGCCTCTCACAGATCGTGTACCACTCCGGGTTCCTCAATCGCCTCGCGGATGCACCAGCTAATCACCACATGACGCTGGCAAAGGGGTGGAAACCCTTCAAGGCCGAGCTCAGAGGGTCAAAGCTGCACTTTTGGAAGCCACCTGGGGACAGGAGCGCGGGCGTGAAGGAGCTGTTCCCGACGGAGCTGGTTCCGGCGGCTGTGGAGGATGAGGAAGACGCCGACGGTGAGGCGTCTAGCGGGAATGCTGCTGTGAACGGGGATAAGGATGTGGCGATGAGGGCCAGAGGGAGGGATGAAACTTTGGGCAGGAAGAAGAGGGCCTTTTGGGGACGGAGGACTCACCCTGATATTGTCAAGGTAGAGAATGCGGTGGGGGTGCAGAGGGGGACTTTTGAGGCGCTCGTGCATGAGGCAGTATTCGGCACGACTTTTGGGTTAGGCGTGAAGAAGGAGATGGCTGCTGAGGAGTTCCACATGGAGGAATGGCGGAACTTTGCGTCCTCGATCGTGCTGTGTCTTCCCTCTATTGCCGGCCGCTTGAAATTCGAAGCTGAGCTCCTTCGGTGCTGCTCGTACCTCGTTTCAGGTACCGAAGACGACTTGCGTGAAGCAGAGCGGGAACGGGTGGGGTGGTTGGCGGGAGAGTATCTGCGGTACCACGGCTCTCCTGCTGATCTGGAGGCATGGGATGAATGGCGTGTTGAGACGATTCCACATGCGCTTGGAGGAGTGGTGAAGGATAGTTCGGCAGGAACGATGATGCCAATGTCGAGCTCGATGCAGGCGATACACCCGTCCCCACTGCTTGAAGGCTCGCCAGATATGGGCGTGTTTTCCCCGCGTCCTGGAGCCACTAACCACACGCCGTCGGTGTCGGTGTCATTGGTGGGGACATTGAAAGAACCTGGTGTCTTGTCGAGTCCGAGAAAGGGAGATTTAACTGGCCGGAATGTCGCTTGGACTGTGGTTTTGGAGCAGGAGGGGTTGTCGAGGGATGTGTTGCGGGTGTTGGACCCACACTTGGTCGCTCATAGCCTGATGGTTTTTCATCGATCTATGATGGACAGAATGCCGGATGATTTGACGGCGGGGTTCGTCATCGTTACGGATGAACCTCGGTCGACCGAAGACTCCCCCGCCGCCGCCGCCGCTTTTACATCCCTTTTGGGGACGGATGACCAGCCGCATTGGTTGACGAAGCTTGTGTTGCTTCAGGTTCTAGGAGCAGAGACCTCGGGAGGCAAACCTCAGGATAATAGGATGTCGAGGTCGGACGTCATATCGATCTGGATCCGTGTTGGGGAGCTCTGCAGACTTGCAGGTGATGAATGCTCGTGGCGCGCCATCTTCAGCGCTCTTTGCTCCCGACCTGTAGCAAGACTTGACAAGGCTTGGAGATGCGTTGGTCGGCTCCCGCTGGCTGCGGTTGAGTCGTGGGTCTACCCAACGTCTTCCAATGATGCGGCGTTGGGTGTGAAGGAGCCGAAGGTTGTTCCATGGGGAGGGGATATCCGGTTGCGGGCGAAGGAGGAGTTGGGGAAGGTTGTTGAGGAGAACGGGGATGGAATAGTGGTGAAGCCGTTGGAGGATGTTACCAGGATGTTTGAAGGATTTAGGACGGCCTTTGGACTGTGTCCCCGGAGGGTGCCGGTTAGCGAAGAGGGAGCAGAGATGTTTAGTGCAGAGGAAGTCCAGAAGCTACTGGGATATTGGACAGAGATGGCTAGGGAAGGTGGAGGAGTTGGGAGTGCGGCAGCAAAGTTTCAAAGGTCAGTATCCCGGTCATCCCATGACGGATTTATCTTAACTAACTCTGGGATTGCAGGGTGGAACAGTTCATGGCATTGTCCTTTGCCGTGGAGCCTCGCCGGAAAGGACACTTTGAGCCATACTTTTGGTCAAAGTCGACGCCGGGACACACCTCCCTTCTACCCCTTCTTTTCCCTGAGCCTTTGCCAACTGTAACCTTGGTGGATCGAGGTCAACTCTTGCGCGGACGTGTCGACAGTGATATCCCAGATGCGACCTTTTTATGGGGATTGGACAAACGACGTTCGGATCCAGAGCGTTCTGGACTGACGGAGCTTCGGCAACGGGGAACTGTCATCCCTGTCTACAACGGAGATCTTCTTCTCGTCGTTCAGAATGCAAGCGGACTAGACTCAACTCCCAGCTCTCGCCCTCCGTCCTCGCGAGCTCCATCTAGGCCACCCAGTTCTATAGCTGATTCGACAACGGACAAGTCTTTGGGGAGGAATACGTCAATCCGTGTCAAGCCTCGGTCTTCCCAGAACCTAGACCGCAAGTCTAGTGTCGCCAGGAGGAACTCTCTACCATCACTCTCTCCTCGACAAAACTTTGTTCTTTCTGAGCGCTCCTCGGAGCCCCCTCTGCGAGTCATTGTCCAGGCAGGCACCCTGAATAACCTTATCAATATCCTGGTGTTTGGATTGCAGAACGTTTCAGTGTCCGTTGCGGACGATAACGGCGAGATGACTTTGAAAGAGGGGATGACTCGCGAGCTCGTCGTGGACCGGGTTGAGTTTGCCAAGATTTGGTGGAACGTTTTCAGGAGCTTTGTAACGCCTCGAGCCTTTTTTGAGGTATGTTCTTTGTTGTGGATTCTGTCTTGGTAGATAACGATTCCCCTCCAGAATCTTCGGAAACTCTATGCCTCTTCCCAACCCTTTGGATCCTCTGCACCTGTGTCGGAATATGTGCACGTTACCAGCGTCCGCTGTGAAGTGCTGGATACCCTGAAGGAGTGGATGACAGTTGGTGGCGGAGCACAGGACGTTCTCGACGATCCTGAACTCTTCTTGTCTTTACGGACGTTCTTGGAGTGTTCTTCAGAGCATACCGTTCTTACCCACAAGAAATCTTCGGATTCGAATGTACAACAGTGCTTGGCACGTCTCGCTGAATCAAGGGATAGCTTGGAGTCTTCCTTCATCTCGCAAACCCTACGGCCCTTGACCACCCGAGGCCCCCCGATTCCGAGAGGATCCGCTATCCATCTCAATGGAGCACGTACGCGAACTCTCAGCATGTCAGATCCCCCGGACTTTGACCGAGTGGATGCACAAGAGTTTGTTGACAATTTAGATGGAATGGCACATGCATTGTACAGCAAAGTCACGGAAGATGTAAGGCTGTCATTTTCTCTTTTCTGTACAGCTTTCCTTACCATTTTCGGCTTTCCAGGATCTCTATGCTGCAGCAGATCTTCTCGAGGCACAGTCCGCGGACCGGATAGGATGGTTCCCACCTCCTTCCCGTGAACCTTCTCCGTTCGATGATACTATCGATATCCAGAGCATCTACTCTCAATTCATGGATGTCGAATCTTCGTCCATGATTACTGGGCTCAACCAGAATACCATCTATCGCCTGTTACCCCCATCCATCCGCTGTTGTTTACGGGCTCATCTGATGATCCGCAAGTGGATCGTATCCAAGATAGTCGCTCCTCAACTTGGCATCCGAGCACGTCAAGCACGGATGGATTTGTTACTTAGAGTCATCGAATTGTCGCGTCTGCGGAACTCTGCTGGCCGTCCTTTTGATCAGCCATGTGTCCGTTCCTTCGTAGAGGCAGTTACCACATCTGCCATCGTGAGCGTTGAAAGCCGACTCCATGTCCGATCTTGGCAAAACGTCGGGATTCTTCGGGGCGTTCAGTGTGACTCTCTTACTTCACTGCTGTCTCGACCCAGCATCCCGTCGGTCTCATCTGATTCTTTGGCTCCTGATATGGGCTGGGTGATGGAACGGATGCTTGAAGTCGTTGCTATGCCGGACACTGTTGATTCTGGCAACCAGGAGAGTAATCTTGTGAATTTTGACAAACGGAGGTGGGCTCTTTTTGCTCGACGATCATTTCCCAGGCTAATGAAACCCTTTAGGAATCTTTGTAGCTTCCTTGACAACGCACTATGGTTCCCTTCTGGGGTGCAGTCAGATGAGTTGAATGCACGTGGCTTCGATCGCCTGACTCGTGCCGAGGAAGAAGTCTCCCGTCTTCAATTCGATCATCGGTGGATTAAGGAAGAAGCTGCTCGAGAAGCGATGTATCCTATTTTGGGTACACCCACTGGAAAGAAGCTATCCCGTCCCTTCCAACGTCTTGTGCTGTTGCAACAGGACAAGAGTCGTCGAGACAAGAACCTCCGTAGCAGACTTCAAAAGGAAAAACTCCAGGAGCAGGCGAGAAACGATAGACGTGACGAGATCTTCGGTCGTGCCATGAAACCCAGAAAGCAAGGGGCCGCGTTTCAGAAGCAACATCGGAACAAGAAGAGCATGTCTGCATTCCTCCATTTCATGCGGCCCATTTCCAGTGCTTTTGGTGCCGATTTGCAACCATCGTCTGGGGTCAGGAAAACACCGGCCGAGCTCGATTTCACACCATCCGGAAAGCCGACGTTGGTCGTCAGTCTGATGGAGGCTCGCGTCGCCCAGTTCATCAACAATGAACGGTCCTATACGTTCCAGCTGGACACCGAGGATGGCGGACACTACATCCTCCAGGCCACGAGTAAGAGGGAGATGACCAAATGGATTGATACGATAAATCGCGTCACGAACTTGGCCGCAAAGCGCCGTCTAACCTATCTGGGAAGTTCCCCCAAGCCGCAGATTTCTGATCATATCCACAACCCTGTGGTAGCGTCTCAAGACCCAAGGGCCGGTGAGGCTCCTTCGTTATTTAACATTCCCATCACAATTAACAGTTGCACCTTCATAGTTTTCGGTGTCGAGTTACACTTCTTACTACAACGGGAAGTTGGAAGCGAGCCCGTCAAGCCAGGCACCATCCCACTCGTGATTGAGAAGTGTCTTGCAGAAATTGAGGCTCGTGGATTGACGGAAGTTGGAATCTGTGAGGATTCCACCCCTGTGCTTTACGTTGACTGAACTGTTGAGCAGACCGAATCGCGGGTGCTGTATCGGAGATCAACGCCTTGAGAGACGCCTTCAATCGAGGTAGGAGGTCGTGCTACCACTCTAGCTATGGCCTAATTGCGATACAGGGGAGTCTCCGGTCACATCCTCCAATGATATCCATGCCGTCTGCGACCTTGTGAAGGCATGGTTTCGAGTGCTGCCAGAACCAATCTTTCCATCCCCGTCCTATTATGATGTTATCCGCGCGATGCGTAGGTGCTAAACGCCTTTACCCCATTCTCGCTTACTCACGCATATCTTCAGACCTTGAAAATCTCGATGCTCGACTTTCCAGCATCCGGAACGTTGTGCAATCGTTACCACAAGCCAACTTCGATATACTCAAAAGGGTTTCTGAGCATCTTGACAAGTACGCAACCTCCGCCTCTTTATTCATCGCATAACATTCTTTGATAGGGTTACCGACTTTGAAGAACACAACCACATGACAGCCGAGGCACTAGCTATCGTCTTCAGCCCAAACCTCTTGCGGGCGCCTCAGAATGATTTCTCCATGATTATCACGAACATGGGCCACACGCATAAGCTTGTCAAGGCTTTGATCACACATGCAAGTCGCGAATAATTGATAGCTCTTCGCACGACTGATGTACTTGGATTGTATCTAGTTCCACATCATCTTTGACGACGTTGATCCAGACGGAGAGGCGGCGTCTGATGAAGAATATGATTTGCCAATCATGGAGGAAGACGAAGAGGACGAAGGTGATCTCCCTGAACCACAGATTCTCGAGCCAGACCAAATTTACCCCACGCATAACCACGACCACGACAAGCTGTACACACCTAATTAGATACCCTCTGTATACCTTTGCATTACCCCTGGATTCTGTACGGCATTTTCAGAAAGGTATCCCCCCACATTCTTGTACTTCTAATAGCTGGCAATTTCGCCTCTTTTGTTGCTCTCTTGTTACTCTTTACATTGGAGTGTCAGATATGTACCTTCATAGTATTTTCCACAACAAGTAGGCAAGGTTGCATGTACACTTATTAAATCCATAATACACTTGTCATTGCAAGCTGCTCGAGATACAGGAGTATATGTACCAAATCATGCATTGAGTATATACCATAGCAGCGCCTAAGCAAAAAATATAGCGGGGAGGACGGATATCATATATGTTGATCGAATCTGGGATGCAAATGCGTGAAGAGAATATATCAATATAATGAGAACCAAGAAAGATGAAGGAGAATCATGGAGTCATAAGGAAAAGAGAATTGGGAAAACCTTGTGATGACAGCGAATAATACGACTGCCCGTTGACGTGAACCTCTACCACTGAGGCGGTAGTGGGACTTTCATGATTTAGATAGTACCTTGCGCATCCCCCGTCGATTTTCCTTTGGGTAAGTGCAACGCTGCTGACGACGCTTGCATTGGCTGTAGAAGGAACAATTCCAATCAGTTAAACACCCACGCACATCCGTCAGCGAGACTGGGACTTACTCGCATGTTTTGCTTTTCTCCTCCGGGGGCGGAGGGTGACAAGCGATCTTCCTTCCCCGACAGAAAAGACACGCCATTTTGCTTTCGCCGGGTGGCTTAGCTTTCACAGGGGGAGGACTTGGAGGAGCGGGAGGTGTCTCTGGAGCACTCGGGAGGTGGATCACTTTGGGCGGCGAATGATGTCTTTCTCGGACTTCTCCTTCTCCTTCTTCTGCACTGCTGCTCTCGTTCCCGTTGCCACCGACTGGGATGTAGGGGTGGGAGTATGCGCGTGCGACGCGTTGGCGGCGGTGGGTAAGGTGGTGCCGCCGCGTCGTGCGAGGGGTAACCACAGGGGTATCGGACAATCCGAGCAGGGTGACTTCGGTCTGTACGATAGGCCCGGAGGAGGGGCCCGGGGTGCCGACGTGGATGAGATGATGGCTTCTGCTGGCAGCGAAGGCGTCGGCTTCCCAGTCACCCGTGAATTGGAGTCGGGGCTGAGAGTGGGTGCGGCGGAGGTGGGGCTCTGAAGGTGTGGGGGAGGGCGAGCGAGGAGGGGAGCTGGCTCGGCTGCTTGGTGCGGCCACTGGCGAGGGGTATTGTTCGCCGTGGTCGAGGAAGGGATATGCGAGGTCGGGATGGCTGGTTTCCCGCGGTTGGGAGGGAACGAGGAGGTGGGGTGCAACGGGAAGGATTTCGAGGGTCGGCTCTGCTTTGACTACTGGGTGCTCGTGATAGGTAGGGATCTACATTAAGGGATTAAGGGTCGGAAATGGAAAATTGCAAAGGGACCGACCGATGGGTTAATGGTTACCCCAAGAGTACTATATGAGGACTGAGGAGCCATGTTGTGAACGTGAGTCGGACTGCCCACTGAGGAATTGTAGTCATAGTAGTAATGCAGTTGAGGCTGAGCGGCCGTGGCTAAGGCGTGGTGGGTTTCCATTGGGCATCCTGGAATATGACATCAGCATTAAAGTATACTTTGGTCAAGAGAATCCTACCTTGGAAGCTCTGTTGCCATCTCCAGTTGTCAATTCCATTCCGTCTAGAGCCGGGGAAGGTCGTGTAGAAACGCTCGTCTGCCTCGAGGAGGGTCCGAGCCACCGAACACAGTGGATGAGACTCGATTTCGGCTCGTAACTGTGAGTTAGCATTTAGATGAGTGAGAATGAAGGCGTCGTCTGGTACGTCTCTACGTACCCAATAACGGAATTCCTCCCACTCGGCATCATGGACATATGATTCGTAGTGCATTAACGTGGGCTCGTTTACCCAAAAGGAGTCTCCTAAAAGTGCTGCAGACTCCATAAGGTCCGTAGCTATAGAGAGGTGATGAGGGGTCCAAACTCGAAGAAAATCAAGTTAGACAACGCGGACTGACCACGCTCCTTATAAATTCGCCAATGCAGGAGAGGTTAGGCTGAGGACCTGTATAATTTTCCTGAACATCACGAGGGAAGGACGTGGCGACCTAAGATTGATGCCGCAGGGCCGATGCAATTCAGACCCTTATGGTGAGATTGCAACGAATCTGGCTTGACGAGGACATCAGTCAAATGAAGCCGCCACACCTGCCTAATTCGTCCCATTGTAGATCCCTACTTCCACAGGTCTATTTCAAGTTTCCAAAGTTCCATCGAGAAGAGAAAAGCCCTTTATCCCTAGACCAAACAAGAAAGTGAGCTAGTTGGGGGTCAACGGTTCTGTTGAAGATTATTAAACACCTCAGCCCTGCGGTACCTAACTCTAGCAAACAAACGAGAAAAAGGTTCAACTTTTTGTACCCTCATTTTGGCGAGACGTTGTCCAGGCGATCGCTATGTGCCATCAGCATCATGAATTTTGTTCCCGTTTTAAGCTCCCGCGAATCTTCGTTGTAGACACCCGTTCCTAGTCAGTTTTAGGATGGGGCTATTATCAATAAGTGGTAACTAATAATAGTGGCTAGGCTGCACAACGCCCAACAGATGCTTGAGGTCGACATCTGTCAATATGCGGACAACCCTTTGGGAGTCCCTCGAGACGACCCTGCAGCCGAATTGTAAGTTACTCAATTTGCGCGTGGGACTGTTCGATTGTTGGGCGTCGGACTTGGTCAACTGGCAGACGAGAAAAGGATTAGGGATCAGACGCTTTATCCGGAAGCCCGTATATTCGATCGATATCGTCGAAGATCCTCTTCGCACGTCCTCCAAAGGCGAATGAATGTGTACGATAGTAGACGATAGTGTTCTCAAGGTCAGGGTTTTATAAAGATGATCCGCATCAGGCACGGTAACTCCGTATGCGAGTTCATAGTCCGTAGAGTGAAACTCATCGCCAATTTATTAGTGGACATCGATGTTCAGCGCCAAGGCGCAATTGTGCGGACGATTGACGTCTGATCCGTATAGACATTGTACGAAGTGTTAGTTAAGGATTCAATGTACATAGTTGAATAAATATACTTAGTTCCTCGCGGAACTGTCGGGACACTTCATGTCATCACCTTTTGTCAATGTGACCGGCATGCTCAAAGCATGAAGACCTTGTATTCAAAAGTTGGATTGACTTGTGGAAGCGTGACAGTTCATATCATCACCTCTTGTCAATTTGACCCCATGTTCGATAACAGTTGGATCGCGATTGCGATTGTCATGAGTAAGTAATGGAAGCCGCAGTGAATTCGAAGCAGTGTAGCTCGACAAATCTGGAATGTGTGAGGCGTCGTCTTATGAACGGAGGTTAGCCGCACAAAGTCCATTCGCCCACCCATCTGCGCGAGGTGCGATCCTACGATGGGGCGAGCTGTCGACGGCATTGGGATGTGACATGTCCGAGTGGCGAGCGATCAGTCGATTACCAAGGCTGGAGGCCAGTTTTAGAAACTTCAAAGGGAGAGCACTGGTGACCAGTCGTGATTCGAAATCTCGTGTGAGGGGGTCTTTCCAAATAGGAGTGTGAGAAGCCAGGTTCGTGCTCGCACCATGGAAGCGATATCGATGTGAGTACTCTGAGAAATGTCGGTAGAAGCAGTTGTTGTGGGACTTGCGATCGGATCCGAGTTTTCGCCGAGTCTCTGGCAACGATCGCCACGGTCAAATAGGACCCAAGAAATTCCTTTGACCTGATACCCTACTGAGGAACTGATAGAGGGGTATGACCATCAACGATGGATTTCGAGCGTGGCCACATGTTCATAACGTTCAAGAATAGTGCTGAGTCAGCACGGCACGTGGTACGATCTTTGATCCTCCATTCCCTCCCCGAGCACCTCCACTCTCCCGCAGGCGCGGAACGGCATCCCCAGCGACCCAGGAGACCCTCCTGCGACCCTCGTTCTATGCTAGAACTTGGCAGCTTCCCAGAAGAACCAGCCAGAGACTCTGCACCAGCCGAGAGGATGGGTCTCGATACTCTCCCATACGATCTTCTCCTCAACATCGCCTCCCGATTGGATTTAACCGATGTTCATGCGTTGCACCTTGTGAGTACATTCTTTCTGCCTGGGTCATAGGAGAATGGCGGTGGTGGCATGACGAAATGGGGAGATTCGGAGCAAGGAGTACCCGTGCACTTCCACGCGTAAAACCTCGTCGACTCTGTTGTTCACGTCATATCGGAAGGGCCTCGGTGTGGTAGAGGAGAAAGTCCCCGCCGCCTTTAGCCTTTCACGATCCCAGACTTCTTTGGACATGTGGCACAAAGACAACTGCTGACGCTCCCTTTCATCTCTAGACCTGCAAAAGTCTCTACCACTTCTCCACTGCACGTCCCGTGTACCGAAAACTCGCCACCGACCTTCTCAGGCGATGTAGAGCCCTTCCATTGAAGGGCTTCCAGCGGATAACAGACCTCACGACTCCTCAACTCATCCGCTCAGTCAACAAGGCTACCCGGTACGAGTCAGCCTGGCGCCGCCGGGGCCCCAAGCCGATAGGCTCCGACGCCTACACAAGCATCAACCCCCACTCGAACTATATGGACCTCGCCAAAGGTGTTTTGCCGAACCCGGATCGAACCGGCAAGTGGTACAAGGTCGTTAGCGCTCCGCCTGGGGAAGACGTCGATTGGCTCTCGCCTATCACTTCCAGTTATACGCTTTGCGCGACCAAGAGCGGCAAAGTCGTATGCTGGGATGTCCAAGGGGACACATGTCTCGCCGAGTGGAACCCCGGCGAGCGATGGGAGTTGTGGAAGTGCCGCGTCGAGTTTGAGGAGAAGACTGTTTTTTTTACGATGGCGAAGGTTTTGATCCGAACGTGAGTGGGATGATCTTCGTTGCGGTTGGTCCATGTGACTGATGGCTATCGAAAGCGATGACGACTTGAGGCTTATGGAGTTTGTGCTGATGAAGCTCAAATTTTATGATAGCCCTTCGGGCGAGAGCACCGGAATACCACCGAGCTTTGCCCGTGTGACGGCTTTCCGAACGGCTGGCGTCGTCATGAACGTCTTCCTCCTTGATCCTATAGCACGGCTTCTATCGGCCTTTGTTTGGGTATCATCCACCAACACGATTGGCTTGTACGCCCTCCCAGACTGGGACAAGCCACAGTACGTCTTTGTGGACACCGGGATCGAATGTGTATGTTCCCTTCTACATCCTTTCCCGGTCCATCTGACGCAAAAATCATCAGGTAACATCATCCAACTGGTCATGTATACTATACGAACGGAACATCGTCATCCATTGCGAAGAGAGCGAACGTGCCTATCAATACTTTTACCCGCTTCATCTCCTTCAAATGTTCAGCAAACCACTAAAATCACCCACTGACGTTCCCGAGATATCATACCGGGTCTCGCCTGCTAAAACTTTGTGCAAACCGTTCCTCTTTCCACACAAATCAGAACTGGCGCTCCCGCCCTCGCTCCTCGGCCCAGACCCTCCTGCCCCTGCCCTTCTCCTTCCTCCCATCATCCCAGCCCCTCCTACCATCCCAGTCACGAACGGGACAGCCGCCGTTGTACCAACCCCCACCACTGGTTCTGCCGCAGCTACGCCTACCCTCACACCCCTGCCTCAACACCCCAACCCGTTCCCTTTCCCGCCCTGGTGCCCCGACAGCGCGCACTTCGTGCGCCAGTGGTGGCCGAGCCTTCCAAGCATCCCCCGCGTGAGCTGCACGGTTGTGCTGCTAGCTGCGCACGACCAGGAGACGCACCGGACGCGGTTCGTGCTTGCACAGCATTATTTCAAGGTGCCGCTTGATCGGGAGGAGTGGGTGGATGGTGCGGTGAAGGAGTTGGCGCATCGGTTGGTTGGGAGGCCGCATCGGTTGAATCGGGTGGTTCAGGGAGAGGAAAGGGGGAAGGGGAGGAGGATGGGAGGGACGCCGTCCTCAAGGTCTGGGAGTGAGAGAGGGGGGGAGAATGAGGATGAGGAAGGTGTTGGTGTGGGGTTGGGGTCGGGGTCTCGGAGTCCGAGAGATTCATCAGAGGCGAGTGGGAGTGGTGAGGGTAAAGTTGGAGGGGACGACGAGGACGATGAGGGGTTGATGCATTTGTGGTATGTGAGCATGCCATTTGAAGTGGTGTGTGTCGTGGACGGAACGGACGAGGAAGACATTGATGAAGGCGGGCTTGCGGAGCGGCCGAGACCGCTGGTGGCGGTCGATTTTGGGCATGCGGTGTGGATCGAGTTTGTGGATAATGAGGACGATGTGACGAGGCCTCGTCCGGCGGACAGTGAGGCGAAGTGGTTGAGGTTTGTGACGTTCCCGCCGTTTGGGGAAGAGGTGCGGGGTGGGGGTGGAGATCAGAGGAAGTGGGCAAAGACCGGGGGAGAAGTGAGGACGTTGGAGATCCCGGACGATCTGGATCTGGATTGTGTGGAGACGATTAACATTGATCAGTCTCAAGGGGCGGTGATCCTTTCGGTGAGGGACGGGAAGATATTTATCTTATGTTATGAATGATTCTGGAATGAATGTCGTGGTTGTTTTCGATGTTTCTTTTCTGTCTTCCATCTTGGGGTTATTTCTTTAATCTGTTATAGCTTCATCTATGATGGCGGACGATGTGTATTTTTACCTTGACATGTCTTTAGAAGGGAATTCTGTGGACGAAGAATGGAACTATTTTCGTTGCGCCCCAGAATGACCGACCCTGGAGGAACTTTCGACGAGGTCCCACTGCGGGGCTAGGGACATCGGAAGCGCTTTTTCAAATTGCAACGTATTTGGATCTTCTTCCAATTAATCAGAACGTTAACATATGTTCCTGATATCATCTTATTCCTCGCGACATATTACAATAATACAGTTCAGATGAAGGAATTGAATCTCCCAAGGAGGTCTATTAGTATAAACACCTTGACACTGACAATTCCTGTTTTGTACGACCCCTCTTATCGATTATCATCGATTATCAGATCACACGAAACCAGTGCCTGTCGATTCTGAAGGACATCTCGAATGACATCTCCCATCTCATTAAACATTGACAAGATATCTATCGCAAACTATTTTTGTTGTTTCATTTAGCTTCTCCAGTCCGTCATCCCTTGAGCAAGTTCGGGTCACGTTGAGACGTTCGAGCACGCTTCTGAATTTCCGGACTGAGGTAAAAGTGAACAGGTATGTGTTGACAGTTGGGGGAGCATCAACTTATTTCGAGTAAAGTAGTAGCGACAATGTGAGGAGGAATGATTTTACAGGCAACAATATGGATAAGGTGTCGCGTGTCGTTTTTCACTGGTGAAGTTTCGAGGACAGAGACGTAACGAAATCGTTACTTACAGTAGAGCGTCGAGATATGGTGGCCGTCATGTGTGGGCCGTGCGCGTCGGCGGGTGCTGGTGGGTCGGTAATCTAGTTTCTAACAGCAACTTGGTCCGTGCGCAACACTCGCCCGTATATAAACCCCTGGGCAACACCTTAACACCTCATACTTACCTTGATGGCACAAGCCCCTTCACCTACACGGGTTTGTGGGCAGTGGAGACTCCCCATAGCACGGCGACCTTGTCCATACAGGGAGTAGCTGCGGCTTGTATGGGCTTCGGCTTATGCACCGTCTCAATATTTTCCTGTCCTGCTTCGGCCACTCTGGCTGGGTGGGCTCTTTTTTTGGTCTTTATTAGTTCTAACCCTAACCCTAATGTAATTAATTAACTATTCATCAGCTGTGTTTCTCACTGAGCTAGTGTTTTATGTGTTCATGCTCTCTTCAAGTTCTTGTGTGGCAAATGCTAGATGTAGGTGCATTGCTAAGTATCTGCCATGCATGCATCTCCATCACATGTTTCTAATTGGGTTGGCATTTTGGTTATGATACAGGCTGCCAGTTTTTCTGGCTTGGTATAAGTACTATAATGTAGGCTTGATAAAGTGAATGAAAGATGCAAGACAAACCTTAGTAATCCAGCCCCTTTCAAGTGCATTCCCTAATCCTTCTCCTTCACTGCGAAACAAGGATTGAGTAAAAGGCATCACATAAAAATGCCCTCACTGAAACACGATAAATGGCTTTGCTGAGACGAGCATACCATATACATGGAGAGGGTCAGATAGGTATACTGCAGATGGGATGATGGTGCTTATGGACGAGGCTATAACTGTACTGAGCTTCATGCTGGGCTGCATGGTGTGTAGTACGGCACAGGCGGGAGGCCGGATGACAACTCTTCGATGGGGAGCTGGTGAGGGGAGGACTCAAGGGCTCATAGCGGTGATGCCGAGCCAGTTCTGGGTGTGTCAACATGGCCTGTCGTGAGTAAAATCTGAGGGTACGACGTCCACGAAGAGGCCATGAGGATGGAGTGACCATGTTCCCACGCCGGTGTTCAGCAGCCCGGCTTGCCGTGGTTGTCGTCACAACGGACTATTTTCATCTGATGGAGTGCTGATATGGTGTCAATCTGTGAGTGAGGATGGAAATCAGATGGTTCAGAGAGATGAATTTCGCACGATTATCAGGGGAAACTATCTGGACCGGTCATACAAAAAAAATATCCATCAGAATCAACCCATTTTCAATGAAAGTCGTGTAACCGGAGTTGTTTAGCCCAGGAACCTGGATTCCCAAATTTTACATAAATCATATCGAAGGTGGGGTTGAATTAGGACTTACATCGCCCGGTTCGTGCAGTTGCCCTACTCCCTTGGAGTCTTCATCTTTAAGTAATGGCCACCGAATGCAAATCTGGACCTCAGGAGCAGCAGGAACAGCTTATGTTGCAAATCCCTGATACTATGAAGAATTGGCGGTGGCCTCGGCGAATCAATCCTCACCACCAAGAGATCTGTGCCGCTTCGGCGGCCTGGATCTACAAGTTTGGAGATTTCGCTAATAATGTCCACTGGAGGAAAGTGATTGATTATACTGATGGAGGTTTGTGACTGACTGGTCGCCAGTATCAGTCATTCTCCCCTTTTTACTTATTTGGTACGGTCACAGGTCTTATCGCGTCTTTGGCCTATGCTACAGCATCGAAAGATCCGCTGAATCAGATCCTTCGGAAAACAGCCCGTGACAAAGACCTTTTTCTTTTCGTAGAACACTTGAGAACAGGCTGCGACCTGATGAACTTATTTTTCGTCATCGAGGAATATACCGATGGCCAGTCAGCACCTGTCGTTCGCGAGAGGATTGAGACCATCATTGACGCGGTGAAGGATCCGCACAAACCACGCCCGGAGGGCGAACATCTCCTTGGCCAAATCGCAAAAGAGTTTGTCATATACGTCGTCGGCTAGTTTCACTTGACCAGGCTTCGTCGACAGATTTTGGGAACTCGGATCGAAAAGTGCTTCCCCAAGCTCCGCGAGGCACTTCCTTGAATCATTCATCGACTACCTGGAGTCCATCGTGGTCCAAGCACAGGACCGCGACAATGACACCTTCCGGACGGTTGACGAATATCTCGAAA
>Ga0307516_10005154_pt1 | contig 15756 bp, 10 predicted proteins | sample 19_EM_MG_FD_203310 | JGI IMG/M metagenome (GOLD analysis project Ga0307516, IMG submission 203310) | Populus trichocarpa ectomycorrhiza microbial communities from riparian zone in the Pacific Northwest, United States - 19_EM | ecosystem: Host-associated > Plants > Roots > Unclassified | place...
ACCATGCCGTTGCAGTAGTTGTTGATGGCGGTCAGCGGCTGGTTCAGTTCGTGCGCCACGCTGGAGGCCATCTCGCCCATGGTGATGAGGCGGCTGGCCGACTGGGCGCGTTCGGCCTGCTGGGCGGCCTGTTCCTCGGCATGGCGGCGCGGCGTGATGTCGCTGGCGATCACCATCTGCGCCAGGCGGCCGTCCACCCAGGTGAGGTAGCGCGAGCGCACTTCCAGCCATTTGCCGAGTTCGGGCACAAAAATCTCGGCGTTTTCGGTTTTGGCCGTGGTCAGGGTGTCGGTGGGAAAACCAGCCAGCCCGTCGACGGCATCCAGCGTGTCGTCGGTGGGGGCCGCCGCCGGCACGCCGGCCTGCGCGATCAGGTTCATGTGGCCGGCAACGTCCCCGCCAAACCAGGCGCGGTACAGCTTGTTGGCAAACAGCAACTCCTCGCTGCCCAGCGGCGCGACCGACACGGCGGCGTCCAGCCCTTCCAGCACGGTGGTGAAACGTTCATAGGAGTTGGACAGCTCCTCGCGGATGCGTTTGGGCTCGGTGATATCGGTCACCGAGGTCATCCAGCCGGTTTGCTGGCCGCGCGGATCGATCAGGGGCGAGACATACATGCGGCCGTCGAAAATCGCGCCGCTCTTGCGCTTGATGCGCACCTCGAAGCCGCCCGGGGCGGAGCGGCCATGCAGCTCGTCATCCAGCCGCGCCGCCAGGGTTTCGCGGTCCTGGTCGGGCCAGTAGGGAAAGGGCGCGGTGCGGCCGACCAGTTCGCCTTCGCTCCAGCCCGTCATCTGGCAGAAGGCCGGATTCACATAGGTGATGCGGCCCTGCAGGTCCAGCGCGCGCATGCCCGTCAGCATGGAGTTTTCCATGGCGCGGCGGAAATTGGTTTCCGAGACCAGCGCTTCCTGGGCCTGCACTCGGCGCCGCGTGTGGCGCCAGGTGCCCAGCAGCATCCAGACGGTGAGCGCGCTCAAGGCGCTGACCAGCCAGAAAAAGCCGCTGCCGACCACACCCAGGGAGGCCCGGTAACCCTGGGCCTTGAGCAGCAGGCCGTTGCCGACCGGCGAGACCGGGATTTCGTACTCCTGGGCTTCGTCCGACCATGGCAGCAGCTTGGCGGCGGTGTTGCGCGGCGGGGGCAGGATGCCCGCCAGCAGCTTGCCCTGGTCGTCGAGCAGGGCTACCGCGTATTTGGCCGTGACCTCGGTCGGCACGCCAAAGCGCAGCAGGCCGTCGATCGCGTATTCGCCCAGGATCACGCCGCCGAACTTGCCCTGGTCGTCCAGCGGAATCTGCAGCTGCAGGCTGGGGCCGTTGTAGTTGGCGTCGTCCTTGGTCGTCAGGGGGCGCGAATAGACCGGTTGCCGCAAATCGCGCGCCAGGCCAAACGTGCCTTCCGTTTCCCCGTATTTGAGTTGTTCGCCCGGGGCGCGCACCTGCGCCAGGTTGGCGCTTGGCGAGACATAGGTGGCCTTGACCCTGCGGCGCGAGTCCACCCAGGTCACGGCCAGCAGCTCGGGGTACTGGTTGACCAGGGATTCGGCCTGCGCAACGAACTCTTCGGTGTCCAGATCCTTGTTGGACACGTCGCGGCCCAGGCGCATCAGTTGCTCCTGGCGCTCCAGCAAGCGCAGGCGCAGCCGCTGCTGGGCGTACTCGACGTCCCGTTTGACGGCCTGCTGCTCGCGGTCGATTTCCTCGATCCGCAGGTAACCGAAGGCCGCAATCACCGCCGCCAGGAACAGCATCACGGCCAGCAAGGGCCCGAGCGTGACGAAGCGGTCCTGGCGTGTCGGCGATTGTTTGCGCCACCAGTGGCGCCACCGGGCCAGCGGCGCGGTGCCGGGCGGGGGGGCGGGAGTGGAGGGAGCGGGCAGGGTCATGGTGGGTTGTCAAGTTTAAGTGAGTTAAGCCACAAAAGCGGTGCTGTTGCCTTTGGAAGGGCCCACCGCCATGCCGCTTTTCGGTCAGGATGCTCATGAAGGGTCATTTCTTTGAATTTCTTAATATGAAATCGTCAGCCGCTATTTGAAATTTCTTAAAAGTTATGAGAAACTAGGGGCTTGAATCTAAATTGCGTTACAACGTGATGAAGAAGCCCTCAAACACCCCGCTAGCACCCTAGCGAACAGCAGGAGACAAAACCATGGCTGCAAATCCGGAACAGGCACGTGTGGACACTTTGGGCAAGGCCGCGAACGACGCGCTTGACAAGGACGCCCAGGAAACGCGGGAGTGGCTGGAAGCCCTGACCGCCGTCATCGAAAGTGAAGGCCCCGAGCGCGCCCACTTCCTGCTGGAGCAGCTTCTCGAGCACGCCCGCCAGGGCAGCATCGACATGCCGTTTTCGGCCAACACCGGGTACGTCAATACCATTGAGACGGACCAGGAAGAACGCTCTCCCGGCAACCTGGAAATCGAGCGCCGCCTGCGCGCCTACATGCGCTGGAACGCCATGGCCATGGTGGTCAAGGCCAACCGCCTGCACCCGGCCGACGGCGGCGACCTGGGCGGCCACATCGGCTCCTTCGCCTCGCTGGCCAGCATGTTCGGCGCCGGCTTCAACCATTTCTGGCACGCCGAAAGTGAAAAGCACGGCGGCGATTGCCTGTACATCCAGGGCCATGTCTCGCCGGGGGTTTATGCCCGCGCCTACCTGGAGGGCCGCCTGACCGAAGAGCAGTTGCTCAACTTCCGCCAGGAGGTCGACGGCAAGGGCCTGTCGAGCTACCCGCACCCCAAGCTGATGCCCGAGTTCTGGCAGTTCCCCACGGTCTCCATGGGCCTGGGCCCGCTGATGGCGATCTACCAGGCGCGTTTCCTGAAGTACCTGCACGCCCGCGGCATCGCCAATACCGAAAACCGCAAGGTCTGGGTGTTCTGCGGCGACGGCGAGATGGACGAGGTCGAATCGATGGGCGCCATCGGCCTGGCCGCGCGCGAGAAGCTCGACAACCTGGTGTTTGTCATCAACTGCAACCTGCAGCGCCTGGACGGCCCGGTGCGCGGCAACGGCAAGATCATCCAGGAGCTGGAGGGCGAGTTCCGCGGCGCGGGCTGGAACGTCATCAAGCTGATCTGGGGCAGCAACTGGGACCCGCTGCTGGCCCGCGACAAGGACGGTGCGCTGCGCAAGATCATGATGGACACGGTCGACGGCGATTACCAGGCCATGAAGGCCAACGACGGCGCCTACGTGCGCAAGCATTTTTTCGGCAAGAACCCGAAGACCCTGGAGATGGTCGCCAAGATGAGCGACGAGGACATCTTCGAGCTGCGCCGCGGCGGCCACGATTCGCAAAAGGTTTATGCAGCCTTCCACAAGGCGGTCAACCACGTGGGCCAGCCGACGGTGCTGCTGATCAAGACCGTCAAGGGTTTTGGCATGGGCAAGATCGGTGAGGGCAAGAACAATGTGCACCAGACCAAGAAGCTCTCGGACGAGGACATCAAGGCCTTCCGCGACCGCTTCAACATCCCCATCCCGGACAGCCAGCTGGCCGATATCCCGTTTTACAAACCGGCCGACGACACGCCCGAGATGCAGTACCTGCACGAGCGCCGGAAGGCCCTGGGCGGCTACCTGCCGCACCGGCGCGTCAAGGCCGACGAAAGCTTCACCGTGCCGGCGCTGGAGACCTTCAAGTCAGTGATCGAGCCGACGGCCGAAGGCCGCGAAATTTCGACCACCCAGGCTTATGTGCGCTTCCTCACGCAACTGCTGCGCGACCAGGCCCTGGGCCCGCGCGTGGTGCCCATTCTGGTTGACGAGGCGCGCACCTTCGGCATGGAAGGGCTGTTCCGCCAGATCGGCATTTACAACCCGGATGGCCAGCAATACACACCTGTCGATAAAGACCAGGTGATGTATTACAAGGAAGACGTCAAGGGCCAGATCCTGCAGGAAGGCATCAACGAGGCCGGCGGCATGAGCAGCTGGATCGCCGCGGCGACTTCTTACAGCACGAACAACCGGATCATGATCCCGTTCTACGTGTATTACTCGATGTTTGGCTTCCAGCGCGTCGGGGACCTGGCCTGGGCGGCCGGCGACATGCAGGCGCGTGGCTTCCTGCTGGGTGGCACCTCCGGGCGCACGACCCTCAACGGCGAAGGACTGCAGCACGAAGACGGGCACAGTCACATCCTGGCCGGCACCATCCCCAACTGCATTTCCTACGACCCGACCTTCGCGCATGAGGTCGGCGTGATCCTGCACCATGGCTTGAAGCGCATGGTCGAGCGCCAGGACAACGTGTATTTCTACCTGACGCTGCTCAACGAAAACTACCCCATGCCCGGCCTGCAGCCCGGCACGGAAGAGCAAATCATCAAGGGCATGTACCTGTGCAAGCAGGCGCCGGCCCTCGCGGCCAAGGCGCCGACCGTGCAACTGCTTGGCAGCGGCACCATCCTGCGCGAAAGCATCGCCGCCCAGGAACTGCTCGAGAAAGACTGGGGCATTGCCGCCGGTGTCTGGAGCTGCCCGAGCTTCAATGAACTCACGCGTGACGGCCAGGACGCCGACCGCTGGAACCTGCTGCATCCGACGGACACGCCGCGTGTTGCCTTCGTGACTCAGCAACTGTCAGCCAGCGCCGGCCCGGTGGTCGCGTCGACCGACTACATGAAAGCCTATGCCGAGCAGATCCGGCCCTTTGTTCCCAAGGGCCGCACCTACAAGGTCCTGGGGACCGACGGGTTTGGCCGCAGCGATTTCCGCAGCAAGCTGCGCGAGCATTTCGAGATCAACCGCCACTACATCGTGCTGGCGGCGCTCAAGGCACTCAGCGAAGACGGCACCGTGCCGGTCGCCAAGGTGGCCGAGGCCATCAAGAAGTACGGCATCAATGTCGACAAGATCAACCCGCTCTACGCCTGAGTGCTGGCGCGACAACGAACAGAGCGAACGGAGACAAGAACATGGCATTGGTAGACATCACCATTCCCGACATCGGCGACTTCGACGAAGTCACGGTCATCGAACTGCTGGTTAAACCCGGCGACAGCATCAAGGCCGACCAGAGCCTGATGACGGTGGAAAGCGACAAGGCCTCGATGGAGATTCCCTCCAGCCAGGGGGGCGTCGTGAAAGAACTCAAGGTCAAGCTGGGCGACAAGGTCAAGCAAGGGTCGGTCGTGCTGGTGCTGGAAGCCGGCGACGCGGTTGCAGCCCCTGCGCCGGCGGCAGCTGCCGATGCAGCGCCAAAACAGGCTGCAACCCCCGCCGCAGCTGCGCCGGCAGCTACAAAATCAGTAGCGCCTGTAGCCGCGCCCAGCGGGGCGGTGGAAGTGCGCGTTCCCGACATCGGCGACTTCAAGGACGTGGTTGTGATCGAGGTGCTGGTCAAGGTCGGCGACACCGTCAAGGCCGAGCAGTCGCTGGTGACGGTGGAGTCCGACAAGGCCTCCATGGAAATCCCGTCCAGCCAGGCCGGCGTCGTCAAGGAGATCAAGGTCAAGCTGGATGACAAGATCAATGTCGGCGACCTGCTGTTGGTGCTGGAAGGCGCGGCGGCCGCAAGCGCGTCGCCTGCACCGGCTCCAGCCGCAGCGGCGGCCGCCCCGGCCTCTGCCACCGCATCGTCACCTGCGCCTGCGGCAGCCGCGCCTACCAGCGCGCCCACAGCCGCCATGCCTGCGCACCAACCTTCCACGCCCACCGGCCACTTGCCGCACGCTTCCCCCTCGGTGCGCAAGTTCGCGCGCGAGCTCGGCGTGCCGCTGGCCGAGGTCAAGGGCAGCGGTCCCAAGGGCCGCATCACCCAGGACGACGTGCAAGGCTTCACCAAATCGGTCATGGCCGGCGATGTGCGCACCCAGGCCCAGTCGGCGAAAGCACCGGCAGCCGTGTCTTCTGGCGGCGGTGCCGGCCTGGACCTGCTGCCCTGGCCCAAAGTCGACTTCACCAAGTTCGGTGCGGTCGAGCGCAAGGACCTGCCGCGCATCAAGAAGATCAGCGGCGCCAACCTGCTGCGCAACTACGTGATGATCCCCCACGTCACCAACCACGACGATGCCGACATCACCGATCTGGAAGCCTTCCGCGTGGCCACCAACAAGGACAACGAAAAGTCCGGCCTCAAGGTCACCATGCTGGCCTTTCTGATCAAGGCCAGTGTGGCGGCCCTGAAAAAATTCCCCGAGTTCAACAGTTCGCTCGACGGCGACCAGCTGGTCTACAAGCAGTACTACAACATCGGCTTTGCGGCCGACACGCCCAACGGCCTGGTGGTGCCCGTGCTCAAGGACGCCGACAAGAAGGGCATCATGCAGATCTCGCAGGAGATGGGCGAACTCGCCAAGAAGGCGCGTGACGGCAAGCTGGCCCCGGCAGAGATGCAGGGCGCGAGCTTCACCATCTCCTCGCTGGGCGGCATCGGCGGGCGTTATTTCACGCCCATCATCAATGCGCCGGAAGTCGCCATCCTCGGCGTGTCCAAGAGCCAGATGGAACCGGTCTGGGACGGCAAGGCCTTCCAGCCGCGCCTGATGCTGCCGATGTCGCTGGCCTGGGACCACCGCGTGATCGACGGCGCCGGCGCCGCGCGTTTCAACGCCTATCTGGGTTCGATACTGGCTGATTTCCGCAGAGTGTTGTTGTGACCTCCACGCTTTTCACTTCGTGTAATACGCTGCCCCCCGAGGGGGCTGACCTTGCTTGGGGCGGCCCTGCGCCGCGGCCGCTATGACCACCCTGGTTGTTGTCAAAAAAGCCGGGCAGGCGGTCATCGCCACCGACGCGCTGATCACTTTCGGCGACACCCGCCTGAGCAAGCGCTACGAGGTCAACAGCAAGGTCTTCAAGGTCGAGGCGCCGGCCGGCGTCAGCTACATCGGCATGGCCGGCACGGTGGCCCACTTTCCGGTGCTGCGCAAGGCACTGGCCGCGCTGCCCAAAGACCAGCTCCGCTTCGGCAGCAAGGACGAGATTTTCGACACCTTCAACAAGGTCCACCCGCTGCTCAAGGAGACGTTTTTCCTGCAGACCAAGGAAGACGACAACGACCCTTACGAGTCCAGCCAGTTCAGCGTGCTGATCGCCAACGCCAGCGGCATCTACGGGCTGTACAGCTACCGTGAGGTGTTCGAGTTCAAGGAATTCTGGGGCATAGGCTCCGGACGCAGCTTTGCGCTGGGCGCCATGCACGCGACCTGGGACAAGGCCAAAACCGCGCGCGAAGTGGCCGTGGCCGGCCTGCAGGCCGGCTGCGAATTCGACAAAAATTCCGCCGGACCGGTGGAGCTGTTCACGGTCAAGCTGAAAAAGTAAACGACCCCTCAAGCGGAGACAAGAGACATGGCATTGATAGACATCCAGATACCCGACATCGGCGATTTCGACGAGGTCACCGTGATTGAAGTGCTGGTCAAGCCCGGCGACACCATCAAGGCCGACCAGAGCCTGCTGACGGTCGAGAGCGACAAGGCCTCGATGGAAATCCCGTCCAGCCAGGCCGGCGTCGTGAAAGAGCTCAAGGTCAAGCTGGGCGACAAGGTCAAGCAAGGCACGGTGGTTTTGTCGCTGGAGGCCGCAAGCGCCGCTGCTGCCCCGGTTTCACAACAAAAACAGGCCCCAGCCCCCGCCGCACCTGCACTCTCAGCTCCTGAAAAGATAGCAACTGCGCCCGCCGCCGCAGCTTTCAGCGGCAGCGCCGACCTCGACTGCGACCTGCTGGTGCTGGGCGCCGGTCCTGGCGGTTATTCGGCCGCCTTCCGCGCCGCCGACCTCGGCCTGAAGGTCGTGATGGTCGAGCGTTACGCCACGTTGGGTGGCGTCTGCCTGAACGTCGGCTGCATCCCGTCCAAGGCACTGCTGCATGTGGCCGCCGTGATGGACGAGGTCAAACATTTCGAAGCGCTGGGTGTGAGTTTTGCCGCGCCCACGGTCGACGTGAACAAGCTGCGCACGCACAAGGAAAAAGTCGTGGGCAAACTGACCGGCGGCCTGGCCGCCATGGCCAAGATGCGCAAGGTCACGACGGTGCGCGGCATCGGCAGTTTTGTCGGCGCCAACCACCTGCAGGTCGACGAAACCAGCGGCGCCGAAGGCCAGGAAAAAACCGGCAAGAGCCAGACCATCGCCTTCAAGAACTGCATCATCGCCGCCGGCTCGCAGGCCGTGCGCCTGCCTTTCATGCCGGACGATCCACGCGTGGTGGACAGCACCGGCGCGCTGGCGCTCAAGGACGTACCCAAACGCATGCTGATCCTGGGCGGAGGCATCATTGGCCTGGAAATGGGCACGGTGTATTCGACGCTGGGCGCGCGCCTGGACGTGGTTGAAATGATGGACGGCCTGATGCAGGGCGCCGACCGCGACCTGGTCAAGGTCTGGCAGAAGATGAATGCGCCGCGGTTCGACAACATCATGCTCAAGACCAAAACCGTGGGCGCGAAGGCGACCAAGGCCGGCATCGAGGTGACCTTTGCCGCGGCGGAAGAGGGCGGCACCGCACCGGCGCCGCAGACCTATGATCTGGTGCTGCAGGCCGTCGGCCGCACGCCCAATGGCAAGAAAATCGCAGCCGACAAGGCCGGCGTCACGGTCAGCGATCGCGGCTTCATCCCGGTGGACATCCAGATGCGCACCAACGTGCCGCACATTTTTGCCATCGGCGACATCGTGGGCCAGCCCATGCTGGCGCACAAGGCCGTGCATGAGGGCCATGTGGCCGCTGAAGTGATTGCCGGCGAACTGCAGGGCAACAAGGAGCTGGCCAGCGCCGCCTTCAATGCGCGCGTGATCCCCAGCGTGGCCTACACCGACCCAGAAGTCGCGTGGGTCGGCCTCACGGAAGACCAGGCGAAAGCGCAAGGCATCAAGGTCAAGAAAGGCCTGTTCCCCTGGACAGCTTCAGGCCGCGCCATCGCCAACGGCCGCGATGAAGGTTTCACCAAGCTGCTGTTCGATGATTCACCGGAGGCCCATGGCCACGGAAAGATTCTGGGCGGTGGCATTGTCGGCACCCATGCCGGCGACATGATTGGCGAGATCGCCCTGGCCATCGAAATGGGCGCCGACGCGGTGGACATCGGCAAGACCATCCACCCGCACCCGACCCTGGGCGAAAGCATGGGCATGGCGGCCGAAGTGGCGCATGGGAGCTGCACGGACCTGCCGCCGGTGCGAAAGTAGGCCCACCTGGCCTGATTACTATAAATTTAGTAGCTGGCCGCGCAGTTCCCGTAAGGGCCGCGCGGCCTTTTTATTTCTACGCCGACGGCGGCGGCAGCGAGGGCGCGGCTTGCCAGGGCACGGCAGCAAAACGCTCGACCAGAAAGTCCACCAGGGCGCGCACCGCAGGCGACAGGTTTTTGCGCGAGGGGTAGAGCGCATAAATGGTCATGACCGGCAGTTCCCAATCCGGCAACACCGCTTGCAGCGCGCCGGAGGCCAGGTGGGGATTGGCCAGGTAGGTGGGCTGCAGAGTGATGCCGGCGCCCGCCAGCGCCGCTTGCAAAAGAGCCATGGACTCGTTGGCGCTGAAATGGCTGGTCACGCCAACTTGTTCATGTTCTGTTCCCCTGCGGAGATGCCACAGGCTTTTGCCGAAATTGGCGTAACTCAGGCAACGGTGCGCGCCGAGATCGGCCGGGCTGCGCGGCACGCCGTGGCGGGCGAGATAAGCTGGAGACGCCACCAGTGCGGATTCGCAGGGCGCCAGCGGCCGGGCAATCAGCGTGGGGTCGGGCTCTGCGCTGATGCGGATGGCAAGGTCGATGCGCGCCTCCACCAGATTGAGCGCGCCCTCGCTTGCATTGAGGTCGATCTTGAGGTTCGGGTGAAGCTGCAAAAAATCTGAAATCGCAGCCGCCAGCTGTGCGGAGGCAATGGAGATGCTGCAGGTCAATCGCAACTGCCCGCGCAGCTCGCTGCCTTGCCGGCTGGTTTCTTCCTCCACGTTTTCCTTCAAGGCCAGCATCTGCTGGCTGCGGCGCAGGCAGCTTTCACCCGCATCGGTGAGGGTCACGCTCCGCGTCGTGCGCTGCAGCAGCCGTGCGCCCAGCCATTGCTCCAGCTCCGCCACATAACGGGTGACCATGGCGCGTGACATGTCCAGTTTGTCGGCCGTGGCACTGAAGCTGCCGCTGTGGGCGACCTCGACAAACACTTCCATCGCGCTTAAACGGTCCATGATTTGCTCTATTTTTGAAACATATATGGGCAGATTATCCGGTTTATTTGATCGAATATTAAAACTACAGTGGATCCAGCCGCTTCAGGCGCCCATGTCATCCACAGGAGTTCACTCATGATTCGCAGCCTTCTTGCCGCCACGACCCTCGCCATTGCTTTCAGCGCTGTGCAGGCGCAGCCGCAGTCGCCCCTCACCGTCAAGGTGTACAACGCCGGCGCCAGCAGCTTCAACGTCAACTCGACCCTGGTCTATGGACAGAAAGAAGCGATGGTGATCGACGCCGGCTTCACCCGCGCAGACGCCTTGCGCATCGCCGCCAATGTGCTGGACAGCGGCAAGCAGCTCACCACGATTTATGTGAGCCAGGCCGACCCTGACTACTACTTCGGCGTGGAAGTCCTGAAAGAAATTTTTCCGCAGGCCGAGGTGGTGACCACGCCCGCCGTGCTCGACAAACTCGCCTCCAAAGTCGAGGCCAAGCTGGCCTTCTGGGGCCCCAAGATGGGCGCCAACGCCCCGCGCAAACCGGCGTTGCCGCGCGCCCTGAGCGGCAACACCCTGAGCCTGGAAGGCCAGACCATCGAAATCCGCGGCACGCAAGGCCCGCTGGCGCATCGCCCCTACGCCTGGATTCCTTCGATCAAGGCCGTTGTGGGCAACATCGGCGTCTTCGGCAACACGCATGTGTGGACCGCAGACACCCAGTCGATTGCCGAACGCGCGGCCTGGATGGCCCAGCTCGACGAGATGAGCGCGCTCAAGCCGGCCCTGGTGGTGCCGGGCCACATGGAAGCCGGCGCCAGGATGGATGCCAGCACGCTGGTGTTTACCAGGGACTATCTGCAAACATTCGAGAAAAATCTGGCCACAAGCAAAAACAGCGCGGAGTTGATCCAGGCCATGACGCAGGCTTATCCTAAATTGACGGCCGGCGCGCTGTCCCTGGATATTGGCGCCAAGGTCAACAAGGGCGAAATGAAGTGGTAGACCCCACCCTCATCCGGCAGCGCAAGCCGGCTTTTTACCCCTAGGGACGCCATGACCATCCCCGAACAAGTCCTGCAGCAACTGCGTGCCGGACGCTGGAACGAAGCACACGACCTGGTGCAAAGGGATGGGTCCGAGCTTGCGGCCTGGTTGCACGGAATCCTGCATTTGCAGGAGGGTGATCTCGAAGATGCCGAGAACTGGTATGACCGGGCCAACCGGCCCTTCCGCAGCCGGGGCACCCTGGAAGAGGAGCTCGCGCGTGTGGAAGCGGCGCTGGCCCTTCCTCCCGCACCTTGACCCTGGAGACTTTCATGCGCACCCAACTCACCTATTTGTTTGATCCGCTGTGCGGCTGGTGTTACGGCGCCTCGCCCCTGGTACAGGCGCTGGGGCAACACCCCGGTGTTGAGCTCAGCCTGGCGCCGACCGGGCTGTTCGCGGGCGCGGGCCGCACCATGGACGCGGCATTTTCGGCCTACGCCTGGTCCAACGACCAGCGCATCCAGACCCTCACCGGTCAGCGCTTCACCGAGGCTTATCGCCAGCAGGTGCTGGGGCGTCTCGGCAGTGCTTTCGACTCGACGGCAGCCACGATGGCCCTGACCGCCGTGGCCGTGACGCAGGCGTCCGCCGAAGGGGAGGCCCTCAAGCAGCTGCAGGAGGCCCGTTACCTGCAGGGCCGGGATACGTGCGACCCCGCCGTGGTCGCTGAAGTGTTGCGCGACATGGGGCAGGGCGCAGCCGCCGATCGACTGCTTGCCGGTGACGTGGAGATGCAGCAAACCCACCATGGCCGCCTGCAGCAGGCAAGGCAACTGATGCAAAGCCTGGGCGCCCAGGGCGTGCCGGCGCTTGTGATGGATCAGGGCTCGGGAAGGCGTTTGTTGCGCGGCCAGCTTTTGTACGGAAGCCTGGACGAATTGCTGGCAGAAGCAGGCGGCGCCTGAGGCGCGGGAAGATATCGAATCGCGCGGCCGGCAGGGCCTAGAGCCGGGACAGGGCGCGGATCATCTCCGCAGCCAGCAGCAGGCGCCGCGGAATGCGGTCTATCAGCACAAACTCTTCATCCGAGGAGTGGTAGTTGCCGCCCGGCAGCCCAAACCCCTCGACCACCGGCTTGCCCGACTGCGCCGCCCACACCGCATCGGTGCCGCCATAGGTGCGTGGCACCAGATCAAGGCTGCCACCCAGCGCCGCATAAATCTCCTTCGCCATCGCCGCCAGACGGCGACCCTCTTCCGAAGCGTTGTAGGCAGGAAAGCCCAGGCCATCCTGGACGCTGATGCCTGAGGATGGAAATTTCTGCTGGCTGATCAACTGGCGCGCCGCCTGCGACAGCTGCGCAAAGCCCGCAGCGTCCGGCACGCGCATGTCGGCGCTCGCCCAGGCTTCGCCCGCGCCTTGCGGCTGGGTGACCAGACCCTCAGAGATTTCGACGCTGATCTGCGCGCCAGGCAGCAGCGCCTGTTTTGCGCGCTGCGCCAGCACTTCCAGCACGGGTGCGGGGTCGGCGCCGGCAGGCAGCGCCAGTTCGGCGGTGGTCTGGGCCCGGTCCGCAATGATGTTGGACACCAGGCCGCCGCCAGCGGAACGCCAGTGCAGGCGGGCGCCGGTTTGCGCCGCTGCGGCCTCGGTGGTCCGACGGATCAGGGCCGCCATTTCCACCACCGCATTGATGCCCTGCGCCGGGTTGACGCCCGCGTGGGAGGCGCGTCCGGTGATGCGAAAATTCAATGTCGCAAAGCGCTGGCCCGTGGGGACCAGCTTGTCGAGTCCGCGCGGGTCTTCGGCGCGGGCAATGGTCCAGTTCATGCGGGTGCCGGCCACCTGTTGCTGCGCTTCGCGGGCGCGCAGGATCAGGTCGGCGAGTTCTTCCAGGGGCCGCTCCTCTGCCGCTGCAAACGGCCCGCCGACCTTGAGCCGTGCGGTCATTTGCCCGACGCCCGAGGTGGCCAGCACGATGGCCTCCTGGGCGCTGGTCGGCTCGCCGCTGAGCACGGCGTCATGCGCCTGGGCCTGGCTGCGGATCAGGGCGCGCGAGCCTGCGGAGCCGCGTTCCTCATCGCTGTTGAACACCATGGTGATGCGTTCGTAATCCTGGAAGCCGCGCGCCTTGAGGATTTTCATGGCATGCAGGAACACCGCGATGCCGCCCTTGTCGTCGGCGATACCGGGCGCAATCGCGCGGTTGCCATCGCGCCGGAACGGCCTGGCGGCGGCGGTGCCGGCCACATACACGGTGTCCATGTGGGAGATCAGCAGAATCCTGCGCTTGCCCGTGCCCTTGAAGGTGATGACCAGGTTGGGGCCAGCTACGCCGTTGGCCGGCGTCACGCGTTCGACCTGCCCGCCCATCGCTGACGCGAACTTTTCGATCTGGGCCGCCACGGCCTGCAGGCCCGCGCCCTGGCCTGTGCCGCTGTCCACCGAGGTCAAGTCCCTGAGCGTGTCCAGCACGGGCGCCGCTTCCTGTGCGGCCAGGGCCGGCAGTTCAGGGTCCAGCTGCAGGAGCGGAAGGGATTGCGTGTGGCCCGTGGGCGCTGCCAGCCAGGAACCGACAGACAGAAGGCAGGCGGCCAGCAAGCGGCCCGGTCGGGGTGGGGTGTGCATGATCGCCTCCTTTGTTTTCCACTGCGTGCTGCTGACTCGATGGCAGTGTAAGTCAGACGTCCTGGCTTGCGCACGGCAGTGGCGCCCCTTGAAAACAGGCGGGATGCCCAAGCCCCGGACAGCCGACGGACGGGGGTAAATCGGGCCTCCGCCGGAGGTGTGGCGCGATGGACGCCGCGGTATCATTGCCGCCATGCCCAACATCAACGACCATGAATACAGCATTTTCAGCCAGAACGGAGAAGACGGCATCATTGCCTTTCTGACCAGCGGACTGAAAGAAAACCGCAAGCGTTTCATCGAGATCGGCACAGCGGATGGCGGCGAGAACAACAGCCTCTACCTGCTCAAGCTCGGCTGGACCGGGCTCGGCATTGATATCGACCCTGAGAACATCCGTCGTTACATCGCCCGCATTACCCACAAGCCGTTTGCCCAGCGCCTCACGCTGGCGCTCATGAAGGTCGGCTGGAACAACTGCCAGTGGATTGTTGACGAATACGGCGACAAGACCCCGGACTTCTTTTCGCTGGACATCGATAGCGTTGACTACTATGTGGCCTACCGGATGTTGCAGCTGGGCTTTCGTCCCTCGGTCGTGTGCTGTGAGTACAACGCCTTTCTCGGCAAGGGGCCGTTGACGGTCATGTACGAGGACAACTTCTCGCGCAGGCGCCTTGATCCCCAGCGCGGCCTGTATTTTGGCGTTGGGGTCGGTGCGTGGAAGCATCTTTTTGCCCAGTACGGCTACAAATTTTGCGGCGTGGACAAGGCCGGCGTGAATGTTTTCTTTTGCCTGCCGGAAGCGTTCAAGCCCGGATTTCTGGATGACGTGAGCGGGCCGGAACACCTGTACACCCAGATTTTTGTGAACAAGTTTCACATGCCGGGTGAGGAACTCGAGCGCGAGCTGCTGGCGCGGCCGGACCTGGTCTTCGTTGACGTGACGGAAGAAAACGTCGAGGACGTTGTGGCGGATTGCGACCTGCCGCCCGCGGATGGCCCGCAGGTCTTCAAGCTGGGCAAGGCGGGTGCCGGTGCGGCTGCGGCCGATACCCGGCCGGTGGCCCGCAGCACGTCGGGCATTGCGGTGCCGAAAAAAATGCCGGTGGTTCACGCCGCCGCCACTTTTCATGCGGAAGGGTATGAACGGTTTGGCAAGGAGTTCATGGACTCGTTCCGGCGGCATTGGCCCAAGGAAACCAAGCTGTGGATTTTTGCCGAAGGCTGCAAGCCCGAGGGCTGCGACCGGGTCATCGTGCGCGACCTGCACGAAGACGCGAAAGACCTGGTCGAGTTCAAGCAGCGGCATGCCGCCAATCCCGGCGCGCGCGGGCACTTTGGCGAGACCTACCAGTACATGCTGGACTCGGTGCGCTGGAGCCACCGGATTTTTGCGCTGCGTGAAGCAGCGCTGAGAAGCGATGCCGACATCCTCGTGAACATCGACGCGGACATCGTGTGTTTCCAGGACATGCCCATGGAGTTCCTGGCAAGCCTGATGCCCGAAGATGCGGACATCGGATTCATGCCGCGCAAGGGTATTTACTCCGAGTGCAGTTTCGTTCTCTACAACCTGAGAAATCCCGTGGTGCGCAAATTCATCCTGGACCACACGGACTACTACACGCACGACAAGATATTCACCCTGGCGCGCTGGACCGATTGCCATGCCTTTGATTCGATGGTGGCCGCGCACCGCAAGGTGGGTGACCTGCAGTTCTACAACATCAATGAAGGCGTGCCGAACTCCATGCATCCCTTTGTCAACGGCCCGCTTGGCCGTTACATGGATCACCTGAAGGGCGGACGCAAGGACGAGGGGCGATCAAGCGACAAGGACCTCGTGGTCGCGCGTACCGAAGCGTACTGGACCCAGGGCCGTTCCGCTGGCTAAACGCTGCGCTTGTTGCACGCGGCAGCGGGTCGAAGCGCCCGCACGCGATCATTTCAGTTCAAATATGCCTGCAGCCCTCGTCCACAGGGATCGGGTGCTATCGAATTGAGA
>Ga0307516_10005155_pt1 | contig 15752 bp, 16 predicted proteins | sample 19_EM_MG_FD_203310 | JGI IMG/M metagenome (GOLD analysis project Ga0307516, IMG submission 203310) | Populus trichocarpa ectomycorrhiza microbial communities from riparian zone in the Pacific Northwest, United States - 19_EM | ecosystem: Host-associated > Plants > Roots > Unclassified | place...
ATAGACTTGAGATGACCAAAGTATGTGCACAACGCAGGACTGACGAGGAGAATGCGCTGACCAAGAACGAGAGGGACTGAGGGAGCAGGCTGGGAAGATATGTACCAAGCAGTACACAGGAGCTCAGGGATAGGCTGTCCCAAGAGCAGGACATAGTTGAGGTCTGCTGCAATAGCAGAGAAACGTTCCAGAGAAAATGTGGACTCCATAGTGACTGATGAAGTGGGTGTCTGGATTGCAGGTGGAATATCTCCATGGGAAATAATCAGATTTACGTCGGAACTTGACAGGCAGATAGACCACAGTCTAGGCTCCATGATGGTATAGTCATGTGCCTGATAGCTTCAAAAACGGCGGAGCTATTCAAAATATCGGAATGCCAGCACTGGGTGCCTAAATTTGACATTTGGGCACTAAAAATGATTCTTCTCTTTCTCCTTTGTTTCTCAATCGTTTCTTCTGCTTCTTTGGTTGTTCTGGTATGGGAGTTGGACTGCAGAAGGCTGCACTCCTTTCTCATACCAAAAAGATCATTATTCATTGGATTCTTTCTGCTTCTTGGTAGTTCTTGTGTGAGGGATGACTGTCAGCGATGGCATTCATCTCTTGCATCAGGATAGTCATTCTTGTGCGATAGATGGCTACAACGAGCTTGTATTCATTCTTTGCATAATGATAGTCTTGACTTTGCGTGATATGGATAGCGAGGGCTGTCTGTATCCCTCAAGTCGGGACAATCTTTCAACAGATCTTGGGTGTGTTCTTTGCATTAGTTCATTGGCTAACTTTCTCCATGTCCACAGTACCAAACACGTTTGGTGCGTGACACCGGTGTCTTTGTTGAGTTTAAATGTCTTACCCAGATGACTATCCAAGGGAACCAGGACCCCACTCCTACCATTAATCAAATGCAGTCCATGATTGGATACTTGGCCTCTAACAGCCTAACACTCCCTAACTCCACTCAGGCGATGTTACTTCTTGGAGCCTTACCAAATGAGTAGCAAGGATTTGCTTCCACACTTCTAGCCACTTTACACGTCAATCCAATGGCAGCCCAAATTGCTGCTGGTGTTCAACAATTGATGTTTGACTCAGTCCTTCCTAAAATAATGGAAGAGTGGTCTCACAAGTCTGGCAAATCCATAATGGCGACCATAAAGAAGGAGCAGAATGCACAGGCTGGACCTTCTCGCCCTAGATGCAAGAAGTGTTCTGGATGTCACAGCACCACAGATCACTGCGATGACTACAAAAAGACGTTCACTCCTAACACCACTGCTGGCCCTTCCACCTTCCCACTGAAGAATCAGGGTGGTGGAAAAGGAAAAGGAGGAGGAAAGAAAGGAAAAGGAAAACAGCCTTACAAGGGTAAAGGCAAGCAGTGCCAAAACACTGCAGAACAAACCACTCAGATTGTTGAGCTCCAAGGAGATTCTGATGATGAGTCCAATGCAGGGTGCACCTCTACTGTTGCTGAGGCTGGCTGGTCCATGCTCACTCCTTCCCAACTCGCTTCAGAGTCAACATTATGTTCTGTGCGTAATGATCTGGTGAAACACAAAATGGAAGATGAGGACTATGCATGTAGACTAGCCACTGCACCACCAGATCCCGATGATGGGACTATACTGTATCGAGACAACGGTTTTGTTTGTGACCAATACAACGATGAAAGCTTTGACTGTTATACCTTGTGCACCTCTAAGGAGAGTGACAATAGGTGTCTTTGCTTAACATCTCCCCACTCAAGACAACAAGCTGAATCACACTGCCCCAAGCATAAACATTTAACAGGTCTTTGGTTGATGGATTCCGGTGCAACCGATCATTCCACACCATATCACAATGATTTCCTGACTTACAAGGAATTATGGAAACCAATCAATGTGGGTACTGCTGGTGCTGAAGTCATTCAGTTTTTAGGCATAGGAACAGTTGCCTTCAAAGCTAAAGTTGGCAATGTTCAAAAAGAAATCTATCTTCGACATGTCTACTACTCTCCATCTGGAGATAAGTGTATTTGCTCGCTTCAATGGCTTACCACGAAGCTCAAAATGAAACTCTATGCTGACACAAAGATAACTTGTGTCTTTGATTCATGTAATGAAGTCTTCTTGGAAGGGACTAGGTTAATTCCAAGAAACAATCTCCATTGATTCCATGGGAAACCGATACTCAGACTGGAGCTCTTGGACTTCTCGTGGATTTGAACATTAAATCCCTCTCAATGGTGCAATGTGCAACTGCTACAGCTAATTTCAACTCTTATGATCTATGGCATAGTCATCTAGGTCATCCTAACCCTCAAACTATGTGGCATGCTACTTGTGCTACCAATGGTATTGAGAAATTGGACATACCTATGAAGACACCACTCTGTTCTGACTGTCAGATTGGCAAGATGCCTTCAAGGTCTTTTCCATTTTCTGATAAATGAGCAGACAAGATACTTGAGATGGTGCACTGTGACCTGGTCGAGTTCCCCATCTTGTCATATAATCGACACAAGTACTGTCTCATGATCATTGATGATTACTCTGGATATGGCATGGTTTGCCTTTTGCGGTTAAAGTCAGACACCGCCACCACATTCTCTACCTGAGTAACCTGGGCTGAGAAACAAACCGGTCATTCACTCCTACGAGTACACTCTGATCGAGGAGGAGAATTTATGGTAACCATATTTAAAACCTTCCTCAGCTCCAAAGGGGTAGAACAACAACTCTCCATTTTGGATCATCCACAAACAAAATGGTCACGCAGAAAGGTTCAATTGGACCTTACTTGAGAAAGAAGAAACCATGCACCACGCAGCATGTCTACTGAAGAATCTTTGGAACTTTGCTCTTGACACTGCAGTCCATGTCTATAACAGGACACCAATGCACCACATCGGCTGGAAAACACCTGTTGAACTTTTGTTGAACAAGAAACCTGACATATCTTACCTTTGAGTATTCAGATGTCTAGCTTATGTCCATATACCAAAGGACAAGCAAAAGGACAAACTTACTCCAAAAGCCGAAGAAATGATATTCCTTGGTTATGAATCAGGAACAAAGGGTTACCACTTCTTGTGGAACAATAGATCCATATATGTGGAAACAACACCCACATTCATTGGAAATTTATTCCCAAATTGTCCCAAAGAAAAGTTGAAAAAGAAAATTGATATACCTGAACCCATTCATCCTTATGACACTGCAACTGTAACAAAATAAAATGCAGAATTTAAGTTGACAGTGCGGAATTTTGGTCTGTCTCAGTGCAGAATTCACTCAACAAGTGCATCAGTGCAGAATTTTCAGTCGAGTCAGTGCAGAATTTTATCACACCAGTGCATCAGTGCAGAATTTGAAGTCAACTCAGTGCGGAATTTCCAGTCGTCACCGCGGAAATTCCTATTCTGCCATAGTACATAATTGTAATTGGCACAAGTCCTCAAACTACGTATGGTCAACTACACAGGATATACATGTTCTCTGTAGTAAAGCAATGAAATGGCCAGGGATAAATTCACTTTAGACATGCTGCTGCCCAAGTAAGGTTGGTTGCTGTCATCATCCCTCTTTGAGGCCGAGGTCGTAGCTGTTCAGTTGTCCCAAGTGTTCAAGCAATATTGTAATTGGCGTTGTTGTCACCATGCCCATCCTTGCTGTCATTGTCCCTATCGTTGTCCATTCCCCCTCGTTGTTGTCTTGTCATTGCTGGAAGCATCAGTGCTATTGTGTTCGGCAATCTGTATTTTTTTTTTTTTCTGGCACCTGATACCAGCTGAAAGGGAAGGGAAGTCAGCAGGTATACAGGAGTGAACAAAAGATGAGACAGATGGTCAGGTAGAAACACTTAGAGTGGTGGGGTGGTCGTGGTCTTAGCGGATGTCATTGTCGTCATGGTGTTGTAAGTCAGATGGTGGCAGTGGTGGTGTTGATGACCGTGTCACGTCTCAAGTCGACGGTGTATGGCTAGTTGAAGAGAGTCAATGCATCAGTCAAGATTAGCAATTGCGAGATGGTGATGTACCTGTGTCACCTAAGTCACCCTCATGCACGGGTGGTCGTGGTGGCGACGTTGTCGTCGTTTTGCACAATGTTCCAGGTCGGCAGTGGCCATACATGGGCGTCGTTGTTGTCAGGCATGCTTCTGCAGGTGGGTGTCGTCAGGGTCGTCCGGGCACTGGGCAAATTGTGTGGTTGTGAGAAGAGAAGCGCCACGTGCTGGACGCACAATCAGCGCCAGCCATGCTGACTCAACCAAAGAACAATGAGAGGCCCCTCAGTACTCAGTGACGGAACCATTGGTGAGATCATTCAAGACAATGTGTTTGACACCTCTAAAACACCTCTAGTCTCATGTTCTATCTAATTAAGATTATGGAAAGTAATATAGTTCAGATTGACTCCACCAATGAAATAAGAGTCATCTGACCACGAGTTAATGGTTGGGAAAGTAGAATCTGCATCTATGAGAGAACCAAATGGACTGATTGACTTAATGAACTCAGGAGGAAGGCCAACGCGTGGAGGAGCAGTGCTGGTGACGACTAAGTAAGACATCCCATTGAATGACTTTTGCTTACCCAGTTATGTTTCTCCCTCTCTTTGCTTGCGGGGAGACAGATAACTCTTTCATGTAGTCAGGAAGCGAAACATCCAAGTATTCACTATTTGACCAGAGGAAGACTGTAAAGATGTTCTGAGTCAGCATGCAGAGAATCGAAAGTTTAATAAAATGTACGCGGCTGGTTGCTTGACCCTTCCATGAATTCAGGCTTCAAGTCCTCAGAGGGACTTGCAATGGGGGTATCCGAATCATCTGAGATGTATATAACTTCTCCTTTGAACCATTTGGCCTTCGGTTGATCTGGACGGATGAAGTTAGTTTGCCTAACTAGAACGATACCAATGTACTCTTATATGATTGACGTGTCCATTTTGGCATTGTATAGCTCTCATCATCAGTACTCTCAAGGTCATCCACTGGAGGCTTATAGTTTGGGTCCCAAGACACAAATACTTCTTCGGGAATGGGGGTTCGAAGGACTGCAAAAGAATGCTTCTATAAAGGGAGATAGTATTATATCAACTGACTATATGTACCGATGATCACATTTGTTGTTGCTACTGAAGGCTTTGAACTCCCCCGAAAGAAGTGTAGTTGTTTCCCACCAGGGTTCTCCATCGTCACAAGGTAATAATGGTGTTTCTCTTTGCTAATCAACATCCACAGACACTCCAAATCTGCATTTTTCCCCTTGTTGAGAGAAGTCACATAAGTAAATGGCCGTGGAAACATTTTTTCAAAGAAAGCATTAGCCTGTAGGTGTGTCCAATCCTTGCAGAGGTTGTACGCTTCTGCAGCATCGTCAAAGTAGGCACACCTGCGCTTTTCCAGCATCTCTCTCTTGACTTGGTTCAAACATGATGTATGTGTCAAAGCACTGCCAGTCCTCTATATTCATGTTTAGCAGGTGTTCCTGTAATCCCAATCAACTTACATTTAGAAAATTGATGAGAATCATCAACGAGCCCACTCAGAACACATTGGGATCCGCCTGCCTCTGCTTGGAGAGTACTCACTGTGTCGAGCTCCCAGCATGATTCTAAAATATTGTTATGTAAGTAAAGCGGCAACCTACAGATAATGAAGCAACCTATTAAATTACCTTGGTTGGTTTGGAAGGTACACGTTGCGTGCCACGCCCAGGGCGATATGCTCCAAGGACTTCATTGCGTACTGCAGATACGAAGCAACCACCCCATGTGGCCTGAGTTTGTCGTGAGTTGACGAGATTGAGTATCCTTTGCTCAGAGTCCTGTTCCGCTTTCACTGTTGTACCAGTTCTAATATGTTTGCTGTACCTGTGGCCACATTCCTGGCAACAGTATGCCGCGTTGCTCTTGACAGGCAGTGTGAATAATTCACATTTACACCAGGTCCCATTTTCAAGGAAGTCATGGCAATATTGTTCTCCTGGCTCTGACATCAAAATCGCCTGCTGAATGTCAAGACTGGCATAAGATTGTCAAGCTGAAGTAGGTAAAGCAGAAAGGACAAGACAATTCAAATGTCAAGCGAAACATTCACTTTAAATTTGTGCTCAGCTAATCAAAGTGAACTCCAGGTTCTACCAACTACTATGCAGTGAAATGCTCTCTAGTAGTCTCAAAAGCAGTAAATGTAGTCCATGTACCATGCCAACCAATTGGAATGTATTCTGTTGCTGGCTCACCATCTTCTTCGTACAGGTTCTACCAAACTATGCTATGAAATGCTGTCTGGTCTCAAAAGCAGTAAATGTAGCAAGGGCCTGGCACCAGATTTTTGCCCGTGTTGCCCATACTGGCTCTGCCAATGATATAGTGACGAACCGTGTACCATGCCGACCAATTGGAATGTATTCTGTTGCTGGCTCACCATCTTCTTCAGCAAACTCCTCTGGTAACAGCCCATATCCTGTTGGTGTGATGTCTTCAAGTATTACACGCTCTAGCATGGACCAAAATTCAGCCTCATCTTGGGCCGATGCAAAGGGTGATCTATTGCGCGGGACTTCCACTGCTTGGTGATGGACCTGGTTCTGGAGGTCAGCTTCAAGTCTTCATAGAATACCATCACGCTGATCCGCAGTGTCGTCATCATCATCTGACCCTGGGTCCTTGTCAGGAGGATGTCCTGCACCAGTCTGGCCATGCCGAGGGATCCGTTCACGTCCATCAATGCCATAATATTGTTCAATTGTCAGGGGGTGGATCCCAATACAGTCGTCCTGGTACTCCCCTAGCGTAACATGACTGATGAGACGTAAATCCTTGGTACGTCACAAAAATCAAGTACGATCCATCACATAAATGATACAACAGCGTACCTGTGGAGATTTATTATTTGTCATGGGCCCGCTGATGGGATGGACATTCCACTCTTCTTGAAACTCCTCGCAATCAGTATTGATAGTGCCGAGAAAAAGCTTTTGAATGACCCACAGGTGGTTCCCATTCTCAACATCAAGCCGGTGACGCCTTTCACACCGAACAAAAAAGCCCCGCCATCGGCGAGCAAATTGAGTTCCAACTTCAACCCACAGGCACTCAATCCTTGAGTTTCGGGTCGACCTGCAGTACAGACATCAAAAAGTAACCATGAACAATAGTAATGATTAACTTACGACCCCCACAAGAATGATCCACGGTTGGGACCCTGCCTGGCCACCACATACATGGCTACATCAATGTTTTCGCCCCCTCAATCACCTCTCATGTGCGACAGCATACCATATTTTGCTTTCGCATCAAGGAATAAGTTGAGGACTGTTGACACATAATTATTTGTACTCGCTCATAAGCTAGTGATCTTAAGAAAGTTAGCAACACAACCTGCCAGTGTGCACAGATACACACCGTTCGACAGTAGCTGTCAATGATACCGTGAATCACAAATCCCCATCTGATGAGTTTGTGATGTCCGTCAACATGCCAGAGAGCATTTGACCTTGTGACATGATATACCCTGCATCGAATAGCACAGCACTCTCATAAACGCTGACCCAACCTGTCCACTCGACGCAACGACCCCCATATCTGCTTTTGTTGGACTCAAATCCCATGACACCATAAGTGCCCAAGTAAATAATGGAAGCCAGACTCTGGTTTGCACTTCTTGAATGCCTTCACGAGGACATCCAGCTCGTCATTGCTTATCAAAGTGTAGCTCTGCTTCAGGCCATGTTTCCACATGGTTCGCCAAAGCGTCATGTGGCTAACTCCAAGGATACGGGCGAGTTCACTGAGATTAATGTGACAGCTATTGTTCTTAATAGCCTCAGTGAGGAAGTCAAGGCAAATGGACTTCTGAGGTCATCCTCATTGACCATTCTGGAGTTCCATTACAAGTTCAGGAATACTAACCCCTCACTGTTCACTATGCAATAAATCAGCACTGCTCCTTAACAGGTAAATGGGATGAACAGCATGTTAACGACATGCACCATATCCTGGAGATCTTGCACTGACTGTCCAATGAGCCTTGCAGCATCCATTAACCATTTGTGAGGCAGAGACTCATCCTCATGGATGGTACCAATGGGGATAAGCACTTCGAGGATAGGAAGGGCTGTTGAAGTGAGTGCATCAACATGGAATGAGATGCAAATGGGATCGGGAAGCCCATCAGATCAGAGGACGTCAAGGGCTTGTTCATATGTTCTCTTGATCATTTCATGAGTGGCACAGATATCAGCTGGCCATCTGTTATGGTGCTGTGGAAGGGAAGGAAATAAGGTGGTGGCCATGTCTAAGTACTGACTTGGCGGAAGCTGATATAAGCAAGCCACTCTTAACCAGTATCCAAAAGGTCACCCAACGCTGAGGAGTGAACAAGTGAACAAGGAATGGGGAAGATAGCCCGGAGGACTACTTGTTCTCCACTAACTGTGTTGAAACATTTTCCTACCACACATCTTATGCCTGGTGTTCAGAAGGGTTTTTCTGTTTCACCCCCTGTGAAACCTGACACACATCCTTCACCAGTGCACTCAAACAACTCGCTACATGGTGGTAAGGGCATGAAGAATATACCTTCAAAGTCCTGCGACTAATATCTTGAAGAAAAACACAGAAATATTCTCAAGATCCTTGATGAAGCCCAAGAAGAATGCTTTGTGGTAGGCTGGAATGATTTCATCATTTCAAGGAGTTGACAGATAGTCGGGCACAGCTGGAAGATGTATCCTTCACAGATTACATACATATCTTGACCCAGTTGGAAACTGATGGGTATCAGAAAGCGTGGAAGAGGTGCACTACTGATCAGTGTTATCACACACATTCGATGACTAAATGCCCTATCTCAACTTAAGCTTATCCTTTTCTCAAACCTCCAATGCCTGATGATCTCATCTCCCACTGCCACTCACAAATCTATCTTGACTGCTATTATCTGGCAGCTTAGCAGCGTTCTTGCCACTATCCCCCTCCCCAAAGGTATCCTTACTTACCAAACCCACGGCAACAGGCATATCCAAGGCCAAACAATATGTGGTATCCCAGACCTAACGATAATGATGGTCACTGAGGGCAATCTCGAAGATCGACCCATTTGGCTGATGGAGAGTGCTTTTTCTCAAAGCGATGCTGATGTCATGGAGAAACTGCATGCTTACATCGAGGGTCACCCAGATTTATTGGTCGTTGGCAAGGTTCTCCTTAAGCAGAATGGGAAGTACTCCAGCCCTGGTGCAAACGGCTCTCTTGCGACAAGCCTTCGCTCTTCAGAGCTATTGTCATGGGGAAAGTGGAGGGGTAGCCTTGGGGTTGATGAGTTTGCACACGTGGACATTGATCGTCACATTTGGTTTTCCCTTTCTTCCATTGAAATCCATTTATGGATCCATCAGGCCAGCGGGTTGGATATAGATCGTAAGGATGGCGACAGGTATGCATTCGGGGTGCATTGGTTATTTTGTGGAAACATATGACTGACCACAGTGCACTCTAGACACTTTATCCCATTATCAATATTTCCAGTATCGACGACACTTTTCTGCAGGGCCTTGCGCTTGTTAAGGAGGCCACTCTCCACGAGCTAGAGATCACCCCTGGCAGCCAGGATTTTTACAATCATATGAAAACTTGGTTGCCCCCCCCTTCTTTCTTATCTAGATGCGTTGAAGACTGCCCTTGTGAATGGTGCATGGGCAACAGCTTATGGTCGTTATTTCCAATGGTACAAGGATCAAGTGAAAAAGCCCTACAATATAACGCACGATCATTCTTGCAGCAAGTCTGGCCATGGATCTCGCAGTGTAAGTACCTGATTGAACCTCGTGGATTCATCTAATTTGATTGCAGCTTCGTGAACGCGCATAGAATCTGAACTGCACACATTTTACTTCTTTTTCTTTTTCTTTTTTCATGTACATACACCGAGTTGCTACTTATATTTCTGTCGTCCGTCATTGATCGATCATCTGTCGTGTACAATATATATTGTGTTGAAGCTAAAGTTCGTTTGTACGCACCAACTCCTACCAATGCTAATGTATTGTCTCATCAACCTCAAGAACTGGTGAGAAAGCTGGTGATGTGTTAGTAATGGTGATATGTAGTGTAGGGACTTACGGGTGCAGGCATCGTGGTCATAGTCGTGGGTGGTGGTAGTGGTCACAGTGATGGCGAACGGTAGAGCGTGGGGTGATATCCCCCCCAACCCTACTCCCATTGTAAACGAAGTGACGACGTCATGTGACACCGTGAGCCTTGTGTGACAAAGGCCAAGTCAGCGCTCCTTTGCAATAGCACCAGCTCGTTCCAAAAAAAAATGATGCCTGCTCCTCGACACCATCAAATGGTCTATTATTTTGATGGTATGCATGTAATCCAGGTGAGTTACCTCTCTTTTTCTATTCAATGCTTTTTCTAATGGCATTCCACAGATTGAAAACATACTTTTCAAAGTCCACAGCAGTGTCCTTTCAGACAAATCCCTCCTTTTCAAGGACATTTGAGGTCAGCGAGGAACATGAGCTCGTCCAGACCGAAGGAAGTAGTGACAAGGACCCAATCCTCCTTGAGGGCATCATGGTGGAAAGCTTTGAGTTGTTTCTCTCAGTTCTATATGACAAGTAAGTCACTTAACGAATGAACATTTTCATGTCATGAAACACTTGGTGTTAGGTGGTGCCCAGATTCTGCGAGAATGTCAGATGAAATGGTGGTCCAGCTCCTTGAGCTGAGTCAGAAGTTTCAGTCAAAATCTGCTCGAGAACATGCCCTGAAACACTTCCAAAGTTGTCTCTGGCATATGTCCGCCCCAAAATTAGTCTTGATCTCACTCAAGTATCAAGTTAAGGACATCTTCGAATATGCATTCAACCAGCTCATTGAATTGCACATGAATGATTTAGATTCCAATGTTCTTACTGTCCCTGTCTGGATGACTATTGCCATGGTGAAGGAACGGCTTGATCTTCATCGCCACATCGTTGCATGTGAGCCTCCACTGATGGTGCACTCGGAGTGCTGTCATGACCAGAAGACTTGTAATGATGATTGGAGGCGGGTCTGGTGGAACAGCATGGGTAGATTTTTGCTTGATGGACGTAATTCTCTTGCATTCGATGACGTGATGCAACAGTTCCAGGAATTTGAGTATGGATCTGTTTTCCTGGACTGCTGGAAACAAATGCTTTATTTTTGTAGAAAGGGGAAAGTGTTCACTCATGAACACAAACTCATTAACAACACCTGCGAGAAGTTGGTGGGTCGTCTTATCAAGGAACCTGCCTTCGACGGTGCATGTACATAGTTTGATGACTTGTGCCAATTACAATTATGTACTACGGCAGAATAGGAATTTCCGCAGTGACAACTGGAAATTCCACACCGAGTTGACTTCAAATTCTGCACTGATGCACTGGTGTGATAAAATTCCACACTGACTCAACTGAAAATTCCACACTGATGCACTTGTTGAGTGAATTCCGCACTGAGACAGACCAAAATTCCGCACTGTCAACTTAAATTCTGCATTTTATTTTGTTACAGTTGCAGCGTCATACATCCTTCTCAAGAAGAAGCATCAGGTAACAACGATGAACACAATCACCAACCTCCACCCAATGATCTGGACCCACCACAACCAGGTGACAGTCATACAAGAGGTGATGATTCTAAAAGTGACACCACAAAGCCACAAAGTCCACCCCAATGCCCTCCTAGACCTACTGTAGAGGAAGTCATTAACAATGACATGCAAGCTCCTCAAGGAGGAAATACAAATTCTGATGATCAAGACCTGGAAGATGGATATGGTTTCATTTTCAATAGACACACCCAAACATGGGAACCTCCTCCAGAACAGAGGAGAGAATTTGAAAATAGATATGGCCATAATAATCCCATTCCAAATATCAATGTCCCAAATGAACCAGGACCACACCGTTGCAATCCTCCTCAAGTTCGTAATCCACCTGTGAGACCAGACAATGTCTATGGTCATAGAAATCCAGTGAATATAGAATGAGAAATTGCGATAGACCAAGAGTGGACCAGAACTGTTTTAGGACGAGGGGTACCAACAACTGTTGTCCCTCCATCAGAACCAATGGTCAAATCAGGATCAAATGTCCCTGCACCTGTAGAACCTCAACAAGAGGCACCTCCTATCACTGTTCCATTACCATCCATGGATGAAGATGAGAATGAAATGGAAGACATCATGCTGAATGAAGATGTCGATACCATGATGATGCTTGGAAAGCACTTCATCCTCAACTACATCATGAAACAAGTGGCAAAACCACTTAAAGGCATTCCTTATCATTATAAGGATGTTAAAAACTATCCATTGGATGAACAGAAGAAATGGGAACAGGCATGCAAGGAAGAAATCAAATCTATCAAAGATAGAAACACATGGACTTTGGTGGATTGTCCGCCAGATCGAAAACCCATCAAATGCTGTTGGGTATTTGCAAAGAAATTGGATGGAAGATTTAAAGCCTGCTTGGTTGCGAAAGGCTTTTCTCAAATCTATGGTGAAGATTATGATGAAACCTTCTCACCAGTCACACGCTTTGAAACAGTATGACTGCTTCTGGCTTATGCATGTTGAAATGACTGGGAAATAGAAAGTCTTGATGTCAAGACTGCCTTCTTATATGGGCAACTCAATGAAGAAATCTACATGGAGCAACCTGAAGGTTTCAAAGTACCTGGTTCAAGTAACAAGGTCTATTGTCTATTGCATGCTCTCTATGGCCTGAAGCAAGCCACATTAGCCTGGAACAAAGAGCTACACAAATCGCTCCTAAAGCTCAACTTCAAACATTCCAAATCAGATCCTGGAGTATATATTTTCCAAGATAAATCAGGCATCATGCTATTCATTGTCTACATTGATGATGGATTACTAATGTTGAACTCTGCCAAACTTCTCAAGAAGAAGAAAACTGCATTCCTCAACATATGGGAAGCTCACAACATGGTGTCACATCCATGCCAACTCCGACACATCTCTTCTTTGCTCTGACATCTCTCCTACCAACTCCAACGTCTCTCCTATTTGCTCCGACACATCTCCTACCAACTCTGACACATCTCCTATTAGCTCCGACGTATCTCCTACCAACTCTGATGTTTCTCCTCCGAACTCCTACTCTGTTCCTCCGGTCTGTCTGGCCCGCTTCTGTCATACCTTCAGGTACATACCCTGTTTCCTTCCTGTCACTTACTTGTCACCCTGTTGCTACTTACTCCTTCCATGTGTTTACCCCTTTCATGTGTTTCCTCCTCTCATGTGTTTCTCCTACTCCATCTTTCACATGTCTTGTGTTTATCACAAGGATCCTGTCCTTTTAGTTAGTATATAAGTCTCTGTGTATCTCCTTGTACCTTAGTACAAATATCAACAAAGCCCTGTCATCATCTTGCTTCTGCCTGACACTAAGTTCCTCCTCCGACTCAACTCCTACTCCTACTCCTACTCCTGCTCCTCCATCGCAACTTCGCTCCTCCGAAATACAAGGGCTGAGCCTGTCCAAGGGCGCAGCACATAAGCTGAAGCCAACACCCTCACCCTCTACGTCTTCCTTCCTCTTCTTCAGGTGCTGAACTCCTCCCCTGTAGGACTTGTCCTCCTCTACGTTGGACTTGCATCTCCTCCTTTCGGAGTTGTACCCCCTTCCGTCGGACTTGTCCTCCTTTTCATTGGAGTAGCACCCAGAAGCAAGGCAGAGATTGTAGGTGCTTGACACATGGGTCCAGTACAAGAGTATCTTGGATGAGCCCATGCACCTGTGTAGGCCATGTTATATGGTCAGCAGATGATGACAATCGGCCATGTGTAACGGCCCAACTTTTTATCTTATCTAATCTGTGATTAGATAGCACCTTATCTTATTGTAGTGTACAGCTGTATCTTATCTACCTTAGTCTAGACCTGTGCCTCATGCTGTACACGCTGCCTCCCTTGATGTCATTCCACATAGCCTTAGCTCCACTATGACATCACTAGCATAGCATTGCACAGTATGTAGCCTCACGGATAGCCTTGCATAGCCCTCATGTAGAGTAGTATATATACAGTGCAATCCAGCACCCAGAGGCTCCCCATTCAAGCTCATCTTGGGTCTTTGCCCTAGCTTCTCAACTCCTATCTTCTCAGAGTCTCTGCATGTAGTTGGGTCCTTGGTGTTTTCACCTAGGGTCATCTCACCATGTTACACAGGCTGGCGGAAGTGAGGCTTATGACTGGGGCTTTCCTGTATCACATGGGTCAGCCACCAAAAGCATTATCACCAAGTGACAATGGTGGGCCCATGGCTCTGTTGTCACCATGGGGTAGGGTGAAAGTCTTAAGCCGGACAAATGGGTGTCTTCATGAAAATACTTGGGCTGAGAGAAGTAGCATACCAATACAATAAGTGAGCCAGTGTGTAATAGAGGCAGTACTGCATTGTGGCAGAAATCTGATTGCAGCAATTACACCATAAGTGAGCCGGTCAATCAGCATTGTGGCATGGTCAACATGCCAGCAAACTTGACTGCAGCCATAGCAAGACTGTGTCCATGGCTGTGGCCAAAGCAGGACTGTGGCCATGACAAGGCTGTGGCCATGGCAAGACTGTGGCCATGGCACTATTACTGCAGCCATGGCATGACTGTGGCCACGGCACTACTGTAGCCATGGCAAGACTGCGGCCATGACACTACTGCAGCAGCAGCAAGACTGTGGCCATGGCAAGACCATGTCCATGGCAAGATGCCATGGCTGCGGCCAAAGCAGGACTGCAGCCACGACAAGACTGCAGCCATGGCAAGACTGTGGCCATGGCATGACTGCGGTCATGGTAAGACTGCAGCCATGGCACTACTGCAGTTGCAGAAAGACTGTGGCTATGGCATGACTGTGGCCATGACAATCTCAGCCATGGCAAGACTGTGGCAATGGCACAACTGCAGCATATCACAACTGCAGCCATGGTACAACTGTGGCCATGGCAAGATGGTGGTTATGCAGCTATGGCAAGTCTGCAACCATGGAAAGACTGTGGCCATGGCACTGCACCCTGTGGCATGGGAACCATTTCCTAAGGCATACTAGGCACTGTGACTGAGGCATGCTGGCCACAGCAGTCCAACCTGGGTAAGTTATTATAAATGATAGTAGTGGTGGGGTGTATAAGAATATTTCAATACCTATAGGAAACACTCAGTATGTGCACAAAGTGTCATAATGCCTATATGGAGACATACATTCACTGATATGAAAGTGCACTGCACTGCATACAATTAAATAACATTACCTCAGTACATGCACAAAGTGTAACAATGCCTGGGGTGTATATTGTGTAGGTACAAAATATATATGTTTGAAATGAGAAGAGAGATGAAGGCTATTGAGCTGTTGAAGTCCTGACACAGTGACTGATAAGTATTGTATATGGGCAGTTATCACTCACACCCATATGTGGACTCCTGCAGCTCTGTGCATTCAGGACATGTGTTCTGCACCATATGTGCATAATGAATCATTGCCACTGGTGTGCTTGCCTAGAAGATTATGTGTGTGATTATATGTGTCTTGGACATTGTTTCCATGGCCGGAAGGGGCCAGAGCATTATTCCTGCAGCCATATTTGGACTCCTGTGGATCTTTTTGCTCATAACATATGTCCAGCAACAAGATTTGCGTAATACATGATTACCACTGTTTTACTTGCCCAGCTCATGTTGTACATGGTACTATGTGTC
>Ga0307516_10005156_pt1 | contig 15751 bp, 10 predicted proteins | sample 19_EM_MG_FD_203310 | JGI IMG/M metagenome (GOLD analysis project Ga0307516, IMG submission 203310) | Populus trichocarpa ectomycorrhiza microbial communities from riparian zone in the Pacific Northwest, United States - 19_EM | ecosystem: Host-associated > Plants > Roots > Unclassified | place...
CGATTGGATTGTTGATTCCGGAGCAACTTCTCATGTCACCGGAAATCTCAGTGCCTTTATCAACTATCGTCCTTATCGGCCTGGAGAACGGAATATCAGAGGTGCAGATAACCGATTCCTGAATGTCAAAGGAAGCGGTGATGTGGTGGTTTCTTTTAAGCCTTACAGCATTACACTGCAGGATGTTCTACATGTTGAAGAGTTTGGAGCGAACAACCTGCTGAGTGTATACCGACTTTTACTCGCAGTATACGAAGTGAAGCTGGAACTGGACATCACCACCCTGACCTGCAAGAAGACGCGCAAACTGATAGCAGAAGGAGGGCGTGTGGATGGTGGCCTTTTCCGGTTTACAGCAAAACCTGCCATTTCGAACTTTGTTGGAGACAATGGTGTGCTAATGCATCTGGCCACCAGTGGAAGTGACAGGTTACTCCTATGACACAATCGACTGGGTCACATGTCCTTTCGCACTATCAGGCAGCTATCCGGTATGGTGGAAGGAATTCAGGACCTGAACCTAAAGCATGGAACCGGAACACCCGATACTTGTGCTTGCGAAGCATGTATTATCGGTAAAATGGCTCGAAAGCCATTCCACTTGCTGTCACCGACCAAGCGTTCCACCAGGACTATGGAGTTCATCCATTCAGACGTGGTGGGACCCATTCAGGTCCGTAGCCATGGTGGAAAGAGATATGCCATTGCATTTACGGATGACTTTACGCGTTGGTCGGAAATCCACTTTATGACCGAAAAATCTGAAGCACCAGAGAAGTTCAAACTCTTCAGAGCAAAGATGTCAACATATGGCAAGATTGCAAGGCTTCAGACGGATGGGGGAGGCGAGTACGCAAGCAACCAATTCAAGGCATATTTGCAAAAAGAAGGAATTACCCATGAGATCACGGCTACATATTCCCGAGCATCGAACGGAGTCTCCGAACGTACGAACCGAGGCTTTCTGGATCCAACCCGTTGCATCCTTAAGCACGCTGGCATGCCGCTCACGTTCTAGGCAGGGGCGATGGCTGTTTCCATTTATGTGAAGAATTGGATTCCTCATCGAGCCTTAGCAGATTGGAAGCTATCGCCATTCGAGTCCTTGTTTAAGCGCAAACCAGATATTGGACATCTTCGTGTTTTCGGTAGCCTCGCATACGCCCATATAGCTGTGGAAACAGGACGCAAGAAGTTGGATGACAGGGCAAGAAAGTGTGTCTTTTTGGGGTATACGGAAACTGCTTCTATTTGGCGCCTCTACGATATTACGAGCAAGAGAGTTTTCACCAGCCGCAATGTGAAGTTTGTTGAGACAAGCTTCCCTTATAGAAGTACTGGAGATTCTGTGAGCGAGAGCAGTGGACCCCAGCTTGTCCCTCTTACCACTGGTACCGGACTGGATTTTGAGGAAGAACTGGGACCAACAGTGATGGACAACAAAAATCCTACCGAACCTGTGAACATACCGATCATGGAACCCGAACCTGCTGCAGATGCCAGTCAGCAGATGCCACGGATCCGTAGGAAGCGTGGCGATGACCTCTCCATAGGTATGAACTGGCAGCCAGCAGGGGGAGGCAACATATTCAGGACTCGGAATCGAGGACGACCTGCAGATGCTGCTGCAAGTTTTGCAATGGAATTTCAGCACATGGCATTCCTGGCATCCCCGGGCCCTCGCAGTTATACAGAAGCAGTTACTGGTCCAGATTCGGCAAAGTGGTCAGCTGCAATTGCAAGTGAAATGGAGTCACTTCGAGAGCATGACGTTTTCGACAATAAGCGTCACAAAGATTTGCCGGTATCGACGAAGGTTGTGGACAGCAAATGGATCCTTATGATCAAGGTTACTGTGGAAGGAGAAGTTGACAAGTATAAAGCACTCCTTGTGGCCCGAGGCTTCTCTCAAGATCCAGATGATTATGGAGAGATCAGCTCACCGGTAATCGATGCAGCGGCAGTCCGCTGCGCACTGGGATTTGCAGCCATTAATGACCTTGAGATTGCTGTCCTGGATGTTCCAACCGCATACCTTGGTGCTACTCTTCACAAAGAGGTCTACATGCGACTGCCACATGCCGATTGGTGTTCTTTAGGATATGCGGAGGCTCATCCAATTGTCCGACTAAAGAAGTCAGTACCTGGACTGAAGCAGTCTGGCAGCTGTTGGTTTGATGACATCTCCGGCTTTCTCGGCAACGTACTGAAAATGGACCAATCAATCAGCACCCCTGCCCTCTTTTATTCTACAGAATTCCTCCTCAACCTCTACGTCGATGACCTTCTGATTGTTGGAAAAGAAGCCGAATTGCGAAGAATTGTTGATACCTTCCATGAAAACTTTCGGATGAAAGGTGCAATCTGTGGTGACAAATTTTCCTACCTTGGACTGCGTGTTACACGCGACCGAGAGCAAAATCAGATTCGAATCGACCAGCAAGGCTATCTGCAGAAGGTATTGGAGAAGTTTTAGATGCATACCAGCAAAGGTAGAGCGATGCCTCTGGAATCGAAACCGGTACCACGTGGCAAAGATGAAGAGGCCATGGATCAAAATCTGTACCGTCAAGCAGTGGGATGCATTCTATATGCAGCTCTTGGGAGCCGCCCTGACTTCGCATACGCTATTGGTGTTCTTGGCCGCTTTGCTGGAGATCCCTCGGTACACCACTGGAAAGCGATCAAACACCTACTGCGATACATCAAAGGAACCTTACACCTTAGTCTCCCGCTTGTCCGCAAGGACGTTTCTTCTACTGGACTGTTTGCATACGCAGATGCTAACCATGGTGGTGATGTGGTGGCAAGCAAGTCTACCAGTGGATATTTTGTTTATGCTGATGGTATCCTAATCCACTGGAAGTCCAAGAAGCAGCGAGTGGTTGCCCAATCTACAATGGAAGCAGAGCTGATTGCAGTAGTGGAGACTTGGAAGTGCATGCAATGGGTACACAACAGGCTATCTGAGCTTGGCCACTGGCACCCGGATTGCAAAACGCTACTCTACAACGACAATCAGAGCGCAGTGCAAGTGCTAAGCTCCGGAAATTTCTCGAGTGATTGCCGACACATGCACATGAGATTCCACCACCTTGTCGACTGCATCAACAAGCATGAGCTTGCGATCGAGTACGTACCGACTGGCAAAATGCGGGCAGACGGATTGACGAAGGCATTGGGAGGTGTCAAGCACCTCGTGATCCTCAACATGATGGGGCTGAAGTAGCAATGGAAAATGGTATGGTGTATGGGCAAAAGGGGGAGTGTTGGAGTGAGATTTGGAGAACCTAGGGTTCGGGCGTGTTTTGCCCACACACTAGTGTGCCGGCAGTACCCTATATTTTCTGTTTCTCAGTAGCTTGGGTGGATGCGCTCTTAGACATCCTCAACCTTCCTGAATACACCGCTATCTACCTTCTTTAGTGTGCCTGTCTCTCTTCTTCCTCTCCGCCACCTACTCCGCTATAACACGGACCAAGCACTTCTAGAGACATATCCGAGCACAGATTGCTCAGGTAAGAGCTGCAGGAGCCAGATCGAGAATGCAGTCCTCGGTTTGATCGGTGCACATGGGAAATAGCCCTCGTTCAGGAGACAGCTGGAGGATTGGTGGCAAATGCAGTATTGGAATTCGCGGTGCTCGTACGAATTGAGATCAATACACCGTCCGGTAACAACGTCACGTCGGGTGCAGACACATGTGTCCGGAAGTCTGTTCTGTAGCATCATATCGGCAAGTATGGCTTCGGTACGTTGCCAATTTGCCGCTTGGCGCTGCCGATCATTAGTTGACGATCTGGTCTTTCGGTGAATAACGAACTCGGGATCTCCATCATCTCGATCTTGAAGTTGCAGGTTGAGATCTTCATTTTCAAAATCGCCAATAGCCCCGCGCCCATCTGGTACTCCACCATGCCCTCCTCTTTGTCCACCATTCCCGTGGCCATCTTTATTACGTATCTGCTCTCGTAATTCCAGCTTCGCGGCACCCTTACGAACATAATTGGTAACTTGCCCAGCCGTAACTCTTGCTGACGATGCACCTATTCCACTCGTCCCCGGAAATCCTAAGAAATGGACGTGAACTTTCTGCTTTCTCTTCCTACTGGGTGCCATTTGGACGTCTGGCTTCAAACAGGACGGGTCGATATTGGGGATGCTGGCAATCGGTGATTTTGGTGGTGGTATCGGTGATGGCGATGTCGGCGGTGGAAGGCAGCCAAAGCTGGATGAAGCCGGTAACCCCTTACTCGCCCCAGCCTATCCATCGGCGGTAAATGTACGCTAACTGCCTTTAAAATAGTTATAGCGACGCGTAGATGCTTGGTTGGCCCATCAACCACGTGATTGCGGTGCGCGTCACTTCTTTGTTTGTCGGATAGCCGGACTCGCCACAACAGCAACTGCATCAGGAATAAAATCAAACTGTTCGGTGCATCGCGGCATGCCAGGCAGGAAATCCCCATCCCACGCGGAGTGGGCCCCGCGTCGTGCATACTGATGCATCGGGCATTGTGTTGCGTCGTGCGTACGGACCAAGTGCTCGCCGCGTCGAGCGTACGGATCGAGTGGTTGCCGCGTCGCGCATACGGACCGCGTGGTCGACGTGTTGGGCGTTCGGACCGATTGCTCGCCGTGTCGTGCGGACCGCGTGGTCGCCGTGTCGTGCGTACGGACCGAGTGGTTGCCGCGTCGTGCGGACGGAGTGGTCGCCGCGTCGTGCGGACAGCGTGGTCGCCGTGTTGGGCGTAAGGACCGAGTGGTTGCCGTGTCGTGCGGATGGAGTGGTCGCCGCATCGTGCGGACCGCGTGGTCGCCGTGTCGAGCGTACGGACCGCGTGGTCGACGTGTTGGGCGTAAGGACCGAGTGGTCGCCGCGTCGTGCGGACAGCGTGGTCGCCGTGTCGAGCGTACGGACCGCGTGGTCGACGTGTTGGGCGTAAGCACCGAGTGGTCGCCGTGTCGTTCGTACGGACCGCGTGGTCGCCGTGTCGAGCGTACGGACCGCGTGGTCGCCGTGTCGAGCGTACGGACCGCGTGGTCGATGTGTTGGGCGTACGGACCGAGTGGTCGCCGCGTCGTGCGGACAGCGTGGTCGCTGTGTCGAGCGTACGGACCGCGTGGTCGACGTGTTGGGCGTAAGCACCGAGTGGTCGCCGTGTCGGTCGGACGGAGTGGTCGCCGCGTCGTGCGGACCGCGTGGTCGCCGTGTCGAGCGTACGGACCGCGTGGTCGACGTGTTGGGCGTAAGGACCGAGTGGTCGCCGCGTCGTGCGGACAGCGTGGTCGACGTGTTGGGCGTAAGGACCGAGTGGTTGCCGTGTCGTGCGGACGGAGTGGTCGCCGCGTCGTGCGGACCGCGTGGTCGCCGTGTCGAGCGTACGGACCGCGTGGTCGACGTGTTGGGCGTAAGGACCGAGTGGTCGCCGCGTCGTGCGGACAGCGTGGTCGACGTGTTGGGCGTAAGGACCGAGTGGTTGCCGCGTCGTGCGGACAGCGTGGTCGACGTGTTGGGCGTAAGGACCGAGTGGTTGCCGTGTCGTGCGGACGGAGTGGTCGCCGCGTCGTGCGGACCGCGTGGTCGCCGTGTCGAGCGTACGGACCGCGTGGTCGACGTGTTGGGCGTACGGACCGAGTGGTCGCCGTGTCGTGCAGACGGAGTGGTCGCCGTGTCGTGCGTACGGACCGAGTGGTTGCCGTCGTGCGTACGGACCGAGTGGTTGCCGCGTCGTGAGTACGGAGTGGTTGCCGTGTCATACGTACGGACCGCGTGGTTGCCGTGTCGAGCGTACGGACCGAGTTGTCGCCGTCTCGTGCGGACGGAGTGTTCGCCGTGTCATGCGTACGGAGTGGTTGCCGTGTCGAGCGTACGGACCGACTGGTTGCCGCGTCGCGCGTACGGACCGCGTGGTCACCGTGTCGCGCGTACGGACCGTGTGGTTGCAGCGTAGTGTGGACGGATTGGTCGCCGCATCGTGTGGACCGCGTGGTCGCCTCGTCATGCGTACGGACGCACTGGACACAGTGTAATCTAAACAGGTGCAGCGGATCTTGCGTACCAGCACTCAATGAATGTCAACGTCGAAATGATTCATACAATAGCTATGCTACATCGGGAGGGGCAAGTCTGTGGACAGTGTTTGTTGGGAAAAGTATTACGCCGCCATAGTCCACATAGGTATGCTGTAAGCGAGTAAGAATAAACAAATAAGAACATCCCTACTGTGGAAAAGGTTTGCAATAAATATCGCATCTTGTCTGGTATCTGGATGGTTGGTACGATCTGCTGGCCGTGATGCTGCGAAAGAAGCCGGTCGCGGGGCGCGTCCCGTACTTTTGAGATCTTTTTGATCCAGGGCGCATGAACAGGCACTTGGTACAATCAAATCTTGAATATGCGTCTATAGGAGCGCCGGAAAACACACGGTTACATACCCGAAGAAAGATGATACATTAAAAGAATAGGATCGGACATAAAAGAAATAGAACCAAACTGCTCCCAATTATCGTTTCACAATGATCAACCCTCCACAGCTCAGGGCTTTATGCGTCAGTTGTAAATCCTGAATTGTTCTCGAAAAGATTGTCTTGACGACATCGTTCTCACAGCCCCGGTTGACTAAGGGCCAGTCGTTAGGGGCCTTGATCGTTTGACCACGCGCCGTGAGAACATCAATAATGTTCGTTCGGGGTAGCTTGACTAACTCGGGGTGGGTTCCACGAGAATTGTCTGGCAACAAGGTTAGATTGCACTGAAAATGATAAGCTTAAGACCAAAACGTACTGAGCAGCTCAAGACGTTTTGCGTTTACTATTTTACGCATGGCATCCCTTCCCACCGTCCCAGAGGGACCCACCTGACTGTTCACCACCTCATTAGCCCAACGTAGCAGATGGGAACCCTCGCAAAACAAGCGAAACTAGTCGACCGTTCGACCGGTTTCCGCAATAAGTGGATACTAGCTCTTGCCTACACCATTGTTGAGGAGCAACGAATGAGGAGACTTGGACGGGACGACGTAGACGATCATCGAAACACCCATACAGGAGAGATCACTGGCCTGTATGAGTGGTGGAATTGTCAGCATCGACCGTCTCAGTGGCACCAAGCCCCCAGGTGACGTACCAGCATCTTCAACTTATTGATCGTTCTTTTTTGGCGCAGTGCCAAGGAGACCTTGGTCAGTGTCATGCAATGCGGACAAGAAGAGAAGAGAAGAAGAAAGTCATGTCATTCTATCTACGAGCGGGAGGAGCTTGCTTCTTATATACGCATTGCCAATCCCTTCCTGCGCAGTCACCCTTCTGCTTTTGGCGGTGTGCATCTCTCTGCCAGCTGGCCCGCTGTCCTCCGCCAAGGTGCCGTTCCGGTGAGGTGCTGTTTCGGCATGCTGCTGTCCGGTAACGTACCGCGGTGAGCAAACATGCACTTGTATGAAACCCTCCAATACTCCTGCACCCGGCTTAGGGTCACAATCACCCCAAACTTTGGACTCCGCCCTCGGAGTCCCTTGAAAATAAGAACAGAAACAACATAATTCACACGTAACAAGAAAACTAGCATGGGGAACAAAATCTATCAAATGTTACAAAAAGGAAACAAATTGCAGAAAAAAAACAAATTTGCGGAAATGACTTGCAAAAAAACCTGGGCTTTCCTAGTGAGCCTCTTAATCCATGGAATTTTTTCTATTTCGATGCTTCGTAGTCGGCGATTGCTTGCCGGGCATTCGGTAAGTCGTCGTCGGAGTACCAAGAGTCCCATTTCGGACCGTAACCCTTCCACCGGACAAGGAACTCGGTCTTCTTTTTCCGGCCTCTCTTGGAGGAACGTTTGCCAACAATCGCATCAATCTCCCATTCTGGCTCACTTGCAGGTCCTGCCACTGGGGCTACATCATTCATCGCCACTGGTCTCTTGTAAGGATCAGAGCCTGGAACTGGAGCGGGTTCCAAATGGACGACCGAAATCACCGGGTGGATTCCATAGTGTGGTGGAAGTTGCAATCTGTAAGCCTTGCCCTTTCCGACGATCCCGAGGATCTTGAAGGGACCAATGCGTTGTTGGGCCAGCTTGTGCTTGCGTGTGGAAGGAATTGAGTATCCGGCACCGAGACGGAGGAAAGCGTACCCGGTGGAAAAGTCCGGCACGGTTCGCTTTGCATCGAACTGCTTAGTCATCGCCCTTTGCGCGATTGCAATAGCAGTTGCTGCTTCTTCTTGTGCAACTGTGCGGAGCTCGTGCAACGGGATTGCTGCTGCTGGTGTCGGCAGAGGAACCGTGGCCACCTCGAGTGCAGTTCGAAGCTTCTTTCCATATATCAGCTCATTTGGTGACTTCTTAGTCGATACGGCTTCCATATTGTTGCAGGCAGCCTGTAGTGGAAGGATCTTGCTTAACCAATCGGACTGGCTGCTGTTCACCAAGTAGCGTAGCATGACCTCGAGCGTCTGATCGGTTCTTTCCGACTGCCCATCTGCGTTTGGGTGATAGGCTGTCGTGGTAAGGCTTCTAACGCCCGCACAAGAGAGTAGTGCTTGCCATAAGCCAGAGAGGAAGCGCTTATCTCGGTCAGAGATGATAGTACGGGGGAAACCCCATCCGTTGAAAACAACATCTTCGTAAAAATGCTTCGACCAATCAACCGCAGACCAATCCTTTCTGCCAGGAATAAAGCGTACAGCTTTGCTGAATTTGTCTGTTATGGTCATTATGGTGTCGAAAAGATCACCTGATCCTTCGCGACTGCACGGTGGCAGGTCCATTATGAGATCGATTGTGATTGTGTCAAAAGGTTCCAACGGTGACACTATCGGTGACAACTTCCCATATGGCTTGTGACGTGCTAGCTTGTTCACCAAACAAGCAGGGCAGTGAGCGAGATAGGTGGCGATATCCTTTGCCATCGATGGCCAGTAGAAACCAGTAAGGCACTTGTAGGTTCGGTAGAAACCGCAATGCGTTTCATCATGTGCGGTTGACAGTTGCTGCTTACATAATTCCTGGCTGCTGAGCACCAGGCATAAACGCCTATCCCTGTGGTCAATGAGCTAGAGAAGCCCATCGCGTAGCGCATACTGACAGGTGGCGGGGATTGTAAGTGCCTTCAGCTGCGGATCATGAATACCCTCAAGCTTGAGTGTGTTAAAAATAGCTCTCATACGCTGCGAGTTCTGGGTCGCTGAACGGAGCTGATCCATGTAAGCCGGGGCCAACTCAACCCCCATTCCTTCCATCACGTCGGTGACATTTTCCGGCAGCGCATCCTTATGGGATTTCTGAGTAGGTGTGCTACTGGCGGTAGTGGCTGCAGGTATGTTGGCTTCCGCTTGTATCTGTGCTTCGCGTGCTTGCTTCCCCTTGAGTCGAGTCACAGCAAAGCATTCGTTCACTTCGAATTCTTCCATCTCCGGTCTGGCGCCCAATTTCCTGGCCCAGGTACGCGACTGTTCGGCCTGTAAAGTGATCTCGTAGCGTAGTCTTGACAATGCGTCACGACATTCCAAGTCGGCGCCTTTGCTGTACACCACACGCATGCAATCTCTTTACTGATCCAGGTAGATCGCCCACGTATGGAGTCTCAAACTCGATCTATCCGTGGATGCGGTGTTGAGGCCCTGCATTTTGCACAGGGCAACGTTACTGTGGTGATCAGTGACGAAAGTAACGAATGCTCGTTCCATATATGGGCGCATATGCTTGGCTGCCCACACGAGCCCTGACATCTCCCAATGCGTTGGCCAGTATCTGGTTTCTGCATCTGTCAACGGCATTGACATAAAGTGCAAGGGAACCAATCCGTTCTTGGAGTATACTTCCGGATCGCCAGTAAGCTGATACACGGCCAGGCCGGTTCCGTACTCCTTGGATGAATCAACGAATGTGTATATCGGGAGATCATCAACCACATGATACAGGCGGGGACGAGATGCCGGTGCGATTTTCACATCGTCGTATGCTTGGACCAGCTTCGCGTCGGTAGGTACGGCTGTTCGGGCCGCGTAATCCTTCCTGCCACGTGATGTTGGTGGTGTGCCTTTCAGTAGAAGCGTTTTGCAGGCCTGGAGCGGAGCTATTCGCTGGGCATAGTATGGGATCAGATGACGATTCCAGTTCGTAAGGCCAATGAAATACTCTAGCTGTGACAGAGTAGCGGGATAGGGTATGTTTTGCACCACGTCTGCCTTGGCTTCTGCTGTGGTAAGCCCGAGCCGATCAACAAGATAGCCGAGAATCTCCAGTGAATGGAATCCCAAGAAGCACTTCTTCGCCTTGAGTGTGATACCCAGATTCCCAAGTATGCTGAATACTTCATCGACGATTCCGAGGAAATCCGCAAATGATGGTGCGTACATTACGATGTCATCAACGTAACAAGACGCTCCCCGTCAAGAGAATCGCTGAATGAGCCTTGTATCCATTAGGCGCTGCTGGTGCTGGACCGAGGTCTTTCCACCCATTATGGATACGTTAAAAACTTCCCTGCCCCTGTGGGTAGAGATGGCTGTACGGTATCGATGGGCTGGGTAGATCAGGCGCTGATAAAAGGCAGATGTGATGTCAGCTGATCCCAGCCAGCGCATACCCTGCATTGCCTGGATGACTTCCTCCTGCCGCGGCAGCGGATATGCATCGCCGATCATTGCAGCGTTCAGTTTGCGCATGTCGACAACCGGCCAAGCCTTGGTGCCGCGATAAACGACGAACACCTTCAGATCCCATGGGCTTGGTTTGTCCAATGCGCCCATTCGTCCGTACTCTCGATTTAGGTTGAATTGTTCGTCAAGAGCTGCACGCCCACGCGCGGTTAGACGATACAGCCCGGTTGGCTTGAGGCTGACTTCAAGCTCTGGCGGTACTTCGATTCGTAGCCAGTCTTCCTCAGGTTCCCTCACGCATCCCATAATATCGTTGAAGATATTACGGTGCCTCCGAACGAGGCTTCGCAGCGCAGCTATTTGAGCGGGGGAAATGTCGTCTTCTGTATTGATGATGACCTGTTCCCATGCAGACGTAGCTTTGTCGGGAACCTTGATGTATGACGGTTGAAGCTCGTGTTCATACTGAGGCACATACTCCTGAAGGAGCCACTGCGGAGTCCCGAAGGATTCACTAGCGCAAGAGTGCTCTCCATCCAGTATGGTCTGGTTGGAAAGAGTAGGTACGGGCCGTGGCCTGGGCTCACCTCGGAGGGTGCCGTGAAGTTCATGCTCGGGGCCCTCGGAGACAGGCAACCCATCAGTCTGGTGCGGGTCAAAAAGTTCTGTAGCAGTGAACGCTAATGAAGCTTTACGCGTAACTCCGAAGAGGGCTTTAATGTCATTTGACGCATCCGGCCATGCTAAACTTGCTGAGGTCTCCAAGGAACGGAAATGACCAAGAACCGAACCCTTAAATATTGTGAGCGGCGTGGTTTCGAAGTTTGTGTATAGCAGGACCTTCTGGTCGTGCCGAACGACAGCATGGGGAGCTCCGGCGCCGGTCACTGCCGAACGGGTATGCAGTGGTGTGAACTGATAATCCTGATTCTGCTCGAGAACTCGTCCGAACTTGGCGCCAACTACTGCGGAGGAACCGGTGGGTATGACTGTACTTTCGGCGCAGCGTATGGGAACACGACTGTATTTCGAGCCCGAGTACACCGTAATTTGGACGCAAACACCATCACAGGTACCAATACGTAGCCGGTTGGTTGAGTAAAGCAGATCGAACTTTTCTGGCTTCATTATGTCGTTCCCAATGAGCAGTAGAACTGACAGCTTCTTGAACACGTGGAAAGGCCTGACGAGTTGAGCGTATCGCCTGTCTGTTTCTTTCATGTAGATAGTAAGGAGAACCACGTGTGTCGCTATGCATTCTGCTCCTCCCAGTCCTTCGACCACTCGGGAATGCGGCAATGGCAAGCGAGGCGTGTCCGGATATAGCCGCAACTGAAGTTCGTCGTCGATCGCCGAATTGCCAAAACCCGAGTCGATACAGCTGACGTGTGGGTTGGTACCTAGTGTGATGTACCAGAATGCCTGGGCATAGTGGAAATCGGCGAGGCCATCAGTTGGATCGGCGGGAATGACGGATTTGGACTCCACTACAACAGTAGGCACCGTTTCATGCTGTGGCTCACTGTTCAAACGGCAAGGATCTCGCAGGTGCCTGTGCAGTTTATTATTTGACAAAAAGCTGGTACCACAGTTTCTGCAAGTCACAGCAGAGGCCTGAGCTCTCTTTCGGGTGGACTTGTGGGTACCTAGAAACCCAAGTCTATTCTCCTCCCGGTATCGGGTAGCGAAATATGCATTCTGAGCGTGTTCATATTCTTTCTCCAGATCCGTCTGTGGCTCAAGCTCATCAAACAAGCGATCGGTCATATCTTCATCACTAGCGGCAGGTTGATGATCAAGAGGTTCTGCGTAGTAGGCATGTTTCACTTCATTACTCGTGCTTCTCTTATTGATACACTGCCAATCCCAATGCTCGCCATCTCCACACTCTGGGTAATTCCTGCACTTGCGTAGACGCTCTCGTGGCAACTTACGTGAGGAAGAGCCAGAAACAGCGGGGGCTGAGCTTCTGGCGTCTCGCGTGCTTGTGATGGCTGATGTGCTTGCAGGCGTTCCCTGTCTTGTGTCAGAAAACTGAGCACGTGGTCTAACCGACTCGCGGAAGAGAGGACGGCGCGTACCGAGACGTGGATGAGCTAATGGCATATCACCCTCTCGTCTGGCTGAGTCCTGAAGACGTCCGACAGCGCGTCGATATTCTGCAACAGAGTTACCTCTTTCGGAAACGTACTTATCAAGGTGTAGATGTAGATTGGGTGTGCTGATAAACCCACGATGGAGTTCTTCGACAACATCGTCATTGTTCGTGATGTTGGCCATTCGCAAGAGACGCAGCTTCTTGGCAACATATTCCGCCGGAGTACGGCCTTGGTTCCAGTGGAAGGTTTCTGCTCGTGCCGCTGACAGCCTGGATGCGAGGTACGGCATGAAATCACTCTCAAGCATGTCAATCCAGTGCTGGCAGTTTGTACGGAGAAGCATGCCGTCGTCATCTGACATTCCTGCGACCCAATCCTCCGCAGCTGGCCCCTTGCAACAACGTCGAAGAACGACACGGGTACGAGCTTCTCCATAGTGAGAGATGGCATCGCGGATAGAGTCGATGAATCGTGACGCAGCGTTGGAATCCGACTGGTTCTTGGGCTCAAAGGTGGCCACATCTGCAGGTTTTAGAGCTGGAGCCTCAGACTCCCTAGGAACATGTCTACCGGCAGGTGCATTCCGTAGGTCAGCAACCTCTGCCTGGATGGTTCCTTGGTTTCGGCTCAAAGTCATTGCGAGATTTGCCATCTGAGCGGCAATATTTTCCAAGGCCGCAGTGGACTGTGGCTGTTGTGGGATTGGCGCATACTGCTGCGGTGGTGTATACTGCTGTGGCAAGTACTGCTGAGGCTGAGGTTGCTGCAGTGGGTACTGTGGCATAGCGTATTGCTGTAGCAGATACTGCTGTGGTAGAAACTGCTGTGGCAGATACTGCTGTGGTGGCTGTAGTGGCGATAGCAGCTGCTGTGGCACCGGCGGCTGCTGTAGCACTGGTTGCTGCTGCTGGACTGGTTGCTGCTGTACTGGTTGCTGCGGTAGCACCGGGTGCTGCTGTGGCGTCGTCTGCTGTTGCGGAAAATACTGCACTGGTAGCGTTGGCATGTACTGTTGTATCGGAAGATACTGCTGTGACTGTACGGGCTGTGTGACTTGTGATACAGCAACCGAAGCGGCTGGCGGTTTTTCAGGTGACTGACGGCGTCCTCCTGGTCTAGCCATCGGGCTGCTGGGAGGTTCTTCAATAGCGTGACGTATTCCTTCCATTGCATCATCATCTTCTGACTCAGGAATGACTGATGGCTGCCTGTATCCATGGCGTGCGAGATGGGAAACCTCACGCTGCTTTCCCAGAGCAATTTCGGAACGTGCTTCCTCAATGGTAAGAGGTTCCAATGGCTGGCCAGCTACTAGTATCTCATCTTCGTATTCACTCAGTGAACCAGCAGGACTATACTCCCTGCGTTTCAACATCCTGCCACTGCCGGACATGGTGTCTGGAGCATCTGGTAAGTCTAAACTGGCTTCGGTGCTAGTGGCTCCTGATCTCGAGCGGGCGGTGTGCTCCATAGGCCGGATAAGCTGTTGTTGATCGAGCCTAGGTCGTACTAGCTGAAGCCGAACCTTGCGTTTCTTGCTTGAGTTCTCTACCTGGATAGGAATGAGAACAGTACCTGGCGAGCCAGGTACGGCACTAATACCAGCAGGGAGCTCGTACTCTATCTGCAGGCGGCGGTGCGCAGTCTGCTGGGCAGGCGGTATGGACAGCTGCTGAGCCTGATGAACAGGTTGTATAGACAGTCCTCGTGCCTGATGAACAGGGTGTACGGACGGTCCTCGTATTGACAGTCTTTGAGCCTGATGAACAGGTTGTATAGACAGTCCTTGTGCCTGATGAACAGGGTGTACAGATGGTCCTTGTTCTGACGGTCTTCGAGCTGGGAAGGGAATTCCTTCGGAACGTGCCCAGCGGATGGTATCGATCAGCAGCCGATCCTGAATAGCGGATAGGTTGTGAGTGGTAACTGTATGAAAGGAAGTAGGAGCAATGTGATCAGTGATGAAATTGTCGAGGAAAGCTAAGAGAGAAGCGGCAATGGGAGTGGGAGAGGGCGTGTTGGGAGAAGTGTAGTAGCGGGCTAGGAGGGTGAAACTTCTCTGTATCTCTTGTGGAATAGAAATGCCCGAATTCGTAGGGCTGACCGGCCTAGAAACGGATGCGCTCATGTAGCGAACGAGTGCGCTGTCCTCCACGGCCTCGACCCCTAGCTCTGCCTTGGCCTCTGACGCCACTGGTAGGGTCCTCCCGTGAGGGAGCGGTTCCTTCGGCTTCGTGATGGTAATTTCCTCGACGCTGTTGACCGCGGTGGTGTGGCTGCCTGCCGCGGTGGGGCTGTCTGCTGCAGCTGCTGAAACTTCCTCGCTGACGAGGCCTCTCTGGTGCGTGAGGATGCCTTGCCGGCAACTGGGTACGCTCTGTGTACTCGGGAATGTAGCGGTCTGCAGTCTGTCTCGTCGGTTGGTTCTCAGCTACGTAAGAATCCCACCTGATAACGGACGGGGTAGGTGAATGCTGCTCTGGAGCGTCCGGCAGTGTCTCCGAGTCCTCCCCTGGAGGGTCAGGGGATGAAGACGGACGGCGGGGAGTAGGCGGAGTACGGATGCCACCTGACTGGCGTAGACTGGATCTCTCCCTGTAGCTGTCTGGAACCCTTGGCGGTGAGGGAGAGCGAGTGCGGGCGCGAGAGCGTGAGAAGGTGCGAGAAGCGTTCGGCTCCGTCACAGAGGGGCGAGGAACACGGCTCTGCTCGCGGCCTTCACGATGTAGCTGATTGAAAGCGTCAAGCTGTGATCTGGCTAGGTTCAGAAAGTCCTGGTTAACCTGTGGCAGCCAGTTAGCGAGCAGATTCACCTGAGTAGAAGTGCGTCTGAGTTCCCGTTCCGAGCGGGATGGGCGGGGGCGACGCTGCTGCTGCCGCCCGCTGGGATCGTTCATATGTAGAGCAGTGCTCCGGGGCCCAATTGACGGGGTCGAACGACAGGGTCGAATTGACAGGTTCGAGTGGAAGGGTCGAACGAGGGGGTTGACTGGAAGGGTCGAGTGACGGGTTGGAACGTGGGGTGACCGGGGGGAGCGGGGGGGAAGTGG
>Ga0307516_10005157_pt1 | contig 15748 bp, 18 predicted proteins | sample 19_EM_MG_FD_203310 | JGI IMG/M metagenome (GOLD analysis project Ga0307516, IMG submission 203310) | Populus trichocarpa ectomycorrhiza microbial communities from riparian zone in the Pacific Northwest, United States - 19_EM | ecosystem: Host-associated > Plants > Roots > Unclassified | place...
TTGAAAAGGAAAAACGAGGTCTCGTGACGTTTGAGAGAAGGGAAGAGTTGGATGAAGGAGCGATGGCTGCTCGGAAACGATGGAAGGCGATTGTAGACCGGCAGGACGGAGCTAAAGGGTGGACAAAGGGCGAGGAGTATGTCAGGCTATGGAAAGAGGGCGTCCGACCGACATATGCACCGGTGCTAACAGACCCACTGGCCAATACTGCACCAACGCGAGAACAAATCTCTCAATCTGCAGACTTTCTGCACGTCTTAAACAAACAATAATAGGCTTTTACTCGCACTCCTTTCCGAGGAAAAATATAATCTGGAGCCAAGTACAATCCGATCTATGAGGCTTTGACTACGCGTGATTGGGCCGCTTGTGCGGCATTGACACCCATCGATGTCTTCTCTACCAAACTCAAAAGTTTCTGCAAGTCGGAACTCCAATCGTTCATGACATCCTCCGCGCTTCGTTTATTTCTAAAGTCCACTATGCCGAGTGGACGGTCGATGCGTGCCCAGATGGTTCCAGAGACAACAAGTCGGGCAAGAGTCTCTTCGGTTTGCTTTGGCGTAAGATCGAGTAGCGAGGTCAGTCTGGTGAGAGTGATCCGAGTATAATACTCGGAAACCACGCGAACGTTCTGTGGATTTAAAAAAATTAGGTGAACCTCCGAATGGACATGGGACGTCACCTACATGCTCAATGACACGTGTATGAAGGTCTTCCCATCGTTTCTCAGATGTGAAGACTGGGGTCGCTCGCAAAAATTCACCGTAGATAGTCTCTATACCTGGCCATCTCATGAGCTCCCGAGTGACGAAGCATTTCACGAGATTGCTGGACAAAACGTTAGTGGTGACCTTGGATCCGGCTGGGTGTTACTCACTAGTGGAGTTCCAACTTTGTCAATGTAGGGTCCAGGTAGAGATGATGTAACATATCATTTTGCTCATTATCATAAGGGGCAAGGACAACATAGTACGCGATATGTTCAAGCGCCTGGCGAAGAAATTGAGGGTGGCAGGTATTAAACTGCCTGATATGGACTCACTGCTTTGCCCTTGTCTGTTGTGTCTTCCTTGATCGACGGTGTTTCCCAAACTTTGTAGTAGTACATGGCCACATCGAGATAGGAGCTTTGGTGGAGAGCGTGTTGGATCATCAGATCATAGTATTTAAGCTTGAGGTCCTATAGGCACGGTAAGTCATCATGCCAAGTTATGTTATCACTGAGAAACGGACCTCGTTATCCTTCTCCTTCAAAAATTCCTCGTTGATTTTCCTGCCTCCAACTCGAACCTTTACCCACTCCGCCTCGCCGCCCGCCGCCAGTGTATCCTTTCCCTCTTTCTTCTGTTCCTCATCCTTCTGTCGTGCCACGGCGATCAAAAGCCTCATTTGCTCTAGAATGAACTCGGTCTTTTCCCGGCGGTTCATAGATGAATATGTCTCCACTTGAAGATCTGAGAGAAGGTCGGATGCCGTTTGTAACGCCTCCTTTTGCGCGGTAGGTGTCGCCGTAGATACGGCCGACAGCCCTTCATGATAGTGGGCCAGTAGAAGAGTGACACGGGCGCGGGGCGTTTCTAGGAAGATCTGGGTATATGAGTATCATGGTCTTGCCCCCCCACCGAGAGTGGAGATCATACTTTGCCCTCCGTCACTCCCCGAAGTGTTTCAACGATCTCAAGCCATCTCGGAATGCTATGCTTCGCTTTTATTGCGTCGAGCCATCCCATGACCTGTTCAACCAGCGCTTGAACGGCAGCTTTTAGTTGCCCGTGCTTCTTGCTCAATAGCGTGATGGTGGAGTTGAGCAGTGGAAAGTCCCGAGCGTCGTAGCATTGTTCGACTGCAGCTTTCACAAGTCTGGTGGTTGAGGGGAGATCGGCAGCCTGGAAAGAGTTGAAATGGAGGAAGAGTTATGGGAAGAGTGTAATATACGTTTCTTGTTTGCTTCTCGAGTATGAATATCTTGTCGAGAGCGTCTTGTAGTTTGCCTGACTAGCCTGACGGTTAAGTCGAAGCGTCGGTGGAAAGACAAGTGATGAGTGTACCTTCGCCAAGGTCGACGCGTCGGGGAGAAGAATTTCAACCTCTTTTGTAAAGTCTTTTTCCTGTTTCTTGTTGTCCGACATGAGTATATATCGCCAATGTGCAGTGTCCTGATCGAAGTGACGCGTCGCGGCGTTGTTGTTCTTTATTTGCAGCTCTCATTCTGTTGCAGTCGAGGAGAGAAAACAGTGAGCATTTGAGACTAATCCTAATCCACTGCCCGCAACAGGATCTTTAATAATAAGCATACGTGTCATAGTAGGAGAATATCCGATCATAGACCGACTTCAGAGAATGTATCAAGATGAATGTCCATAATTTCTGGTCCAGACGAAGAAGTAACATGCGAAGTTGATGAGTTTTGAGGCTTTGCCGGCTCTGGGGCTTTCCAAGGCACCCGAGCAACAGCCTTGCGAATAATGCATGAGGGGAGTGACATAGGATAGAGGAAAAAGAGCCTGTATGCTATTGATAACAAGCCCAAGATAGATGGAAAGAGAAAGAGCGGAGGGAGGCCTCGATGCGGGACAGGCTTCCCGAATGTATCGGAGGTGATCAAGGCCTCGACGCACTCTGTGATTCCGGGAGGATTGGCTTTGGTCGGCTCAGGCGAAGAGGCGTCGATTTCGCGATCGATAGCAGTCAGAACTTCCGGTCCACTTTCGGCAATCGTCGTAGTGGCGTCGATAGAAACAGAGTGGTAAGTCGACTCAGTCTGCACCACCTGATCCACCAGGGCCGTCGAACATTGAACGGAAGCATGGGTGAAGTCAGGGACCACTTGTACTCCCTGCTCGACAGTCCTGCAGACTGCGTCGACGCCTTTTTCCAATGTTTCAGGGCGCACGGGCTGGACGTGAACCACGGGCGAGAAAAGCTGCTGCTCAAAGAGACGGACGCGCTGAAGGTGCGGGAGGAGCTCCGTAACAGTCTGCCAATTGCGCGCGTGCGCCTCAATGAAACCTGGACGGTTGTTCTCTTGGAAAAACTTCAGCGTCTCGAGGTGAGGGGCGAGATGACTGAGGAGGATCGCGACTTGGAGCGGGTCGCCGATCCATGAATGGCCGACATGCAGGCGGAGAAGTGCCTTGGACGATGTTTGCCGTGAACTGAGGACATCTGCGCTCCCTTTCTTCGCATGGACGACGGCTGCTATCGTGTGCAAGCGCCGGCATTTCACGAGCAAATTCCCCACGGAGTCGAGGGTTATCTGCGGTGCATTGCTTGCTCGGGCAACCGGGCACAGCTTCAGTATCTCCAGGTTCGGACAAGCATTCCCGATGCTTTCCATGTCCGACTCGGTGAAGATGGTGGATTCCGGGAGGTCAATCTCCAAGCGGCTCAAACATGAAAGATATGTCAAGCGTTCCAAAGAGAGTTGGCCCGGGATCTGCTCTACACGTGCTGCAGAACGCGCGAGATCCACGACTCTGAACGACCCGGTAGAGGAGATTTTCAATGACTGCAAAGTTTGACCAAACTTGTCACAGATCAGGCTAGAGAGATCATGCCAATCTGCACGATCTGGAGGGTCTTCGATGACGAGCTCGAGCTGGGTCAACGGGCAGTTGAGACGAGTGGCGAAGACGGAAATGTTAGCGGCCTCCCCCGTCAGATGAAGCTTGCGCAACTCCGCAAATGGCTCTTTCGACTTGGATCGGACCATAGAAATGCCTATGTCCTCCTCCGAGAAAACGCCACTATCGGTAGATCCCACCGACTGTGGTGTCGAAGCACCTGAACGGGGATGCAGCTCGTCAAAAAAGCCCCCCACGGCGATGGCAGACCTGCTGGTGAGGTCGAGACGAAGAGCTTTGAGCTGTGACAGCGAAGCGACCCAATGACCGACTCCAGGGGCAAGTGCGCCAGGAGCGACCAAGGCAACCTGCTCCAACGCATCTTGGCGCTTCAGCAAGTGAGTGAACGCATCGGGTAAGCTGGTGGGGGAGGTGAAGGAAAAGGAGGTGAGCCTCGTACGGCTCGACATCTCCGAGAGGAAGAAGTTCAAGTTGGGTACTCTGGTCATAACCTCTAGATTGACCGTGCGGAGCTCTGGGTTAAAGAACATGGCGCAATGAGTGAGGTTGGCAGGTGTCTCCACCTTCCAGTTCACCTCCAGCAGATGAGGAAGAATGTAGCTGCGTGGATTAGTTTCCTGCAAGATGGAGAAAATAGACGCAGAGACGTTGCCGGCGTTTTCGTTGTAAGTGATCTGACGAACGCGATCAGCATATTTCAGGACACCCTCCCAGTCCTCTTTGGCCGGTGATTTTACCTTGTCCGAGTAAAGAGAATGAACGGCCAATACATTCAGCATGTTGGCAAGCACTTACGAAGCCTAGCCCTGGCCTACGAGCTTTCTTGAACAAATGCCCTGGGAATTGCCAGAGAAGAGGGACTAGAGAGTCCAACTCCCTCCACAAGGTATTCAGCGCCGGCTCGCGTATCGCTTGGCAAACCCTTGCCACTCTTGACAGGGTCCGCTTGCCGTTGGGCGACTCCAGTATACAGTCAAGGAGCTTCGTAGTGACCACAGGGTCGCGGAGGAAGCTGGGCTCATTCTTCCGAGGGACGAAGGAAGAGTTGGAAGAGCGATAGGAAGCATTGTCCTTGCGGCCCCTGCGGCCCTTTTTTTTGTGGAAGCTGGTGGTATTGCTCATGATGCTACGAATGCTTTCGGAGAAACTGGGACGGCGGTGGAGAGAGGTCAAAGACGAAAAGGCAGAAATGAGCAGCGAGCCAAGTGGCATACCCTCGGTCTACGTAGAGCGACAGGTTTATATCGATTCATCGAGAACACGCAGAATGCACGGTTTCAACATGCACAGGTTGCCATTTTCTCTTGTAGATCGATCCACTCCAGCCGGCCGTTCACGAGATGAGTGGGGTTGGCGCGCTGCACGGCCTGCCAGCCCACCATGCATCAGGTGTGAGGCATAGATGCAAGGATGCCCGAGAGGCGTCTGGATCTCGTGGTAGAAAAACGAGCGACATGGTTTACGAAGGTGTCAGTCACACATTCACTCCATCAAACGGTACATGTTTACTCGCGTGGATCCTAAACACGCAAGTGAGGTGTACATGAGAGCTTTAATCTCGAGAGACATGGACGTAACAAGGTGTGATAATAACCATGCAGCTACACACTTGGGTCAAATCTCGAATCGTAAAGGCCTAAGCCTACAGCTCACCAACCTCCCAAGGAACGGGTTCACCCTCCCAATCGTCCTCTTCCTCTGTATCCCTCGGGAAATCTGGATCGGTTTCGCGTCCAGGATTGTCCTCGCCGACGTCCCAGATCTCACCTCCCTTGCCGGGATCATAATGGGTGGCCCTGGTGCCGGACACGAGAGCCTTGACCAACCGCTCTTCTCGGAAATTACGGGCTTTTGGCTCAGAGGACTCGAGGGCGAGGACACTTCGAAGCTTGTCGGGTAGATCAACTTCGAATTTATCCTCGAGTTCAGCGCGTGGGGGTTGCGGTGACCCACGAGGTGCATCACGCAGCGCGTGGGCAAGGACAGGGTCCAGGTCGGGATCGAAGTGTTCTTCATCTTTCTGCTGCCGCATGACTGCTGCGCTGCTGTTTCGTAATCGGCTGTGATTAACAACCTTTACGGAGGTTCCGACAGTATCCTCTGCGCTTTCCTCGCCATTAGAGTTATCAGAGGTGAAGGCAGTCTTGGCCTTTTTCCGGCTTGTGGAGTTTGCTGTTTTAGACTTTGGGTTTTTGCCAGTAAATTTGTTGGGGGGACGAATTGATGAATTGGATGGGGGTGGTGAGGGTGGTAAGAGTGACGGACGAGAGGCGGGTTGTGGATGTGTGGCTTCTGTGTCTGATATGGACAATGAACGCTTCGCAGAATTGTCCGTGAGAGATGAAACATGATTCTCGATTGGGGGGAGGGTAATGGATGGTTTGGAAGGTATAGACTCGAGTGTAGTTCTATGAGTTTCGAGATGGGAAGTGAAACCGTCATCGAGGGTGTGAGCTGCAGTGAGCAGTTTACCTCCGAAGAGACCGCGGGAGTGAGATGTGCTTTTCGTTCGAAGAAGGGTGGAGGTGGAGGTAGATGGATCGGTCTTTGTGGACTTGTTGGTATCATGAAAGAGGAGTTTGAAGGATTTAGGACCTCGTGGGGCCTTGACAGGGGAATTGAAGAGAAATGATGAAGAGTGTGGGAGGTCATCGTCTTCACTGCTGGACGACGAGTCGGGCAATGTTTGAGAGCCGAGCCTGGGACGCTTTCCTTTGTGGGGAGAGGGAGAGACGGGCTCGCCTCGGAGACGTTTGCGGGCTCTGGAAAGGGCATTGGATGGGGTCGGGTTGGGCAGCTGATGGGGAGGGGAGTTGTTGCGCCTGTCCTTCTGGGGGGAGAAGGGGTTGAAGGATGTGAGGGGGGCGGTGGCTTGCGGGGGGCGGGAGTGGGGAAGAGCGGGGGAGGTGGGAGGTGCCTTTGAGAGTTTCTTGTAGAGTCTGTACTTGTCGGCTGGTGGTGGTTGTGAGAGGGGGGAGGGGGGGAGGGGATGGGGTACAGACCGATAGGAGGGTGCTGCTTGATGTCCTGCACGGTGGGCTCGCGACCGAGTCTCCGCTTGAAGTCGCGCTCCCAGGCCTTGATCTCTGTCTTGACCGACGAGATGTCCATGTTCACGGCACGTCAACAAAGCCAAACAAGACTTCAAGTCGTCACGGTCACATGACTCAACTGGCGTTGGCTCATGCATCCTCGTCCTCGCCATAGCGTCCTCGCGCTCTTCGACCCCCTCGTCTCTCCGAAACGCGATGCACCCTCCCCAGACTCGGACAAGGAAAACTCCCTCGCCCGCACAATCCACCCCGCCTTCACCCGTCGTCTCATCGACGTCGGCGATCTCACCACGGATGACCCCTCCTCACTCGCAATGCTAACCCACGAACATCAGCTGGAAGGAGCCGACGATGATGACGACACTCAATCATTCGTTCTCCCCGCAACACCTCCTCCCCGCTTCCCTTCGTCCCCTGCCACAGCCCGCACCCCCCTCGGCGAGCTCCCCGTCCAATCTCACATCACCCCCGTTACCCGGACAAAGGTCGCCAAGCATCCCCCAGTCTTCTCGCGTCCTCAATCCAGCCCTGGTTTCGCAACGTCCACTGCCACCCTCCTTGCGTCAAGCCCACCTCCCCATCCCTCCACGGACCTCCCCCCAGCACCTCCAGAGATTATTGTCACATCTTTTGCTGCCGATGAGTCATCCTTGACTCTCCCTATTGATCCGACCAACGACTCTCGTCCGCTGGTTACATTGTCTCCCCAACCACCACCCTCTCTCGCTTCAACCTTAAGACTGCATCCGAAACCCTCGACACAAAACCCAAATCGTTGCTCTGTAGATCTCCACGCTTCATTTCAGCTCCATCTCCAGTCTGAGGAAACTAGTTTTGACCTTTTAAATGACAAGATTTCATTCTTCACTGTTGCCAACGCCATGGACTCTTTTTTGAATGAAATGGACGCCGATGACAGTTTCGACTTGGCCATCGAAGAGGCAAATTTGGGAAAGGCCTTGGAAAGACTAAGGCTCGAAGACAAGGGCGAAAAAGGTCTTGCATCTCCATCCCAGCTCATCTTTCTGCTCATGTTCTATCTAGCTCGTTCCCAACTCGTGAATCCTGCGGCGGCCGCGAAATTCAACAGTCTGTCCATTCTGGCTGCGTCTCCGTCTTTCTAACAAGACGCCCATACAGGTCCTCACGCTCAGTGCACTAATGACCCACCAAACCCAAGCCCGTCCGGTGTTACTGGTTAGTTTACTCCTTCTTCTGGGCCCTGCAACTATTCAACCTTGTAAAGCACGTCCCCTGGAACAGCCGTCTGCTCTCGCTAGTGATATTGTCTCCACCCCAAACACACCAACAACTTCCTCGTTTCTTCTTGTGCGATCTGCAGATACAGGTTTGTTTTTCACCCCACGTTCACAGTCACTTCTGAGCATTGCCGTAGCCATGCGTCCTTCCCTGACCAGACCGCTGGCAACTCTCCCGCACGAGCCCGTCTCCGCTGTCCCACCCTGCCATACCCTATCTAATGCCGCCTTGTCCACGCCAGTCGCACCCCTCCGAAATACCCCGACGGTGCCCAAGCCAGTAGTGCCGGCGTTGCGAATTGTCAAAAGAACAGCGCGGGCCAACCAACCATTGTCTGACGCACCAGCCGGACCTGCAGTCGCGGGTCGGGCAGGGCGATCGGCGTCAGGTTCCTCAATGGCACCCGCGAAGCAAACGTCTGTACCTTTTCCAACTGGCTCAGGGCCAGGCCAGGGCGGGCCAAGTCGACCGCTTCCTGTAACAACCGCGGGCACAGGGCCGCGACGGATGCTCATCGCTGAAAGGCAATCAAGAGTGATCCAGAATACGTCAGGGACACAGAAGGCTCGACCTGACCATTCTGGGGGACCCCACAGGGCTGCTGTCGCCCTCCCGGCTGCGCAAACCAAAGGGTCAACCATCAGCGGTCTTCGGATGCCGACGCAGTATAAACCTACCGCTTCGACACTGCCTCGCTCTGGCGGTGCATCCCGACTTCCTGGACCTTCTGCTGCACGGGTGGCAGGACAAGGGATTCCTGCACGTCGGATGGGGTGTGGTGTTTGAAGACGATGGGTATTATGACTTTCTTTTACAAGTACATGGACAGTGAAATGGAATTTGTTTGAGTGATGATACTGCGTGACGTCACGCCCGGGGCTTGCAGTGCAGATGGCAAGAACACGTCAATAAGGCTGGGCATGTGTCCCCATCGGAATCAGCTGCCCGCTGTGCCCCGTCGTCACTCTCCTTCACTATTTTTCTTTATCGCACACAGCAGCTCTCAGATCTAAAGGTTGCAGCAGATGCATAGCAGGGATGGACGTCTCTGGGCTTACCCCCGATCCGCGGACCCCACAGATGTCGATTTTACCCAGAGCGACAGACTCGGACGAGGTGCACACCCCATGCACTTCATCCCCCAAACGCACAATCTCTACGATGATCCAGCCTTCTCGCCTGACCCCCTCGCCCATCCTTTCTTCTCCAAAAGTCATAATGCTCCCATCTTCCCCTCCACCACTCCCTCTGCCATGAAATCTTTTCCCCTTCCCTCGCCAAGAGATGAGGCTGATGCCCCTAGTTGGTTGGACGACAACACTACATCTGCCTCTCACGAAACTGCCTCTTCAACAACCTCTCATTCTACTTTTCCTACGTCCCACGATTCCCACTCTTTCAAATCGGTTCCCTCGATAGTCATCCTCAAACCTTCGAGTTTAGCGAAGGAAAAGAAAAAGAATTCCATGAGCATGTTTTGGCGCAAGGCACACGCAGCAAAGGTCGATTCCGATCATAATCTCACAGCACGCTTGAGCGCACCTCCTCCGGCATATGAAGCTGTCATATCTGATGGACCAGCACCTGCCGAGGAGATACGCGCTGAGTCAGGTATCCGCGCCCAAACCGGCATCGAAGCCACGGATTCAAAGCCGCCCCCTGCAGCCGCCGCCCGACATCTCATCGGCGGTGTCGCAATCAGTGCACACGAGCTAGATCGTATTGACGAATTGGACGAGAGCAACCCGATGGGATTGCCCCTTCATCATGGGGGCCGTTACGAGGCCGTCCTCAAAGCACCCTCACCAGAAAATACGGAGCAGAGAAAGAGACCACACAATATTCGGGTGCGTGATCTGGTTGTCAGTATGCCTTTCCAGCGTGATCTCAACATGTCTTGTTTTGCAGTCCCCACCATCGTTCAACTCTTCTATTCCAGACGGACCTCGTATAGTACATTTCATTGACTGCCAATCTTATATCCTCATGTTAATATTATTTTTCACTAGTCTCATACATCGCAAGCAGCCGAGGCGCGCGCTCCATACGTTCCCCCAGGGACGTCTTTGAATCTCGTTCCTGGCCAGATTCTTCCCCATCATTTTCAATTCCAAGGGCCTTATACTGGACATCGCGCGCAACTTTCTACCCACGAATGCCAGAATCGAGCATCCAAACACAAGGCATCTCATCGACCATCGCCGTGGCATGAGAATTTCGAAAGTTGCCCGCCCAAGGCGGCCAATTTCGACCATGATCGGCGTTTCGATGTCGGTCAACCCCCTATTTCCAAACCTTCCCGAGTCACTGTTCAACAAATGTCAGAGGAAGCTATCGACAATAGGTTCTATAGCCTCGATCCACAAGCTCAGTTTCTTCGAGTCTATGACGATGACGGAGTTCCTTCAATTGATCGCCCATCTTCCGCTGTGCAGCGTCCGACGCACAGTAATGCTCGTCTTCCCCCCCGTATGCAGGCTCTACGACGTGAACAAGCGAGGGCTGCTGGTAGGCCTGCCGCAGGTGAACTACCGCGTCACCTATCACGGCCAGCATTCGATGGAGGAATCGAAGAGGACACGACAGCTTACGCTCCAGGCGTTCTGGTCGGGTCAAATCGGAGCAATGCTCATTCATCTTGGAATCCGTTTATTGAACAAGATCATGTTCCTCACTTGACTGTCGGTCCTCCTAACCCAGCCTCGAGCATTGTTGCGGCCGGGATCGATTGGAGACATGGTCCCGTCGCTAATCCTCACTACAATGGATCTCCACATCTGCAATCCCGCGATCAGGATCTCCACAGCTTGCAGCAAACCCTTACTGATCATAGCTCTCTTTCTGCCAGTTCAGGGCATTCAAGGGGCCAAACTCCCAGACCACACCATGTGCCGAAACGCCTCGTCATGCCTGCTCCCCTCCAAGCCCCTCAGTCAGTACCGCCGCGGCACCGGTCCAATCCCCATCCCCAGCGACAGAAGAATTTCTATGATGGGCCACCTCGGCATCGACCGCCTTCACCACAAGCGGGCCCTTCTACTTTTGCCGGCGGGATACTGCAACAAGCCCAAGAAACTCCTGTCTTCGTACAGCATAGTAATAAACTCCGCAAGCGAGCCAGTGTGCAAGAGCCCCCATTATCTGCCCCTACCCTTCCGTTCCCTTCCACGACCCCACTTTCCTTCGAGCCGGCCATCGACTACAGTAGCGTCACTAAAAATCCACCACAACCCGATCCTAGCCGACCCAAGGCGGAGAAGGTCCATAGAAAGGTGCTAAGCAAGCGAAGGACCGATTCATAGGTCGCCTGTGAATGAATTCGATTTTCCTTCTTTTTTTTCTCGATCTCTTGCACTGTGTTATTTTAGGTGTATTTTTATAATGTACGACACGAGCTCAGGTCATTCGATACCCCGTCCTGCCAACTTTCTTCTCACTAGTACTCTGGCACTACTTTGTATACTCATTTACTCCACTGCTTTGCATTATCAGGCGTAATTCGAGGCATGTACGTTATTGCATTCATTAGAGATTTTGGTCTACTTCTACCTACTTGCAGGCTTCAAGTTTTCTGTCTCCCCAAAACAAATCGCGACTTTCTTGTATGAATTCGAAAAGTTGATGAATGGAAATTATGCCTGTGCTTATACAAAGAAGCTTCGGATATTAGCCGCCGCACCTCACAAATATCTGCCTCCGGAAATACTCGCCGAAGTCTTCCTGCTTGCACGGATGGGAGATTTTGTATTTTAAGACCTTCTTCGCACCCGTTACCAGCGCCATGGGTTTTGGGCCGCGGTTGCTCCAGGTGGAGACAGATAGCGTTAGGAGAAAAGCGTCTGTGGAACTCTATCTACTACGGAGGGACTTTGCGGCGCCAAGTGATTTTATTACAAGAAGCTTTCAAGCATAGTGGCCAATCAATGCTCCAGCTTGAGGCTTGGGACGGGGGGGGTTCTATCAATCCTTCCTTCGTGAGGTTGTCCTTCCCCAGTCACATCGGATCACTTCTCTGTTTTTGAATATCGGAAGAGTTGCGTTCCAAGACTTTCTTCTACTCCCGTCAGGCCTGTTTGATGAACTGGAGTGCGTCAAGATTCGGATCCAATCGGGTGATCTATACCCGGGTGCCTCCAGCCCTCAGCCTCCTGCCACCGTTTTCCAAGGGGCACCTCGTTTCCGGCGCGTTACTATCCCATTATTAAACGATCATTCCCCGCTGGACTTGGCTTTAGCCTGGGATCAACTCACATACCTCGCTCTCACTTCTAAATTCGTCGAGCTCACCGATGCATTCAAAATCCTCAGTTTGTGCACGAACCTCTGTGAATGTTACCTTTGTTTATGTCCCGATAGTGCTAGTGAGCCTCCGACAGTCGTCCCTCCCGCTAGCATTCAATTTCCTCATCTGCGGAAACTCGGGCTTAACGTGTCAAGGGTGTCCTTGTATGCCGATTATTTCCGACTCTTGGCGATTCCGAAGCTCGAGAAATTCGCCTTTGTTCTGTCGGATCCGTCGGCGGGCCACCTGAAGGAGCTCAGAAAGACTATTGATCGCTTGTCCGTTCCGGACTTGAGTTTGGTACTCCTTGACGCGTATCCTGCGAGTCGCTCAGGCTCATTCCTTACGTCAATCAAAGCTTATCAATACTTCCTTCCTGCTTCTACGATGGAGCTCATAGCTCGGGACGCGTGCCTTCAGACCCACACCTCGCTAATGGCCTGCTCCGATACGAAGGACTTGATTGAGATGTTCAGGGTATGTTGGACGCGTGATCGACAATCAAACAATGTGGATACAGGTATACACTCTGCGACGATCGAGGTTGTTGACGCCAGTGAAGAACACATCTCCAAAAGTTCGCGGGACATTGCAGTGATCCAGAAAGAGTTGGGAGCTGCAAACGCGAAAATTACCCTGCGGCGGGCCCGTGTACTCACAGGATGAAGGTGTTGGTAGAAAAGAATACTATGGTTTACTTACTGTCAGTGTAGCATGAAATCGTTTGACATGCCTTTCGTGGTGTGTACGAACAGAAGGTATCCTTCGTGAGTGACGAGGATAATCAAAGCGGGGCAATACATGTACATGTGGTGAAAATGTGCACGAGTTACGTAGTCAACTTCAAGGTCAATAATTTAGGCGGAACATGAACTGGAAGCTATACTGCTTGGTGTCCGGATCCCAGTGAGACCAATTCCAATATCCCGCATCATCAGCTTCGTCCTCAATTTCACGAGCTGGAATGCGGAAAGCGATTGTCTCGTATGGCTCCGCAGCGACCTGTTTGAACAATAACTCAGTATGTAAGTGACATAGCTAAAAAGGACCACTTGCAATGAGATACTGATACGCTTTATTTGGTGGCTCCCTCTTTTGTTCCCATGCACTCATGAAACGTCGTCTAGGCAGTACATCGGCTTTAATTTGAGGCAGATGAACTTGTACCATCATCCCTTCCTTTCCCGTGTCAACATCACGGACTTTGGTAACTCTGTACCCCGGTCGACCGATTTTGAGGAACACCTTGCGTTGGATATTGCTTTGTGTGGGAGCAATTGTTAATTGAGTGTCCTTGGCATCGCGGGCAGCACGACGGGCAAGGTTAGTCTGGTGTTTTTTCCCCTGCGTATGTGCTAGGTAAGAGCCTTCGTTCGTGTGCAATGTCAAGCAGAGACGGCATTCGAGTGATCCGAGGTGATTGCGCAGAATGTAGGGGTCCTTGAATCATATAATGAAGGTCAGCTCACCAGAGAAAGGACGAGAAGGACGCACCTTGGCAAGGTCTATCGTCTCAAGGGCGAGTTTCCGTAACCGCTCGCGTCTGTCGACATTGCTCTCGGATGCACCAGCAACACCTCCTCCACCGAACTTTGATCCTACTCGGTTCTACCGGGAAGTTCAGCATACGGAAAAGCCCAGAGTGAGAGTCGGGGGCGAACCTGATAATCTGAGAAATATATTCAGACGTAGGCATCACAAAGGGAGATATTTGGAAACGTACCCATGATATCGTTGTAAGAACTTGTATAAGATGATGTAAGCGAGTCGCCAAAAAATCTAGCATTGGCTCACCGATATCAATGCCTGCCCAGAAACGCACTTTGGACGACTCTTCGATTTCCCGGAAGAGCAAAAAACCAAAGGTTACAGATGCAGGTCCCTCTACTGCCCCGCAACGCCTGGCCGCAGACGAAGTAGATTTTCCGAGAGGTGGCGGGACCTCTTTCACTCCTCTTGAGTTCAAGACCATCAGAGCTGAAGCAGTCAAGGAGGCTAATGAAGAACTATTCGAGGTGTGTTTCCCAGTACAAAATGACTGTATCTATATCTCATACATTCCAGACCTCGGCCAAGTCTTCAAAAAAGAAAAAAAAAGGAAAGACTGGAGCTCAAAAGCCGAACACAAAGCTAGAAACAGATAAGATTGACAAGATACGTATCGAGCACCTAAATTATAAGGTGTGTCGCGTCCTGCCAGAGCCTTGTTCTTGCCATTCCAGCCTGAATATTCTAGCGAATGGTCGTTGGCATGAAGATTCTGGGCCAGATTGTATCCATTCAACCCCTTGCCCTCATTGTGTCTCTCCCGAATCAATTATTTGCGCACGTTCCCATAACCAATATCTCCTCCGAGCTTACACACCTTCTGGAGAATCTGGATGAACACCCTGATGAATCGGAGGAAGATATCGACGGAGAAGAGGACGGGAATGGACGATCGCGCGTCCCTCACATACCTGATCTGCACGAAATGTTTAGGGAAGGGCAATACGTTCGCTCAGTCGTGACTGCCATACACGCTCCTGGCTCGACAGGTGCTTCCGTTATTGCGACATCACGAGACGAATTAGTCAAGTCTAGCCGGAGGGTAGAGCTAACTCTCCTTCCCGACCACGTCAATGCCGGTGTCCAGATATCTGATCTTAAAGGAGGCTTTGTACGTGATACCTGTTGCATTTGTTTCCCTTGAATCAATCTTTCAGAACTTCTAGACGATAACGGCTGCTGTAAAGAGTATCGAAGATCATGGCTATTTACTCAACCTTGGAATTCTAGATGTCTCCGGCTTTTTACCCTTTAATTCTTCCAACCAAAAGGGACTTCCGAAAGACGAAAGACTTTATATAGGTCAACTCGTCGAGGTCACATTAACAAGCATGTCGAACAATGGTCGTACCTGTACCGTCGTTGCAAATCCGGCGACATTCGCATCTTCTTCTGTAGGCGGATAGTCTTTTATCTTCTCACCGTCGTCGTTCACACACCCCACATCTAGCTTTCAGAAGTAACGAACGCTTCTTCTATTCTTCCAGGTGCTCTCGTCCAAACGCTTGTGACGGCTGTCCAACCCACGGGCCTCAATCTTCAAGTCCTCGGCTTCTTCGAGGGAACAGTTGATCAGATACACGTGCGGCACGGAGCATCCTCGAAATCGATTAATGTCGGTAAAAAAGTCAAAGCCCGAGTACTTTACAATTTCTGTTCGACGCCACCTCGCTTTGCATTGAGTCTGTCAGACCATGTAATACCTCTACAGTCCAAGCGCGTCGGAACGTCGGGGGGACAGACGATGTTAGACGCGTACCCGTTAGGCAAGATCTTCGAAGCTGTGAAAGTTTTGAGGTTGGAATCAGAACGCGGCCTTTATGTAGAGATGGAACCTGGTCTTGAAGGCTTCGTACATGTCGGTTAACTCAATTTATCTGTTTTTGAATGTCAAAACTGACACTATAATCCAGATATCACATACATCTGATGACCACGTTCCTTCGCTTTCTTCGACTGGGCCTTGGAAAATCAACTCAATTCATCCAGCACGCGTCATCGGTTATTTTGCATTTGAC
>Ga0307516_10005159_pt1 | contig 15741 bp, 17 predicted proteins | sample 19_EM_MG_FD_203310 | JGI IMG/M metagenome (GOLD analysis project Ga0307516, IMG submission 203310) | Populus trichocarpa ectomycorrhiza microbial communities from riparian zone in the Pacific Northwest, United States - 19_EM | ecosystem: Host-associated > Plants > Roots > Unclassified | place...
CTCATACTCATACTCATACTCATACTCATACTCATACTCATACTCATACTTATACCCATACTCATACTCATACTCGTACTCATACTCATACTCTTACTCATACTCATACTCATACTCATACTTATACCCATACTCATACTCATACTCATACTCATACTCATACTCATACTCATACTCATACTCATACCCATACTCATACTCATACTCATACTCATACTCATACAACTCACACGAACTCTCGGGATATCGAACCGATGGCTCGAGCCAATACACCGATGCATTCCGTTTCCGAAAGCACGGTTACTCCTCGGAAGCCTGACAAGTTTCAAGAATGAAGGAAAAAGACCCGCTTCTTGGGCAACCATGACAAAGCCGCCGACCCGGCGCCCAACGAGGAGTGCACGCGGCAGAAACCGTTGAGAGTCAGGAAAACCGTTCAGAACCGACGTATCGACCTCTCGGCGACCGACTTGGACTGGCGGAACTGGGGCAGAAGGCACATAAGTGGTAAAGGGAGTCCCTGACAGCGCTGTCACTGCCCCAGCACACTAGTCTCCCCCCAGAAGGACGTGGGCGCGGTCACTGCCGAGCATACGGGTTACTAGCACGAAGGACACCATGCCTCTCCCGATTCCCTGTGCCAGCTGCGAACCCGGAACCCCACCAAGCCGGCCAAGCCTTGACGCAGCACGGCGGCGAGTACGACTCAATATGACACGACAAGTAAGAGTACGCACCGGCCTACTCTGAGGACCCAGTCATACCGACGGATTATAGGCACGTTCTGAGGAAAGAACTCTGATCCGGTGACTGGGAGGGCTGCAGGGGAGGAGGACTGCAGTCCATGACGCTGAAGGAACTTCGGTGTTGAAGGAAACCTATGGTCAGAAAAGAGACGGGCTACTTAGATAGAAAAAAGATTAGCACTCGGGACGAGGCTAAGGGGGAGGGGAGGTAGTATTACACCTGGACGTCATATCACAAGTACGTAGCCTAGATAGAAAAGATCCAGTGGCTGAGGACGAGGAGGCTCAGACCGTGGCTAAAAAGATCAGAGAGTCTAGGCGGGAGATAAGGAACGGAGTCTTGCCCTCAGTCGAGACACCGGCAGAAGGAGTTAGAACTCCGGAGATGAGGGAAAAAACAATTTGTGCAAACGAGCGGGCACAGCTAGGCAACCACGTCTATCCACCATGATGGGAGAACACTCTCCACGATCGGAGCAGACAGCCTCTTGACACAGCTGCACACCCCGCTCGGCCGCATCACACATACAGCGAAACAAACGGAACCTCATCTATCTTATCTACACCCCGACCTTGACCAAAGAATCCACCCACATTCCCTCGAGAGGTGCAGACACCTCGGGGAAATCCAAGTCCGACTCACCCGTATCTCTCCGAGGGCACGCAGCTGCCTTGAGAGCAAAGAACGGTCCGGATCACCACTTCTCACTCGGGCGCTTGCCGATAAAAAGAAAGAGATTTTTCGTCTCGACGGGAGAAATCAGCACGAACACCCTCACCAACACTACCACTGAAACCACACCGAACCCACACACAAGATCTAAGATTATTCCATTGTGAATTATCGAAAGTAGCCTGATTACCTTTGATTCTCTCCACACTCTGGTTACGATACAACCCCAGTGTCACATGTTGTCCTGGAAGCGGATCCTGTGCTGCCAGCTCAAGTAAAGACACATGAAAAACGGGATGTACCTGCATTGAGCTGTGAAGTTCTAAACGGAAGGCGTGAGAGGAAATCTTGCATGCGATCTTGAAGGGGCCATGCTATCGATGATCCAACTTTGCTGATGGTCGTCGGGTCTTCCAATTTCGAGCGTCAAGCCACCCAAGATCCCCCACCTGATAGTCCGGAGCGGGGAAGCGATAGGTGCCTGCGGTTTCCTGGTAGCAGAGTTGGGCGCGATGAATTTCCGTCCTCAGGTGGTCATGAATTTCGGACAATGCTTTCGCCACAGAACGCAATTGTTGATTTTCTGCTTGGTTGGGTAGGTAGGCCGAAAGCTCAAATTGCCAGCGAGGGTCGTAGCCGAGGTTTGCAAAGACCGGAGATACAGCTGTCGTTTGCAAGGTATGGTTGTTCGATGCGAATTCTGCGATCGGCAACCAGTCAGCCCAATCATCTTGCAGGTAGTTCACGTACGACCGCAAGTATTGTTCCATTACAGCGTTCATTCGTTCGGTCTGACCATCGGTCTATGGATGGAAAGCAGTAGACAGCTGCGGTTCGATTCCCAGTCGTTCACAGAGATGATGCCAGAATGCAGAGGCAAATTGAGGCCCTCGGTCCGAAGTTATTGTTCGCGGAAGTCCATGTAATCGGAAGACGTGTCAGAGGAACTGGTCAGCCAGGTCACGGGCATCGACGTTAGTGCTGCACGGGACAAGATGCCGCTGTTTTGTGAGCCGATCCACTACCACCCAGATAGCATCGTGATCCTTTGATCGCGGTAGGCCCATGACAAAGTCCATCGAAATGTCCTGGCATGGCTACTGGGGAATCGCCAATAGGCGGAGGACTCCAAAGGGTGCGTGTTGACTGGTTTTCGATCGCCGGCAAGTGTGACAGTTCCTTACAAACCTTTCCACATCTTGCCGCATTTTCGGCCAGTGGTACTTCCTTGAGAGCAATTTGAGTATTTTCGATCGTCCGGGGTGGCCCACTACCAGTACTTCGTGATGGGTTTGGATCAGATATATTCTCAGAGGGTCGTAGGCAGGGACATAAAACTTTCCTCGATACAGTAATCTGCCTGTTGGGCTCTGGGAGCACTCCGCTAGAGTAATATCCTTACAATAGCGGACCTTCTTCTCTAGCATAGCCAGTACCTTCATGGGAAACGGATCCCAGTTGTAGGCTTCAGAGAATAGTTCGGTGATCTTGGAGTTTACGAGTCCACATCCGAGTTTGGCGCCGTGTTCCTCGAGTCCTTCAAGCCCGGCGCCGCATTCCTCTAGTCCGTATGCGAGTCCGTTGCCGCATTTCTCTAGTCCGAGTCTGGCGCCGCATTCCTCGAGTCCGAGTCCTGCGCCGCTTTCCTCGAGTCCGAGTCCGGTGCTGCGTTCCTCGAGTCCGAGTCCGGCGCTGCATTCCTTCGGTCCGAGTCCGCGTCCGAGTCCGGCTTCGAGTCGTAGGATTTGGTGTGGTTTTATGATGGCATGGAAGTTTTCGGTCAGTCGTTTATCCCCCTCCTTAAGAAGATCTCCGGATCTTTGAGTCAAGGAGTCCAGTTTGGCTCCCGCTTTCCCCGGCCAGTAGACAAATTTGAAGTTGAATTGGGAGAGAAACTGCGCCCATCTCGCTTGCTGGTGGTTGAGCAGTTTGGTCGTTGTGAAATATTCCAAGTTCTTGTGATCCGTTAAGACCGATATCGGGTTTTCCACTGATCGCAACTCTGCGCGCCACTCCTCAAACGCCTGGACAATTGCCATCAGTTGCTTGTCATAAATTTCATAGTTACACTCTGCGGGGGAATGTTTCTTTGAAAAGAAGGCGACAGGGTGTAGGGTTCCCTCATTGTCGTATTGCGACAAGACTACGGCAGAGACGAAGTCAGAGGCGTCGGTTTCCACCACAATGTCGCGGCTGTGATCAAACCGACGCAGAATGGGTGCCGTTGTAAAGGAGGTTTTCAGTCCGTCAAACAATTCCTATTGGTTTGTCTCCCACTTGAACGGCTCGCCTTTTCTTGTCAGCCATGTCAGTGGCTCAACTACCTTTGAGTATCTGACAAATCGGTGGTAGAAAATTGCGAATCCCAAGAATGCTCGCACATCTCGTAGATTTTTGGGAGGGGGCCACGCCTTCACTGTTTCAACATTGGATGGATCCATCTTGATGCCATCCGCACCAATGATTAGTCCCAGATACTTAACTTCCGTTTTGTGGAATTCGTATTTTTCCGGTTTGAGGTGGAGGCCGGTATCGGTCAGTTGTTCCAATACTCGGTGGACATAGCGAGTATGTTCTTCCATTGTATCCGAATAAATCAATATATCATCAAGGTATACTGACGTAAAGTGATCGAGGAAAGGAGCCAAGATTTCATTGATGAATCGTTGGAAATCTGCTGGCATGTTGGTCAGGCCGAACGGCATTAGCAATGATTCGAATAGGCCATAGTGGGTTTGGAAGGCGGTTTTCCATCCTTCTCTTTCTGCCATTCGAAAGAGATTGTATGCTCCACGAACATCCAATTTCGTGAAAAACCAAGCCTTCGATATTCGTATCAGTGTTTCCCGAATCAGTGGAAGGGGGTAATGATTTTTGACAGTTCCTTCGTTGATGCCTCGGTAATCCACCACCAATCGCAATGATCTGTCACCCTTCTTGACAAACAGGATCGCGGCTCCGGCCGGGGATGAAGAGACCTGGATGAATCCCTTATCCAAATTTTCCTCGATCCATTTCTGGCACGCTTCTAACTTGTGACGGGCAAGGGAATATAGCGGTCCAAAGGGTGGTTCGAATCCCTCTTTCAATAGAGTCCGGTGGTCGTAGGGACGGTGAGGAGATAACTTATTTGCAATGGATTCGCAGAACAGGGGAAGGAACGAGTGATATTCGGAAGGGATTAAGGATTTCAATCGCTCATAGTTTGGAGGCTCTGTCTACTCAGTGTCTTGCGGGTTCGGTGTAGGCGTTTCAAGACCTTTGTTGATCTCGTACAAGCTTATAGCAAAGGTTTGAACCGATTCCTTTCGTCGAATTAGTTTCTTCAAGGAAGCCAAGGAGATTACACAAATCGCAGGAGACTTAGATTTGAAGTTTGATGCCACGTCCGGTGGCTTCGGTGCCACGCCCGGGCATGGCATTGTAGTTCCTTTCGGCGTTTCTATTGCCATGTTTGTTGTCTTCGGCACCATACCTATTGTCTGTAATGCCACTCGAGGTGCCGCCGGTGGACTTCGTTGGTCGGGGCACTGAAATCGGACCGAATTACTGACAAAATCGGTAACGACGGCATGTCTTCAGAGCCAAGGAATCCCAAGAACCAGCGAGAAGTGTCCTAACTTGGTGATGAAAGCGGGTAAGATTTCGCTGTTATCCTGTATTTGACAGGAAATCTTGGTGAGATGGGTGATTTGGCTGGATTCGATGGGTCGTCCTTTGATTACTTTGAGATCTCGGAGAGGATTTAGTCTATGGCGGGGAAATTTGTGTTGGCGTACCAAGTTTTCGTCGATAAATGCAAAGCCCGTTGTGCCTGTGTCAATCATTGCAGGAGTTTGGATAGAATGGTCACCATTACGGAGAGTAGCTGCAACAAAAAGATGCTCTCCTTCTAATTAACATTCTTCCACCCCTCGACCAACTACAGCAGGCAATTGCAAATGGGAAAATGACGAAACCAATGGGGAACGTCCCATACCAGTGCCTACCGGTCTGCATGGGACAGCTAGTTTTCCGACTGTTCGTTCGGAACGGCAGCGTTAGGTTTGGCAGTCATATTGACTGTGGCTGCCATAGCCAGACCGCGGTTCCGTGAGGCAGCGCATTCGGGGCATTCGCGGAGGAAGTGACCAACAGTTCCGCAATACAGACATTCGCCCTGGGCCATGCGTTCTTGTCTGATACGATTTTTCTCAGCAGTCCTCTGCGTGGCTGATAAGTCCATAGGCGCCACGCCATAATGTCCGCTGTTGGTGCCCATCGGATTCGCTGGAGCCAGGGTGGGGGTGCTGGCTGAGGATGGCCCGGAGCGGGGCGGTCGCTGGGTACGGCCAGGCTGGACACGTTCCGCAGCACGAGCACGAATCCGGTCGTCCAACTTCCGACAGATCTGGATCAAATGACCCAGACTATCGGATCGAGGACGTGAGGTGACCAAGGCATCTTTTATTTCATCCGAGAGGTCTTTGTACAATTGTTCTCTCTGGGCCTCTTCGTTCCAGTTTAAGTCTCCCCTGATCCGACCAAACTCGGCGAAATAGGCTGCAAAAGTGCCGCTCTTTTGCTTGAGTTTTTGAATCTCACGGTTGGCGGTGCAGGTTCTGTCGGGATCGTCGAACGCCTGGCAGAGGAGGTCGAGGAGTGCGTTCAGGGATTTGAGCCGGATTCATCCGGTATTCTCAGATACATAGCCGCGAATCAGGCAGAGGGCGGCCCCTGAGAGGCGGTTGACCGCATATCGGAGGCACGCTTGGTCGTCGGGGTAACGATGGGGTTGTGCGGCCAACTTGTTGTGCAGCTGGATAATCCAGATGCGTAATTCTTCGGCCTTACCGCCGTCGAAAATTGGCGCATCTGGAAACCCCTTCTGGGCGGCGTTGGCACCACCCTGAGCTGTAGCCATGGCCACCACCTAGGCCTGCAGCTGGGTGAACCTCTGTTCGAGGGTGGAGCCGGAAGCGCCCGTGTCCATGGATTCCGAACTCATTACGAATAGGTTAGAATAAAAGATGCAACCTAGTGTAGTGGCGGCGGTTCTCCAAGGTACTCGAGTGAGTTCTGGTGACACCAGCGAGAGCACGAGCGGAAGCGGGGGGGGGGGAACGGGAACGGGAACGGGAAAGGAACGCGAATGGGAATGGGAGTCAGAGACCGACAGCGTCAGACGGAGGTGTCGGACAGAGAGACGAACAGGGTCCGATGGACGTGTCGGACAAGAACGGACAACGTTAGACGGACGTGTCAGACAGGGATATGGACAGCGTCGGACGGACATGTCGGCCAGAGAGACGGACAGCGTCAGATGGACGTGTCGGACAAGAACGGACAACGTCAGATGGACGTGTCGGACAGGAAGACAGACAGTGTCGGACGGACATGTCGGACAGAGACGGGTGGCGCTAGACGAGCGTCGCCGAAACGGAGATATGGTGGAAACGGAGGAAATGGAGGAAACGGAGAAGACGGAGGAAACGGAGATGAGGTTGATATTCGGAATAGAATACAAGAGTTTGCATGAAGAGAAGAAGAAGACAAAACACGGGAGACAGCCCTCCTTATATACACAGTTCTCGCAACTCCCATACGTCCTCCTACTCATACCCGTGCAACTCACATATGTACTCATACTCCCATATGTGCTCATAACCACGCAACTCATACAACCTTCTCTTATTCAACCGGGGCCCGTAACCGACACCCTTCCCAAGATCGAGACATCCGGAGCGAGGTGACGACACTCTTTCCACGATCAAGACATCCGGAGCGAGGTGACGACACTCTTTCCAAGATCGAGACATCCGGAGCGAGTTGCCGGCATCAACAACGAAATCAACAACCAAACCCAAATCGAGTGCCGGTGTCAAAAACCTGAGCCTGACTTCCGTTCTCTGCCTTGGGCTCGACAGGCAACATAGCTCCTCGGCGTGTCTTTCTCACTGGCGAGGCGTCATGCTCCCAGCCTTCCGTGCGGCCGTGCTAGGTCTTACGCGGTCTTCGTCTACTGCCACCCGGTGGTCTTTACTGTAGCATGGTATCATTCTCTCGTTGTTCTTGAGCTATCTTGGATCGCTACTCATATCTCAGTGTTGTTTGCCGCAAGTGATTCGCACTCACTCGTCATGCTCATCCTCCTTCATGCCCGGCGTGGCATTGTGGTTGTCGTCTTTCTTCATGCCCGGCGTGGCATCGTGGTTGTTGTCTTCCTTCCTTCCCGGCATGGCTTCGTCGTTGTCATCTTTCTTCCTGCCCGGCGTAGCCTGCGGTCTGCGTGGCAGACTTCCCTCATGCGCGGCGGTCTTCCGTCCTGTCCAGTGAGGCCTTCGGTATGTGTGGCGGTCTTCCGTTCGGGCCGGCGCGGCATGCGCGGCGGTCTTCCGTTCTGCCCGGCGCGGTATGCGCGGCGGTCTTCCGTTCTGCCCCACGTGGCATGCGCCGCGTTCTTCCTTTCTGATCCGGGCGGCATGCGCGGCAGTCTTCCGTTCCGCACGGTGCGGCATACGCGGAGGTCTTCCGTTCTGTCTGGCGCGGCCCGGTATGCGCGGCGGTGTTCCGTTCTGTCTGGCGCGGCCCGGTGTACGCGGTGGTGTTCCGTTCTGCCTGGCGCGGCATAGGTGTTCCGTTCTGTCTGGTGCGGCCCGGTGTGCGTGGCAGTCCTCCGTTCTGCCTGGCGCAGCACGCGCGGCGTTCTCCCGTTCTGCTCGCCACCAGTGATCTCAGATCCCGGCGCTGCTCTTGTCATGCCGCTCAGAGATGTGTGAAGGTAGGTCAAGGTAGATAAATAATCGTATCTCGATGTCGTTCGTCGTAGGCGATCCCGGATCACTTCGTCGCGCTGCTGGATGACCTGGTGGTCATCGGCGCAAGTGATCCGAGATCCCGGCGCTGGTTTCGTCACGCCGCTCAGAGTGTCACGAACGTCGCGCGACAGGCTCCTAAGCGCCGCGGCCGAGGCCGCCGTCACCCTTGCTGCCCCGTGGCTGGGCCTCATCACGGCTGCCGCAGTTACGGTCATCCTCCGCGCTTAGGCACCTCACCCGATCACATCGCTCTGGCAGCGATACTCCCCTACCGCTGGCCAGTCTAGATCTCTCTCCTTTGTTCTTCTATGTTGTCTATGCGTCTTTCTCGACTTTGCCGTTTCCGATTGATACTGCTTGCGCGTCCTTTCTCCTGTCCACTACATCTGTCGTCTCCCGTTGCTTGAGCTTGCGCGTCCTTCTCCTTTATCATTCCGAGTATTGTTTCCCCTTGATTAAGTTGTACGTCATTCTTCCTTTTCCCTTACTGTTACTGCTTGCGCGTCCTTTCTCCTGTTGCTGCGAGTAGAGTGTTGGCCGCGCGGCGGCCAAGTGCGATCATGTGTTTTCCTTGGGCGTAGCGATTGAGTCATGATGAAGTATGGAGGAACTGTGTCAGTCTTGCGGGCAAGCTGTGATTCCACAGAGGGAGGGAAAAGTATAAAGGAAAGGGCGTGGTAGCTAGTCTGGAGATTCTTCTCCACGCAATCTGTTATCTCTCTCCACAACTCCTACTTCTACCTTCCCGTGAAACCGAGGCTACGACCGAAACCCCGAACCGAATGACCGTGCTACAGTAAAGACCATCGAGTGGCAGTAGACGACGACAACGAAAGACTGGGAGTTAGAGTCTCGCCAGCATAGACAGGGCTACGCCGAGGGACATCCTCAGACTTCACCAAACCAGAGAGGGAAGTACTTGCCCGCGCCAATGAGCTGAACAAACACAGCCCGAGAGCCGAACGAAAGGAAAGACCTACCATGTAGGCACGCCGAGGGACTACGTTGCTTGTCGAGCCCCAGACAGTGCGAAGAAGTCAGGATCTTAACACTAGATTGCGTCTCCAATTGACACCTGACGTAGTGGACAATCCTCGAAAAGGAAAAACAAATTACCGTGGATCGACCAGACCCAGAACACGAGTTCGAGGTAGACGACCTCGATCCCAACACCTTTGACCTCGGGGAAATCCGAGCAGCCCCAGACGACGTACGCATCCCGAGCCCGGTAACCTCAGAACCGCAATCCCGGCCCAAGACCCCCGACACCCCCGAACAACAAAAAAGAATGACCGAAGCTTCAGGGACTGGCGGCCCGAACGTCATGCAAGCTCTCCTACAGGAACTCATCGCACAACGAGGACGAGGCAATATAGCCAGTCAGCCAAAGATCGAAGACCCGGAACTATACTATGGAGATCGCGCCAAGCTCCGAGCCTTCCTGGTACAATGTGAACTAAAGTTCAACTGCGAAGCACACCGATTCCAGAACGAAAGTGGAAAAGTCCATTATGCAAACAGCCGGTGTCGGGGAGCAGCGTGGAAATGGATCCAACCCTCCATCACCCAGGGGAAAAGCAGCTTCGCCACCTGGGAAGAATTCAAGACGGCCATCCACCGCGCATTTGGCGAGATTGACGCAAAGGAAGTCGCCAGGGTGAAGTATATGAAGATAGAGCAAGGAGCCCGATCAACAGCACTGTATTGGGCCGAATTCCAGAACATCATCGCGGACCTTGACTACAACGACTCCGCCTACATCGACAAATTCGATGCCGGCCTCCCAGAACGGACCCAGACTCAGCTCGCGATGCTACCCACAAAACCGACTACTATGACCGCATATGCTAACAGAGCTATCGAAATTGACAACAAACTATACAACATCCGGGCGAGACACACCAAGGGGCCGCCCCGGACCGGGCCGTCACACATACTACCCCACGCCGAAAGAACGAGAGAACACGCCCTGCCCGACCCCGAACCAATGGACCTAGACGCCACAAGAAGATTCCGGTTCGCAAAACGGCCACAGCAGGCAGCAGCACGGCCTTCCACGAACCGAGAATGCTACAATTGCGGAAAACCAGGACACTTCTCAAGGGAGTGCCCGCAACCCAAGAAAAACACCTACAGACGCCCATATCGAGCCGCAGCAGCCACCTACGAAGAACAAGAGGAAGAAACGGCAGAAGAAGAACCCGAACCGTTGGGAAACGACAACCCTCGGGAATAAGTGCCGACAACCCCCACCCGAGGGAAATACCTGTTGTTGAGCCCGAAGAAGACCCCCCGTACCTAGTACGAACCGCCCGATACGACCGCGAGGAAAAAATTATGATCAAAGTACGAATCCAGGGGACAGACGGGAACGAGCACTCCACTACCGCCCTGGTAGACAGTGGGGCATCAGAAAACTTCATCGATAAAGCATATGCGGAGGCCAGTGGAATACCTATGCAGCAGAAAGCAACGCCAAGACGAGTATTGACAGTGGATGGAAGTGAGGTCACCGGCGGGCCGGTAACCCACGACGCTCAAATCTACCTAACTATCAACCATCACGAAGAAGATATCCGGCTACACTGTATCACGATCGGAAACGCCCCGATCATCCTGGGACTCCCGTGGCTCAAACTCCATGACCCAGTAATAGGATGGAAGAATCACACCGTGAAATTCCACTCCGACCACTGTGCCGAGAAATGCCTACCCAGTTCACCAAGAGCCAACACAGTCCCGGAAGAAAAAGCAACGGAACAATACTATAAGAAGACACCAGCAGAGGAAGAAAACTGGGAAATCGGAGAAACAGACCCATGGGAGGTATGCCAAACAGTAATCAACAAAATCAAAGGAACCTCCAGAACGAGCAAAAACCCGATTCCCCTAGAATATCACGAATTCCTCGATGTATTCACAGAACAAGCACCAACAACACCTCCACCTCACCGCGCGCAGGATCACCACATCCCACTGGAGGAAGGAAAGACACCCCCGTATGAGCCACTGCGACCCCTGAACGAAGACAAAATGAAAGCCCTAAGAGAGTACCTAGAGATCAACGAGAAACGAGGCTGGATACGGAAATCCACCTCTCCGGCCGGAGCACCAATACATTTCGTCAAGAAAAAGGATGGAGGACTACGCCTGTGTGTGGACTACCGGCAACTAAACGAAATCACGATCAAAGATCGGACACCGCTGCCACTGATCGGCGAATCTCTCGATCAACTCTCCAGCGCCACCATCTACACCAAACTCGACATACGAGATGCGTACTACAACCTCCGTATTGCAAAAGGCGACGAGTGGAAAACAGCGTTTCGGACCCGATACGGGTTATACGAATATTGCGTCATGCCGTTCGGACTCACCAACGCCCCGGCATCCTTCCAACGATGGATGAACGAGATCCTGAGTGACTATCTAGACATCTTCTGTGTGGCATATCTGGACGACATCCTGGTGTTCTCGCCCGACGAGGAAACACACCGGAAACATGTCCGAGCGATACTCACACGAGTACAGGACACCGGGCTAACACTGAAAGCATCCAAATGTGAATTTCATGCCACAGAAACGGAATATCTAGGATATGTCATATCACCGGGAGAATTGAGAATGGACGAAGAAAAGATCCGAACAATCAGAGATTGGAAGGAGCCAACAAATGTCAAAGGAGTGCAAAGCTTCCTGGGGTTCGCCAACTTCTATCGAAGGTTCATCAAAGACTACAGCAAAATCATGACACCCCTATCCTCCCTGACAAGGAAGGAAAAGGTATGGGAATGGGGCGACCGGCAGCAGGAGGCGTTTGAAACGCTCAAAGAAGCAATGATCATGGAACCTGTACTACAACACTTCGATCCGTAAAGACCTGTTACCATCGAAACAGACGCCTCAGATTACGCCATAGGAGCAATCTGCTCACAACCCAACGAAAAAGGGATCCTGCACCCCGTGGCATACTACTCAAGAAAGCTCAAGGATCCAGAGTGCAACTATGATATTCACGACAAGGAACTACTAGCGATCGTAGACGCACTACGAAAATGGAATACCTATTGTAAAACCATGGGCCCGAGGATCACGATCCTAACAGACCACAAAAACCTAGAATACTGGAAAACAAAACGCGACCTAAATCTGCGGCAGGCTCGATGGGGGGAACGACTGGCAAATTACGACTTCACAATCAAATACCGGCCAGGGAAACTAGCAGGAAAACCCGACATCCTCTCTAGAGAGTCAGGAGACTCTCCCTGGGAAGGGGATATGAAGCATCGACAGAATCACGGATGAGTTCTCTTGACAGAGGGAAATTTTGAGACACTACAGGCACTCCAGGTTAACACGGTGGAAACAATGAAACTCCAAATAGATAAGGAACTCCTGAGCGAAATACGAGAACGAAGTGTAAAGGATAAGGAGGTCCGGGAAATCCTGGGGAAAAAAGTGAGCGGGACAACCCGCGACGGGAAAATCGCACTAGGATTATGTGAGGAAAAAGATGGGGTACTAATATAGGACGACCTGATATGGATCCCTGACAACAACGAACTACAACTGCGGATATTAAGAGACCACCATGACGCGCAAGCCGCGGGACACCCGGGACGAGCCAGAAGCCTGGAACTCGTTAGCCGAACATTCTATTGGCCACAGCAACGCAAATACGTACACCGGTACGTGGACCGCTGTGACACCTGCCACCGCATCAAGCCAATTCGACACACGCCATTCGGACTGCTCAAGCCATTATACCTTCCCGACAGGCCGTGGGATGCAATAACAATGGATTGCATCACGGCGTTGCCGGCCAGCAACGGAAACGACGCCCTGTGGGTAATCATTGACTGGCTGACCAAAATGGGACACTTTGTCGCCTGCAAAGGGACAATGAAACCAGAAGATCTAGCAGACCACTTCATCCAGCAGGTCATCAGGCCCCACGGATTGCCAGCAAGCATTGTATCAGACAGAGGATCGCTATTTACTTCAGACTCCTAGAGACGCATAACTGAAGCTCTCGGAATATCGCGGAATCTCAGCACGGCATTTCATCCTCAGACAGACGGACAAACAGAACGAGTCAATGCCATCCTCGAACAATACCTGCGGGCATACTGCAACTACCAGCAGGACAACTGGGGAAGGCTGTTACCAATTGCCGAATTCACCTATAACAATATGCAGACCGGAAGCACGAAAGTAACTCCTTTCTTTGCCAATTACGGATATCACCCCAGATTTATGCCAGACCTCGGCACTCAGGATGAGGAGATACCGGAAGTCTCAGAATACGCCGCGGCACTTGGGAGGCTTCACGAGGAACTCAGAGCAGAAATGAAGGAGGCACAAATGGCGCAGGCAGAACAGGCCAACAAGGCAAGACACCCAGACCCAGTCATGAAACCGGGCGACAGAGTCTGGCTGAAGAGAAAGAACATCCGAACAACACGACCATCGAATAAGCTGGACCACAAACAAATTGGACCCTACACCATACTAGAGAAAGTTGGCTCGCGCGCATATAAACTGGACCTGCCCGCCTCTGTTAAACTGCACCCGGTCTTCCACATCAGCCTCTTGGAACCCACAGCCAGCACCGAGCCCATACCAGGACACCACCAACCACCACCACCTCCCGTTATCATAGAAGAACAACAAGAGTGGGAAGTGGAACAGATTCTCAACTCACGACGACACTGGAACAAGATCCAGTATCGGGTTAAGTGGACCGGTTTCCACGACCCGGACAAGACCTGGTACACGGCCGAAAACTTCGAAAACTCCACAGATATTATACGCAAATTCCACGAGGAATACCCCGAAAAACCAGCACCCGCCAATTAGCAATATGTCTGCCACCGCCACTGTCGACACGAACGAAGGCTGGACCTTCGCTGACAACCACACCTCCGAGTTTCCCACCACGACCGAGCCCGACCACGAATTAAACGAACACCCCACCGACTGGGGCGTCGCCGCCACCACGACCAATGGATGGGGCGCCCCGCCAACCGCACCCTCGCCACCGATGTCCACCGTAGGACAACCCCATACCAACGATCACGCCTCCCTACATTGGACCGCCTGCTATGACGACTACTGCGGGGTCCACCGCCAAATGAAGAACGACAACTACTACCCTCAACGAAGCACCAGCCGGCGCCGCCGTCGTGTCCGCCAGGCATATGACTGCCCATTGCCCCACCCTGAGGAACTACTCGAAATAACACGCGAACGACACTTCGACCCCCTCAAAGCATGCGTGGACTGGCATCAGGGAAAGCAGGTCTGCCCCGACTGCCGGTTCCTGGTCAACATGGAAAACCACCACCTCCGCTGTAGTGCCGCCACCCTGCAGGAACCCCTGGCCGACATCACGACCACTCAAGAAGATCAAGAAAAAACCGCACCCCTGGAGGAGGCCGCCGCCAATGACGAGGCTCGCTCCGCTACCCTAGCAGCCCTCCGAGACGAACAGATATCTTTGCTACATGACATCGTAACCATGCTTCACCACACTACTACCAGAGACACACGCCGCAACCACGTCGTACACCGGACGCTTGCCCAACGGATAACCGAATTCCACGACGCGGACCAACAGCAACTCCAGCAGATGGCCAACACACTGGGGGCCATCATCACCGAACAGCAGCGAATGAACGAACAATTCCAAGCCCAGCAGCAGGCTAGCCGGCCCGGCCGCCTCCACCGCACGCCCATCCGCCGCCGGACCCTGACAACCTGACATGACCTCGCCGGAGCTTCAGTCTGGACTGGGGACGTACTGTCACAAACCTCGCACGACAGGCTCCTAAGCGCCGCCGCCGGTGCCGCCGTCACCCTTGCCACCCCGTGGCTGGGCCTCATCACGGCTGCTGCAGTTACGGTCATCCTCCGCGCTTAGGCGCCTCACCCGATGACATCGCTCTGGCAGCGATACTCCCCTACCGCTGGCCGGTCTAGATCTCTCTCCTTTGTTCTTCTATGTTGCCTATGCGTCTTTCTCGTCTTTGCCGTTTCCGATTGATATTGCTTGCGTGTCATTTCTCCTGTACGCTACGTCTGTCGTCTCCCGTTGCTTGAGCCTGCGCGTCCTTCTCCTTTATCGTTCCGAGTATTATTTCCCCTTGATTAAGTTGTATATCATTCTTCCTTTTCCCTTACTGTTACTGCTTGCGCGTCCTTTCTCCTGTTGCCGCGAGTAGAGTGTTGGCCGTGCGGCGGCCAAGTGCGATCATGTGTTTTCCTTGGGCGTAGCGATTGAGTCATGATGAAGTATGGAGGAACTGTGTCAGTCTTGCGGGCAAGCTGTGATTCCACTGAGGGAGGGAAAAGTATAAAGGAAAGGGCGCGGTAGCTAGTCTGGAGATTCTTCTCCATGCAATCTATTCTCTCCCGACCCCCCCCCCAGCTTTTCCGCAAAGAACTTTCTTCCGCCACCATCGAACAAGCTCCCCTCTACGTCAAACGATTCCTCAAGAATAGGGCTACAGTCTCATTAGCTGTC
>Ga0307516_10005160_pt1 | contig 15738 bp, 15 predicted proteins | sample 19_EM_MG_FD_203310 | JGI IMG/M metagenome (GOLD analysis project Ga0307516, IMG submission 203310) | Populus trichocarpa ectomycorrhiza microbial communities from riparian zone in the Pacific Northwest, United States - 19_EM | ecosystem: Host-associated > Plants > Roots > Unclassified | place...
CCGGAATCGACAGCAGCAGGTTGCCGTTCTTCGACACGATGTCGGCCAGGCGATGGATCACGCTGGCCGCGGACTTGTACTGGTGGTTGTCGAACAGGCCGCGGTTGTAGTGCCAGTCGCCGATGCACGTGCAGGTCTGCCACGGCAGCGGTTCGATACCGTCGCGCTGTCCGCGCTCGACGTCCTCCACGAGCCCGGCACGGCGCTCGGGCGGCAACTGCTTGCCGTTGACGACCGCCTCGAGCTTGCCGCCATGCCAGGCCATGCTGGCGTTGTAGTAGTGCGCGGTGATGTCCAGCCCCGCCTGTCCCAGCGGCAGGCCGGAGTCGTCGAAGTAGACGAGGTCGGGCCGGTAGCTGTCGATCAGGTCGCGCGCGCGCAGGAACCATTGGCGAACGAACGCCGGATTGGCCGCCGGCGGCTTCTCGTCCCACGCGCCGTCGTTCTGGTCGTGCCACTCGTTGGCGGTGCGGATCGTCGTGATGCCATCGGGCATCACCATGTTCCGGCCGGTGTAGAGATCCTGCGGATCCAGGCCGTCCCACCACGTGCCGCGGCCGTCGGCCCGGGTCAGCCGCGACGCGTCGTAGCGCTGGCCCGCCAGCGGGCCCTCCGGGTCGTAGCCATAGGCCGGCTGCAGCCAATGCCAGGCGTGCGCCGAATGGTTGCTGACGCCGAAGCGCAGGCCCTTGGCGCGCGCCGCCTTCGCCCAGGTGCCGACGATGTCGCGCCTGGGTCCGACCCGCACCGAGTTCCAGCCGTGGTACTTGGAGTCATAGGCGTCGAAGTTGTCGTGATGATTGGCCAGCGCCACGAAGTACTTCGCACCGGCCTTCTCGTACAGGGCCATCAGGGCCTCGGGCTCCCAGGCGTCGGCTTTCCAGCGGTTCTGCATCTCCATGAACCCCACCTTGGTCGGGTGTCCGTAGGTCTTCAGGTGATGCTCGTATTGCCAGTTGCCCTGGCGGTACATGTTGCGCGCGTACCAGTCGCCCATCTCGGGGACGCATTGGGCGCTCCAGTGTGCCCAGATGCCGAACTTGGCGTCGCGGAACCAGTCGGGTGTGCTGTAGTTTTCGGTCAGCGATGCCCAGGTCGGCGCGAAGGTCGCGGGCGCGGCGTGCGCGTGGGGCAGGGCGGCGGCCGCGGCGGCCGTGCCAAGGAAATGACGTCGGGAAAGGGGGTTCATCGGGCGTGACAATCGTCCTGATCAGGTTGGGAAGGGGCTGGGTGGCGTTCCAGCGATTGAAGAGAGCTCTGCCAATGGAGGTTGTGGCGTTCGCCGCCGCAAGTGCGCTCGTTGGCGATCAGGTCGCTGCCTGGCAAGCTCGGTTGCGACATTCAGATCGGCACCTGCGTGAAGCGGTCGACCTGCGCGAGTGCGCCCGGCATTTCGGCGGCCCGCAGGAACAGGGCCTCGGCCTCGGTCAGGACATCCGGTTCGGTCACAACACCGCTCCCAGTTGCCACGGCACGAACTCGTTGTTTCCGAGGTCGTGCTGCTCGCTCAGCGTGCGTTGTCCCGACGCGGTCGCGAGAATCAACTCGAACAGCCGCGCGCCGGACTCGGCGACGCTGGCGCGCCCGTCGATGACGTCGCCGGCATTGAAGTCCATGTCCATTCGCATGCGGGCGAACAGGGCGCTGTTGGTGGCCAGCTTGATCGACGGCGTCGGCTTGCATCCGTAGATCGACCCGCGGCCGGTGGTGAAGCAGATGAGGTTGGCGCCGCCCGCGACCTGGCCGGTGGCGGAAACCGGGTCGTAGCCGGGCGTATCCATGAAGACGAGCCCGTGCGCGGTTACCGGCTCGGCGTATTCGACCACGTCCATCAGCCCGCTGTTGCCGCCCTTGGCCACCGCGCCGAGCGACTTCTCGAGGATGGTCGTGATGCCGCCCGCCTTGTTGCCCGGCGACGGGTTGTTGTTCATGTCGCCGCCGTTCTTGCCGACGTAGTCCGACCACCAGCGCAGGCGCTGCATCAGCCGTTCGGCGATCTCGGGCCGCGCCGCGCGCGCCGTGAGCAGGTGTTCGGCGCCAAAGATCTCGGGCGTCTCCGAGAGGATCGCGGTGCCCCCATGGCGGACCAGCAGGTCGACGGCGGCGCCGAGCGCGGGGTTGGCGCTGATGCCGGAGTAGCCATCCGAGCCACCGCACTGCAGGCCGACGGTCAGCCGGCTCGCGGATACCCTCTCGCGCCGCGCCGCGTTCGCGAACCCGAGCAACTCGCGGACGATCGCGCTGCCCTCGGCGATCGCCTCGCGCGTGCCGCCGACGTCCTGGATCGTCATCGTGCGCACGCGACTGCCCACCGCTGCGAGCGGCTCCACCAGCGTCCCGACCTGGTTCACTTCGCAGCCCAGGCCGATGACCAACACGGCCGCGAAGTTCGGATGCGCGGCGTATCCGCGCAGCGTGCGCCTGAGCAAGGCGATGCCCTCGCCGTCGCCGCTGATGCCGCAACCGCCGCCGTGGGTGATGGCCACGACGCCGTCGACGCCGGGCCATTCGGCCATCGCGGCGCCGCTGAACTCCTTCTCGATCGCCTTGCAAACCGTTGCCGAGCAGTTGACGCTGGAGAGCACGCCGACGAAGTTGCGTGTGCCCACGCTCCCGTCGGGGCGCACGTAGCCCTCGAAGGTCGCCGGCTCGGCCACCGGCGTGGTCGGCACGTAGGCGCGGCCGATGCCGTGGGCCGGATGCGAGTCGGCCATTTCAAGGTTGTGCACGTGGACGTGCTCGCCGGAGGCGATGGCCGTCGTCGCGACGCCGATGACCTGGCCGTACTTGCGCACCGGCGCGCCGACGGCGACGTCGCGCGTCGCGATCTTGTGACCGGCCGGGATGTCGCTGAGGACGAGCAGGATGCCGCCGCCCGGAGATGTCAGCTCCGCGCCGGCTGCGAGCGCGATTCGCGCGACGGCGACATCGTCGTCCACGTGCAGCCGCAGCAGCGGCGGCACGTTCGCTTCAGTCGACATGGAACACTTCATCCATCGTGGCCCAGTGTTCGCCAGGGGCGGGGCTCTCCAGCGGACGCTGGCGGGGGTCGGTGAGCGTCCACCAGCGTCGTGTCTCGGGAGCGGTGGCGAGGGCAGCCATGTCGGCCTGGATGTCGCTGCCGTGGTACTCCCAGGTCGCGAACAGGAGGTTCTCCGGCTCGAGCAGGAAGATCGTGTAGTTGCGGATACCGGAGGCGGCAAAGCGCGCCAGCACCGAAGGCCAGACGTCTGCGTGCAGGCGCTTGTACTCGGCCACGTGTTCGGGCGCGATGCCGATGACCATACCCATTCTCTTCATTGCGTGGACTCCTTCGGATCAAGGTCGGCAGTGGACGCGAGCGCGCCGTGCAGCAAAGTTTGTGCGAGCGGCGAGACGCGCACGCAGGGCAGCGGGCGGCTGCGGGGTCATGCGATTGCGACGGGGCGATCCGTTCAAATTGGTCATGCCAATTCTCCATAGGTTTGAATTTGGCCTTACCGGTAGAAACCCGAGCGTTGACCGCGCAGCCCCCGAGGGAGACTGTTGCGCAGGGATGCCCGCATGCCGTCGACTACACTTCAAACCAGAGTGGTCAGGCCAAATCCGGGGGGCCGTCCGAAGTCTCTTCCTCGCTCGGAGCGTCCATGACCGCCATGCCGAAGCCGGCCGACACGCGTCGGCTCTACCAACAGATCGCCGACCGGATCCGGGCCGTCATCCACGAAGGCCAGTTCGGCGTCGGTGTGCGCCTTCCGCCCGAGCGCGAGCTGGCGCTGCAGTTGGGCGTCTCGCGCCCGTCGCTGCGCGAGGCGCTGATCGCGCTCGAGATCGACGGGCAGGTGGAAATCCGCATGGGCTCCGGCGTCTATGTGTGTGCCCCGCAGGCCTGCGCGGAGCGCGACACGCCGGCGCTGGGCGAGAGCCCGACCGAGCTCATGCAGGCGCGGGCGACGGTCGAGGGTGCGGTGGTCGCGCTCGCGGCGGCGCGCGTCACGCGCGCAGGCCTCGATCGCGTTGCCGAGAGCCTGGCGGCGATGAAGCGCGAGCATGCGCGCGGCCGCATGCCCGTCGAGGCCGATCGCCGGTTCCACCTCGGCATCGCGGAGCTGGCAGGCAACACGGTCCTGGCGCGCATGGTGGGCGAGCTGTTCGACGGCCGCCACAGCCCGATCTCCTCGCGCATGAGCGGTCGGGCCGAGACGGTGCAGACCTGGACCGCGGCGCTTGCCGAGCACGAGCACATCTACCGCGCCCTGGAGGCGCGAGACCCACAGGCGGCCACGGCCGCGATGTTCACCCACCTGCGCGCCTCCGAGGAGCGCTGGGTGGGCGAGGCCGCGAGTTCGACCGAGCCTGCGCCGACACGCCACACCATCAAGCGTCGGTCTTGAGGCGCGCGGGCAGGAGCGCCTGCGCCGCCGCCTCTGGAGAGGCAATTGCTTCCTGGCTCAGTCCATGTGGAAGACCTGCTCCAGGGTGGCCCAGTGTTCCCCGGGGCGGCGCGTCGCGAGGGCTTCCTGGCACGGGTCCGTGAGGGTCCACCAGCGTTGCGTCACCGGGTCGGCGGCGATGGCTGCCATGTCCGCGGCGAAGTCGGCGCCGTGGTACTCCCAGCAGGCGAACAGCAGGTTCTCCGGCTCGCGCAGGAAGATCGAGTAGTTGGCGATGTGCGATTGCGCCAGCCGCGCCAGCACCTCCGGCCAGACGGCGGCGTGCAGTGACTTGTACTCCGCGATCTTGTCGGCGCGCACGCCGATCAGCATGCCCATGCGTTGCATATGAATGTCTCCAGGGTCAGGTGCGCGCTGCGCGACCGATGCCGTGCGCAACGGCAATGCGCCAGCAATGTGGTGGTCAGGTGGTATGGCATCGGGTCGTGGTGTGGATCAGTCGCTGACCCAGCGATCGCGGGAGGCCTTGAGGTGCGTGCGCATCGCGGCGGCGGCGCCGAGGGGATCGCGCGCTTCGATCGCCAGGTAGATGGCCTCGTGTTCCGCCAGTGCGATGCGCCAGGATTGCTGGTTCTCCGAACGCACGCGCAGGCGCTCGGTAATGGGGCTGTGGCGTTCCTCGAACAGGTCGCCGACCATGCGCGCGAGCACCATGTTGCCGGCGATCTCGGCAAGCGTCACGTGGAAGAGCCGGTCGTTGAGCGTGGGCACCTTTCGCGATTCGATGTCGCTCTTCATCGCGTCGAGGTGCTCGCGCAGCCTGGCCAGCATCTCGGGTGTCGCCCGTGCGGCGGCTTGCATCGCGATCGCGCCCTCGACGGCGGCGCGCGCGTCCATCAGCTCCGTCGGGCTGTCGCCGAGCGCGGAGGTCTGCACCGCGGCCCGCGCGGGTTGCGCACAGGCGTAGACGCCGGAGCCCATGCGGATCTCGACGCTGCCGTCGATCTCGAGCGCGATGAGCGCCTCCCGCAGCGACGGGCGCGACACCCCCAGCTGCGCCGCCAGGTCGCGTTCCGGCGGCAATCGCGTGCCCGCCGGGAAATCGCCGCCCTGGATCAGCGCGCGAATCCGGTCGGCGATCAGTTGATAGAGACGACGAGTCTCGATCGGTTTCAACGGAAGGGGCATTCGGTTGACGAGGGGGAGAGGCGGTCGGATTCAGCGGTCTGATTGGCCTGACCAGGTGAGCGCGTGCTGGTCGAGTTCGAAGCGGTTTTCGACGTCGGGATGAGGATCGTATCGCAGTCGCGCAGGCCGGGTGCAGCGGGTGTCCGGGCTGCGGGTTTTCACTGGTCAGGCCAATTTGATCATGGCTGTAAAGTGGCCTGACCAACAAAAAGGCTGATGAGACATGCCACCGTTTCTGGCAACGCGGGATTGCCGATGAGCGCCGACCCATTCATGCGGCCCGTTGCAGACGGGCTTGCCGGCGCTCGCGCGGGTAGTCCGGCCGCGGAGGGGGAGTTGCTGTCGCTGCGCGACGTGACGATGGTCTTTCCCGGCGTCGTGGCGCTCGACGGCGTCGGCTTCTCCCTGCGCCGGGGCGAGGTGCATGCGGTCTGTGGCGAGAACGGCGCAGGCAAGTCGACGCTGATGAAGGTGCTCAGCGGGCAATACCAGCCGGTGTCCGGGACCGTCACCTACAAGGGCCGGCAGCGGCGCTTCGCGTCCTCGCTCGAAGCCCAGCGCGAAGGCATCGCGATGATCCACCAGGAGCTCAACCTGGTGCCCCACCTCAGCGTGGCGGAGAACATCTACCTGGCGCGCGAGCCGCGGCGATGGGGATTCGTCGATGGTGCGCGCCTCGCGCGCGACAGCCAGCGCTGCCTCGACAGGCTCGGCCTGGCCTTGCGGCCGGACGCGATCGTCGGTCAACTGTCGGTCGCGCAACAGCAGATGGTGGAGATCGCCAAGGCGTTGTCCCTGGACGCCGAAGTCCTGATCATGGACGAGCCCACGTCGTCGCTGACCGGCACCGAGACAGCCCGGCTCTTCGACGTCATCCGCGATCTGCGCAACGCGGGCGTCGGCATCATCTACATTTCCCACCGCCTCGATGAACTGGCGCAGATCGTCGACCGCGTGACGGTGCTGCGCGACGGCCGCTACATCTGCACCGAGCGCTTCGCGGACACGAGCATCGACGAGATCGTCTCGCGAATGGTCGGACGGCCGCTGCAGGACAAGTTCCCGCCGCGCAGCTCGGTGCCGTGCGGCGAGATCGTGCTGTCGGTCGACGGGCTTGCGCGCGGCACGCGCCTCGGTCCGTTGAGCTTCGAGCTGCGACGCGGCGAAATCCTCGGCTTTGCCGGGTTGATGGGCGCGGGTCGTACCGAAGTGGCTCGCGCCGTCTTCGGGGCCGACCCGGTGGATGCCGGCACAGTGCGCCTGGGCGGCGACGTGATCGCCATCCGTTCGCCCGTCGACGCGATCGCGCAGGGCATTGCCTACCTGTCCGAGGACCGCAAGGGGCTGGGCCTCGCGGTCAACATGAGCGTCGCGCAAAACATCACGCTGGCGTCCATGGGCGCGGTATCCAACCGGCTCGGCTTCATCCGACCCGCCGCAGAGCAAGCGGCGGCGCAGCGATTCATCGCGGAACTCGACATCAGGACGCCGTCGGCGCGCCAGCTCGCGCGCTTGTTGTCCGGCGGCAACCAGCAGAAGGTCGTCATCGCCAAGTGGCTGTTTCGCGAGCCGCGCGTGATCTTCTTCGACGAGCCGACCCGCGGCATCGATGTCGGCGCCAAGTTCGCGATCTACCAGTTGATGGATGCGTTGGCCGCCCGGGGCATCGGCGTCGTGATGATCAGCTCGGAACTGCCCGAGATCATGGGCATGACCGACCGCATCGCCGTGTTCCACAAGGGGCGCATCAACGCGGTGCTGGAGACGCGTGCCACGTCCCAGGAAGAAGTCATGCATTTCGCATCGGGCAGCCGCCAGGCGCTCGCCGCCCACCCGTGAACCGACCCCGATGAACCAACACCGCAAGGACCTCGTCCAGAAATTCGCCGCGCTCGGCAGCCTGCTGGTGCTGATGATCGTGTTCTCGTTCAGCAGCGACGCCTTCTTCTCGGTCGGCAACGGCATGACGGTGGCGCTGCAGGTGACGTCGATCGCCTATCTCGGGATCGGCGCCACGTGCGTGATCATCACCGGAGGCATCGATCTGTCGGTGGGATCGATCCTCGCGCTGTCGGGAGTCGTGGCGGTGCTGGCGGTCAAGGCGGCCGTGCCCGTGCCCCTGGCGATGTCGTGCGGGCTGATGACGGGAGCGGCCTGCGGCCTGGTCAACGGGATCTGCATCGCGCGGCTGCGGCTGCCGCCCTTCATCGCGACGCTCGGCATGATGCTGGTGGCGCGCGGCCTGGCGCTTCAGATCACCGACGCGAAGGCGATCGGCGGGTTGGGCGACTCGTTCGCGGAGCTGGGCAACGGCGCGCTGTGGCGCGTGGTCAAGGTCGGCGCCGACGGGTTCCCCGACGTCGTATTCCGGGGCGTACCGTATCCCGTCCTGGTGATGATCGTCCTGGCGATCGCCGTCTCGATCATGCTGAACCGCACGACGCTGGGTCGCCACATCTACGCGGTCGGATCGAACGCCGAAGCGGCGCGCCTGTCGGGCGTGAACGTGGCGCGGGTGACGATGTTCGTCTATGTGCTGTCCGGCGCGCTCGCCGGCCTGACCGGCTGCGTCCTGATGTCCCGCCTGGTGACCGCGCAACCGAGCGAGGGCGTGATGTACGAGCTCGACGCGATCGCGGCCGCGGTGATCGGCGGGACGTCGCTGGCAGGCGGCACCGGTTCCATCTCGGGCACGGGAATCGGCGCCTTCGTCATCGGCATCCTCCGCAACGGCCTGAACATGGCCGGCGTGTCTTCCTTCATCCAGCAAATCATCATCGGGCTGGTCATCCTGCTGACCGTTTGGGTCGACAGGTTGCGAAATCGACGATGAAACGCCGGCGGGTGCGTCTGCCCGCAGTACAGCCAGAGACAAGTTCTCGTCACTCGAAAGGACACACCATGAAAAGGATCTTCCACGCCGTGCTGGCATCTTCGCTGGCGCTCTTCGTCACGGCCGTCGCGGCGGCGGACAAGGAGATCGCGGTGATCGTCAAGACCGCCGATTCCGACTTCTGGCAGAACGTCAGGAAGGGGTCGACGCAGTCCGTCACGGCGTTCCCCGGCTACACCGCGAGCTTCCAGGGCGCGGCCTCGGACACCGACCTGGCAGGTCAGGTTGCGCTCGTGGAGAACGCCGTCAACCGCAAGGTGGCGGCGATCGTGCTCGCGCCGTCGGATCCCGAGGCGCTGGTGCCGGCGATCAAGAAGGCGTGGGAGGCCCATATCCCGGTGATCCTGATCGACTCGATGGCGGCCGACAGCGCCAAGACGTACTACCAGTCCTTTCTCGCAACGGACAACAAGAAGGCCGGCGAGCTCTGCGCGCAGGCCCTGATCGACAAGGTGGGCACGACCGGCAAGATCGCGATCATGTCCTACACGGCGGGTTCGGGCTCCGAGGTGGGACGCGTGGGCGGGTTCACCAAGTACATCCAGGCGCATTCGAAGCTGCAGATCGTCGGGCCGTTCTACTCGAATTCGCAGATGGGCACGGCGCTCAACCAGACGACCGATGTCCTGGCCGCCAACGCCGACCTGAAAGGCATCTTCGGCGCGAACGAACCGACGGCGATCGGCATGGGCCGCGCACTGGTGCAGTCCGGCAAGGCGGGCAAGGTCGTGGCGATCGGCTTCGACGGCAACGGCGACCTGCAGGGCTTCGTCAAGGACGGCACGATCTCGGCCATCGCCGTCCAGAGTGCGTACCAGATGGGTGCGCTCGGGGTGAAGACTGCCGTCGACGTGATCAAGCACAAGGCGGTGCCCAAGTTTCTCGACACGGGCGTGGTGATGGTGAACAAGCAAAACATCGACACGCCCGAGGCGAAGAACGTTCTGTACTGAGCGGGCGCTCCCGCGCCGTCCACCCGCCGGGCGCGTTCGTGCGCCCGGTCATCACAGGATCGCCATCGTGTTGACCGTCATCTGCCAGACCCCGGGGACCCTCGTAGCCGAGCAGCGACAGCGCCCCGCACGCGCGGCCGGCGAGGTGCTGGTGCGCGTCAAGCGGGTGGGCGTCTGCGGCACGGATTTCCACATCTTCACCGGCACCCAACCCTATCTCGCCTATCCGCGCGTCATGGGCCACGAGCTGTCCGGTCTCGTGGAGGAGTGCGATGCCGGCAGCGGCCTGGCGCCGGGCGATCCGGTCTACGTGATGCCCTACCTGTCCTGCGGCCATTGCATCGCGTGCCGCCAGGGCAAGTCCAATTGCTGCGTCAACATCCAGGTGCTCGGCGTCCACCGCGATGGTGCGTTCACCGAGTACCTCAGCCTGCCGCGGCGCTTCGTGCACCCGGCCGGCTCGTTGACGCTGGATCAGGCGGCGATGATCGAATTCCTCGCCATCGGCGCGCATGCCGTGCGGCGCGCCGACGTGGCCACCGGCCAGCGCGTGCTGGTCGTGGGCGGTGGCCCGATCGGCATGGCCGCGATGCTGTTTGCCGTCTTGCGCGGCGCGACGACCACGGCGCTCGATCCACGGCAGGATCGGCTCGACTTCGCGTTGCGCCACCTTGGCATTGCCCACGCCGTGCAGGTCGCCGACGATGACGTCGACCGGCTGGCCGCGCTCACCGGCGGCGACTTCTTCGACGTCGTCTTCGATGCCACGGGCAATGCGCTCGCCATGGAACGCGGCTTCCGTTTCATCGCGCATGGGGGCAAGTACGTGCTGATCTCCATCGTGCCGGGCGAGATCCGTTTCTCCGACCCGGAATTCCACAAGCGCGAGGCCACGCTGATGGGCAGCCGCAATGCGACCGTGGAGGACTTCGAGACCGTGCTGCAGGCCATGCAGGCCGGCCAGGTTCCCGACATCGCGCTGAACACGCACCGGCTCGCCCTGGCCGATGTCCCCGCGGGCTTCGCGACGCTGCTCGTGCCGGAAGCGGGCGTGGTCAAGGCCATCGTCGAATGCTGAGGCTGCCCACCCCGCCCATCCTCCAATTCGGAACCAGCCGGTTCCTGCTCGCGCATGCGGCGCTGTTCGTCTCGCAGGCGCTCGACGCGGGGGAGGCGCTGGGCGGCATCCGGGTGGTGCAGACGACTCGCAGTGCAGCGAGCGCGCGCCGTGTGGCGGCCCTTGCGGGCGGCGCTGCGTACCCGGTACGCGTGCGCGGCCTTCGCGGCGGCGTGGTGGTCGACGAGACCCTTGCCTGCCACGCCGTCCACGACGCCTTGCAGGCCGACACGAGCTGGAACCGGCTTCTCGATGCCGTGGCGGGCGACGTGCGGGTGATCATCTCGAACACCGGCGACGAGGGCTTCGCCCTCGTCGACGGCGATCGCTCCGACTGCGTCGACGGGCGCGACCGGGTGCCCGGCAGCTTTCCCGCCAAGCTGCTCGTGCTCCTGCACGGCCGTTGGCGGGCGCGCAACCCGACGCGGCTCTCGATCTACCCGTGCGAGCTCGTCGAGAACAATGGCGACACCCTGCGCGACCTCGTCGCAGGCCTCGCGATGCGCTGGAATCTCGGCGGCGAGTTCTCGGCGTGGCTGCGCGAGCATTGCGTGTGGGCCAACTCGCTTGTCGATCGCATCGTGTCGGAGCCGCTGGAGCCGGTCGGCGCCATCGCTGAGCCGTACGCGTTGTGGGCTATCGAACGACAACCGGGCCTGGTGCTGCCGTGCCTGCACCCGGCTATCGTGCTGACGGACGACCTGAAGCGCCACGAGCGACTCAAGCTGTTCCTGCTCAATCTCGGGCACACTTTCCTGGCCGAGCGCTGGCTTGTCGATGGACGCGACCGCGACGAGACGGTCCTGCGAGCCATGCACGATGGCCCGCTGCGGGCCGAACTCGAAGCCCTGTGGGCGCAGGAGGTGCTGCCGGTGTTCGATGCGCTGGGGCAGGGCGCGGATGCCCAGCGCTATCTCGTCGACTTGCGCGAACGCTTGTGCAACCCCTTCCTGGCGCACCGCCTGGCTGACATCGCGCAGAATCATTCGCTGAAGAAGGCGCGTCGACTGGCTCCGGTCGTCGAACTCGCCTTGCAACTGGGCCTGGCGCTGCCCCTGCGCCGACTTCGGCAAGCCCTCGCCCGGGGCGGATCGACATGAACGAGACGACGGATTTCGATGTGATCACGGTCGGCGAGCCGATGGCGCTGTTCATGGCACGCTCGGGCGGCGCGCTCGAGACCGTGCAGGACTTCCGCATGACCACCGCGGGCGCGGAATTGAACGTCGCCATCGGGCTGGCGCGCCTGGGCTTGCGCGTCTGCTATCTGAGCCGCGTCGGGGACGATGTCTTCGGACGCGTCGTGCTCGATACGCTGGCCCGCGAGCGCGTCTCGCGCGCACACGTCGCGATCGTGGCGAACCAGTCGACGGGCTTCATGCTGAAGTCGCTGGCCCTCGATGGCGCCGATCCGGAGATCGACTACTACCGGCGGGGATCCGCGGCGAGCGGCCTGAGCGTGGCCGATGGCGTGCCGGGGTTGTGCGCCCGGGCGCGCCACCTTCATCTCACCGGAATCAGCCCGGCGCTGTCGGATTCGGCGCGCGAACTGGTCTTCCACCTGGCCCGCGAAGCGCGCGCCGCGGGCCGCCGGGTGTCGTTCGATCCCAACCTGCGGCCTCGGTTGTGGCCGTCCGGCGACGCCATGAGGGCCTGCGTCAACGAGCTCGCGACCCTGAGCGACCTCATGCTCCCTGGCCTGGCGGAGGGCCGCATCCTGACCGGCTTCGAGACCCCTGGGGACATTGCTCGCTTCTATCTCGATCGCGGGGCCCGGCAGGTTGTCGTCAAGCTCGGCGCCGCCGGGGCGTACTGCGCGAGTGCGGACGGCGGCTTGCTCGTGCCGGCCGCGGCCGTGGCCGGGATCGTCGACACCGTGGGCGCCGGGGACGGCTTCGCCGCGGGCGTCATCAGCGCGCTGCTGGAAGGCGAACCTCTCGGCGCGGCCGTTGTCCGCGGCAACGCCATCGGCGCGCGGGTCATCCAGTTTCCGGGGGACTCGGACGGCCTTCCCACGCGGAGCCAGCTCGGCCTGGCCGAGCGCGCCGACCTGGCCTGACACGCGTTGGTCGCCGCTGCCGAGCCTGGCCTGCTGCCTTGCGACGATGCACCGCATGCTGCGTCGACGCGCACGACGCGCGTTGCGTGAACTGGTTCACGGATCGCGCCGCGCGTCGCGCGCTGTCATGCAATCGTCGCAAGCCCTGCAGACACTGGCAGGCATGAAATCGTTCATCCTCGAAGCGCTGCGCAGCGTACGCACCGACCGCAACCTGCAGGACGCCATGTTCTGCACGGCCTGCTGGCTGGGCTTCGCCGGCGTGGTCGTGGCCTCGGTCGCCTTGCCGGCCTGAGGACGCGTCCGGCGCGCGCCCGGGAACGGAAGTCTTCCCGGAATGTGGGGATTCCTCGATAGCGCCCTCAAGACGGGCCGTCGACTTCCGATGTTTCTTCAGCAGGATCAACTGCCGTGCGGCTGCTCGAGGCAGGCCGAAGCGACGCGCCGAAGTGCACGTCGACCTGCTGGGAACGACGAAGATGGATTCGAGACAAGACCGGCTGCAACGCCACCGCCTGCAGATGACCCTGCTGTCGGTCGTCAATTCGCTGCTCCAGTCGATGATCATCGCGCTGTATGCCTGGTCGGGCGCGACGAGCTGGACGACGGCCGCGGAGTTCGCGCTGGCCAGCATCGCGACGACGGGACTGTTCGCGGTGGCCGTCGCGCGGCGCTGGATATTGAAACTGGGCGATGCGCGCTTGCTGCATGCGCAGCTCGCCGTCAATTTCGCGGTACAGATCGCCTTCCTGATCCTCGCGCCCACGCTGTGGGTGATCTTTCTCGCGTCGATGCTGGTCACCTGCAGCTATGCGATGGTCGCGCTCACGCCGCGCCAGTTCACCTGGTTGTGGCTGGGCTACGGCGCGACGACGGCGATCGCGCTCTTCGCCGGACGCGACCGCTTCGGAAGCCCCGATCCGAGCTACGCCAACATCGCGATCCTGTGGCTGTTCTTCTTCATGGGCGTGCGCCGCCTGGCGCTGACCGGCGCGCAATTCACGCGGCTGCGCCAGCAGTTGTCGGAGAAGAACAAGCAGCTGACGCTCCTGCTGGAGCGCAACAATGAACTCGCGAGCCACGATGAAATGACGGGCACGTTCAACCGCCGCCACCTCATGCAACTGCTGGACGAGGAGCGCGAACGCGCCGGCCGCGCCGGCGAGCCGTTCACCGTCGCCCTGTTCGACCTCGACCATTTCAAGGCGATCAACGACAGCTTCGGCCACGCCGCCGGCGATGCCGTGCTCAAGCATTTCTGTTCGGCAGCGCGCGATACGATGCGCGCCACGGATCGCTTCGCCCGCTACGGCGGCGAGGAGTTCGTGCTGTTGATGCCGGTGGGCACCGGCGCGGACGCCGCGGCCCTGGCGACCGAGCGGATCCGCGCCGCCATCGCGGCGCAGGACTGGCGCACGGTGTTGGGCGGGCATGAACACCCGGTCACGGTGTCCGCCGGGATCGCGACCTGGCGCATCGGCGAATCGCTTGAGAGCGTGCTCGCGCGCGCCGACGTGGCGCTCTACGAGGCCAAGAGCCGGGGGCGCAACCAGTGGGCCGTCGCCGGTGGCCAGGATGCCGCCACGGCGGTCGAGGCCGGCTGACCGCGCGGACCTGCCGGGTCAGCGCTGCGCGTCGTCGGTGCCCCGGCGAATGGCTTCCAGCGCCAGCGCACGCGTCTGGTACGGATGCTGGCAGCGGAAGATGCATTTGCCGTGCGTGTTGTGTGCGAGCTTGGCGCAAAGCACCTGCGAACGTCCGGTGAGCAGGCGGTAGGCCTCGACCGCGAGCTGCATGCCGAGCAGGGGTGGCAGCAGGTTGAGCCAGTTGGCGCTGCCAGGGACGCCGGAGGCGTCGACCGCCAGCAGCCGCGCGAGGTTCATGCCGAAGTCCGACAGCGGCGCGGCGCAGGCGACGATCGCGACCACCAGCAGGCCGTACAGCACGCCCGTCCAGCGAAACCAGCTCGCGTGGTTGCTGGTGAACAGGATCAGCAGCATGGCCGTGCAGGACAGCACGAGCTCGGTCAGGAAGGCGGCCCATTCGTTGGTGGGACCCATGGACACCGACAGCGACGAGGGCTGCATCGGGCCCAGGTGCAGGGCACCGCTGCGAAGCAACAGCACGGCGACGGCGGCGCCCGTCACCTGCGCCAGCAGGTAGAAAAGGGCGTCCCAGCGGCCGATCTTGCCGAGCCGCAGGTAGGCGAGGGTGATGGCCGGGTTCAGGTGCGTTCCGGAGCGCCGGCCCCAGGGCGAATAGATCATTGCCATCAGCGCGAGGCCCACCGCGAGGCCGGCGAGCAGGCGGCGAACGGCCAGGTCAGGCAAGGCGGCGGCGCCGGGGCCCGACGGGTTCAACAACCACGCAGAGACAACGCCCGCCGCCAGCAGGAACACGACCAGGAACCCCCCTTCGACGGCGTATTCAGGCCAGTGCCGACGCAGCGTCTGGAGCCATGGCAGATCGGCCTCTGCCACGAGCGTCGTCCCGGGTTCCGGTCGTGGCAGCGCGCGGCGATCCCTGAAGAGGCGGCCGGGAGTGGGCAGGTCGGTGGAAGGGGTGGGGGGTATGGAGGCCAAGTGGAGGGTGCACGGCAATTGATGTTCCGTGCCACGCGAGCATGCACGACAGTCGAGATTTCGTTGCGTCGACAAGCGATACTGTATATATTTACAGTATGCCAGAGCGTCGCACCATCCGTATCATGCCCGTGCCGCTGGCGCCTGCGGGCGCCGGGTTCCGCGTCGTCGATCCGGCCGACGCCGTTGCCGGCACGGCCACCGGGCCGGCAGCGGTGCTCAAGGGTCGCGGCACCGCGTGGGCCATCGCCCACCGGTTCCAATCCGACGCTCGCGAGGCGATCGACGACGGCTGGGGCTCGCTGGACCAGGAGGCCCAGGTGGAACGCCTGGCGCCGGGCACCACGGTGGTCGAGGAGCAGGCCAAGCGCATCCTCAGCACCAACGATTCACCCGACATCAATTTCGACGTCGCGATCAACCCGTACCGCGGCTGCGAGCACGGCTGCATCTACTGCTTCGCGCGCCCCACGCACAGCTATCTCAACCTCTCGCCGGGCCTCGATTTCGAGACGCGGATCATCGCCAAGGTCAACGCGGCCGAGCGGCTGCGCGAGACCCTGTCCAAGCCCG